>Ga0247842_10004981_pt1 | contig 16066 bp, 14 predicted proteins | sample LaCruzMarch2015__3_FD_192411 | JGI IMG/M metagenome (GOLD analysis project Ga0247842, IMG submission 192411) | Freshwater microbial communities from meromictic Lake La Cruz, Castile-La Mancha, Spain - LaCruzMarch2015_19m | ecosystem: Environmental > Aquatic > Freshwater > Lake | place: Spain...
GTCTTTCTAAACCGTTTTTTTTTTTCAAAAAATGAAAAGGTAAACCTTTTTAATACCAAAATACTTATTAATTTCATGGAAAAAAGAGAGATACTGCTTTATACACTAACTGTAATTTCCCTTATAGCATTTGTCTATATAGCCTTAGGAGCTGTTTCAAAAATCCCAAATATTTCTGATAAAAAACTTATGAGTCTGACTGGAAATGTTGTTTTGAATATAGAAGGAAATTATAAAATCGGGGATAAATTAAATGGAGAATTAATAATCGATTCAAATGAATTTAACAGGTATGGGGTTTTATTGCTTACAAAAGATAATAAACCAGTTTTAACTGAAACATTTAATTTAAATGATATTTCAAAAAGCAAGATTAATTCTAACCAATATTCAGTTAAGATAAGCAATTTAACTGATTACAAGTTTGAGGAAAAAGGAAATTATGAATTAATGTTTTTTGTTCCTGATTTGAATATAAACATAAAAAAGAAGTTTGTTGTTGAGTAAAAATTTATAAAAAATAAAAAAGAGAGAAAAAATGAAAAAAAGAGGTTTGATGATAAAATCTAAATCAATAGGGAAAATAGGATTATTTATGATTATTATACTTTTAGTTCTAGTTTTAGTCTATGCTTCAACATTTATTGATAAATTGCAGTCTGATTTTAATAATGGAACCTATAATAATACTTTGTATAATTCAAGTGTTGGTTCAGGTGCTGTTCAGCTTAATCTTTCTTATAACAATGGAACATATACTAGCAAGATATACAACACAGGCTCTAATGTAACTTTGAATAATTTAAGTTGGACATATCAAAGAATTCAATGTTTGCAAAATATGTCCTATATTAACAAGCTGAATGGTTATTGCATTGACCAGTATGAAGCAAGTATGCCTTCTGCGAATTCAACAATAATGGGAAATTCAAGTGATATTGCAAGTCCTGATTCTGCTACAGGTAAATATGCTGTCTCAAGACCAGGTGTTGTGCCTTGGGTTAGTATTTCTGCAAATACTGCAAGAATCGCTTGCATAAATGCAGGCAAGCATTTATGCACAAGTGAAGAATGGCTTGGAGCTGCTAATATTAATGGGCAAGTTTATAATTTGCCTACTGATTTGGCTGCTTCACCTAATTTTTGCAATACAGGTGCAGCTACAAATTGCGTTGGTCATTCATATAGTTCTGGAAATGCTTGCAATACTGGAAAAAATAAAACCGATGGCTGGAATAATTGCACATCTGCAGAAGGGGTTTATGATATGGTTGGAAATGTTTGGGAATGGACAAATGAGACTGTTTCTTATACTAAACCTTGTACTCCTGCAACTTCTGGTTATTGCTATTGGAATGGAACAGGATGGGGAACTTCAGGAACAGCAAAATATGGAAATGATGGAACTTATTATTTAGATAATTCAACTACAAGATCAGGTTACGCGGTGGTACGTGGCGGCTTTTGGGCTGATAGGGCTGTTGCGGGTCCATTTTGTGCGGGTTTGGCTTATGGTCCCGCGGCTGCGGGCAACGGCGTTGGGTTTCGCTGTTGCAGTAGTTAATCTGGTACCTGGAATCTGAATCCTAAAAAATCCGAAGGATTTTTGGGAACTTCAACTCCAAGGGAGATTGAAGTAATCTTGTTAAGGGAAATGGTAAGGAGAGGGTTTGGGAAAAGCGCCGAAGGCGCGCGCGAAAAAAATAGAAGAGAAAAAAAGTGAATAAAAAAAGAGGATAAATAAATGAATAAAAAAGAAAATAAAACACATATAGCAATTTTTAGTGGCAAAAAGATAAGAAGAAACCTTGTTGATGATAAATGGTTTTTTTCTGTTGTAGATATAGTTGGGGTTTTGACTGAAAGCGATGATCCTAGAAATTATTGGAAAGTATTAAAGAGTAGATTAGTTGACGAAGGAAGTGAAGTGGTTACATTTTGTAACCAGTTGAAACTCATAGCAGAAGATGGTAAATTAAGAGAAACTGACGTTGCAGATACAGAAGGTATTTTTAGAATAATCCAGTCAGTTCCTTCAAAAAAAGCAGAACCTTTCAAAAGGTGGCTAGCAAAAGTAGGTTATGAAAGAATTCAAGAAATAGAAAATCCTGAGCTTGCTCAAGAAAGAATGAAAAAACTTTATGAATTAAAAGGTTATTCTAAAGAATGGGTGGACAAGCGACTTAGGGGAATTGCAGTAAGGCAGGATTTAACTGATGAATGGAAGAACAGAGGCATTGAAGAAGAAAAAGATTTTGCAATTTTAACAGCAGAGATTTCTAAAGCTACTTTTGGCATGTCTCCTAATGAATATAAAAAATTTAAAGGATTAAAAAGAGAAAATTTAAGAGATCACATGACTGATTTAGAATTAATATTCTCCATGTTAGGTGAGGCATCTACAACAGAAATTGAAAGAGTCCAAAGTCCAAATACTTTTGATGAACATTTAGAAGTTTCTAACAAAGGTGGAAATATTGCAAAAATTGCAAGGATTAAATTAGAGCAGGAAACAGGACAGCCTGTTGTTTCTGAAGAAAATTATTTATTCTTGGATGAAAAAATAAAAAAGAAGAAAAAGAAAAAAGTTTTAGAGGTGAAAAATGAATAAATTGAATAAAAAAGCAGATGTGAAAATAATTGAAATTAAAATAAGGAGAGTTTACTATGATTGAAGACATGAAAATTTTTCATAAGACTTATGAATTTATTAAATGGCTTCATACACTACTTAATAAATTTCCAAAATCTGAAAAATACACAATGGCACAAAAAATAGAAAACACTTCATTAAATTTTTTAGAAAGCATTATTCAGTCAAATAATGATTTTGACAAAAAACAATCATTGCAAAAAGCAATTATTGAACTGGATAAATTAAGAATCTTTTTCAGACTTTCTAAAGATTTGCAGTTTATCAGTTTTGACCAATATGAATACGGCTCTAATTTAATAAATGAAATAGGCAAAATGCTGGGAGGTTGGTATAAAAAATACCCTGATATTCCTTTATCCTAATGTCTTTTGACTTTGGAAGTGGAATGGGTTGAATTGTGATTAGCGGGGCGCGGTGAAACGTGGCGGCAATTGGAATAATGGGGCTGATGCAGGTCCATTTTGTGCGAATTTGAATAATGGTCCCACGGATACGAACAACAACATTGGGTTTCGCTGTTGCAATAGTTCCCAAAGCCAGATTCATTGTTTTTAAGGAGATAATGAACAGTGCAGGAGAACTACATCAATTCAAATCCAAGCTGAAAACTTCAAGAATCAAAAATTCTTGATAAGCTGAATATTAAATTAAAAACCTACGGTTAGTAAGATGAAGCCAAGTGCTGATTGAACCCTGTTGGTTTTCCATAATAAATAAAAAATGAAAACACATAAAAATTTATTTCAGGAAGTCTGTGAATTTGAAAATCTTTATAATGCTTATTTAAAAGCAAAAAGAGGTAAGAATGATATAAATGAAGTTCTCGAATTTACCTATAACCTGGAAAATGAACTGCTTAAACTGCAATATGAATTAAAAAGCCAGACCTATCGGACGGGGAAATACAGGCATTTTATTATATTTGAGCCAAAAGAAAGAAAAATATCTGCTTTGCCTTTTAGAGATAGAGTTGTTCATCATGCTATTTGCTCAGTTATTGAGATAATATTTGAAAAAAGATTTATTTATGATTCCTATGCCTGCAGAAAAGGAAAAGGCACTCATGCAGGAGTTGCTAGAATTCAAAAGTTTATAAGAAAGATTAATATTAATTATTATGTTTTGAAATGTGATGTTTCAAAATATTTTCCAAGTGTAAATCACGAGATTTTAAAACAGATTATAAGAGAAAAAATATCTGATAAAAAACTCTTGGAATTGCTAGATAAGATAATAGATAGTTCAAACTCAGAAAAATCTAATTTTTCTGATTCTAAAGAACAAAACTCTCAAAATGCATCACTCAATGGAATTCCCATAGGCAATTTAACTTCACAGCTATTTGCTAATATTTATCTTAATAAACTTGATGAGTATGTAAAATATGAATTGAAAATAAAATTTTATATTAGATACATGGATGATTTTATTATAATGCACGAATCTAAACAATATTTGCATAAAGTAAAAGAAAAAATTATATTATTTTTTATTTCAATGAAATTAACTCTCCATCCAAAAAAAGCAAATATCTTCCCAATTACATTAGGGGTTGATTTTCTAGGATATAGAATTTATAATAATCATAGATTAGTCAGAAAAAGCACTGTTAAAAGATTTCTAAAAAACGTAAAAGGAAAAATGAAAAAATATGATTATGGAGACATGGATTTTAACAAATTAATGGAGTCATTTAATTCATGGGAATCCTATATGGACCATGGCAATTCTCATAATCTAAAAAAAAGTTTATATGAGGAGTATTTTAAAAATGTTATCTAATTTATTAAAAAATAAGGGATTGTTGATGTCAGGAATGCTCACTGATATTCGCATTCCTGAGCATCCAAAAAACAAGTGCCTTCCACAAACAGCCTTCCTTAGGAAGCGGTGGCACATTGTTTTTTTGATATTTGGCATTTTAGTTTTGATATTTAATCTAAATTTAGTTTTTGCTGATCTTAATTACACTACTGGAAATGCAGTTTACGGCATATTAGCTGATACTGGAAATACTAATATAACTGGAGCTTTGAACTTGACTTTGCAAATGCGGGTTTGTTCTCTTGCAAACTGCTCTGATGCAAATTGGTCTGCAGTTTATACTAATTCAAATTATACTTCTCTTGCATCTTTAGCTAATGCTACTTATTTTCAGTATAAAGCAACATTTTTTACAGAAAATTTAAATTATACACCCTATTTGTTTAATATTACAACTGATTATACTTATCTTGATACTACTTATCCTTTGATTAATTTCACTTTATCTACTCCTGAAAACAATTCAGGCGCTTCAGGAAGTTTTGTTATTAATGTTTCAATAATTGAAAATAATCTTGCTAATTTAACATTGAACTGGAATGGAGCTTTAACTGCATTTAATTTAAGCAATGAAAGTTTGCATAATTTGGGAAGTGGGAACTGGGTATTTACTTACACTCAGTCAGGATTAGTTGTAGGGCAAAGTTATACTTATTCTGTTTCTGTCTCAGACTATGCGGGAAATTCAAATCAAACCGAAACAAGGACAATAAAAGGAGCAGTGGCTCCGAGTTATGTTTCTATTAATCAGACCCCTTTAATAACTGATTATGATAATCTTGATCCTGGATTAAATGTTACTGTTACAGTTAATCTCTCAGATACAGATAATAATTTTGATACAGCTATTTTGCAGTGGAAAAATTCAACACAGAGTGATTGGAATAACCTTACAATGAATGTTATAGGTGTAAAAGGAATTTATACACTTGTAAATAAAACATTGACTCTCCCTAATTATGAAGGTAATATAACCTATAGAATTTGGGCAAACGATACAGTAGGTGAAAACAGATATAGCAACAATTACACTTTACAGAGTTATTGGGACTGTACCTGGAGAGTATATCCAAGTTCATTAGAAGAAGTTGTTGGATTTTATGAAGATAAGTCCATCGGAAATATAACTTTAATTAATACAGGGGACATTCAGTATTCAAATAATAATTGCAGTATTAATTTTGCAATCGGATATATCGGATTTAGCCAGAACTATGCTATTCTTACTTCAGATTCAAATAATTGGGCTTCTGCAAATAATAGATATTTTCAATACACCAATCCAATAATAGTTAATGCATCTTCAAATCAAACATTTAATCTGGATGCATCATTTCCATCAACAACTTCGCCTTTTACAGAAACACCATCTATAACTATAACTTCTTCTATAAATGATACTATAACAAAAAATAAGACTGCAAGTGTTTTATCTACTCTTATAATTGCCCCTCCAAATCCTTTGATTTATCAGGAGATTACGACCTATCCTACAAATTATGTTTATTTAACTTCTGGAAATTTTTCATTAAAAGCTTATGTAAGAAACCTAGGCTATGATGCTTCTAATTCATTTAATACAACTGCATACAATGTAAGCTTTAACTGGACACTGCCTTCTGCAATATCCTCAAGAATTTTAGAGGGAAATGAAACTAGTTTTTATGAAGTATTAAATACTTCATCAAGGCAGTATAATAATCTTACAATAGGTTTAACAAGTTCTAATCTTGCCTCCATGCCAAAAGGGGCATTTAACGTTTTAATATATTCCTATGGTTATAAAAATAACTCTGGAAATTTTTCGCTGATAAATAATTCAGGAGGATATAATATTTTAAATGAAACTGTTTCAGTCCAGTTCTTGTGCTATGATGCTATTGATGGCATATGTGTTTCTGCATGTGGGATTGGAGTTGATCCTGACTGCTCTGCATCATCAACTAATCCAGGTTCTGGAAGCGGAAGTGGAGGTGGTGGAGGAGGAAGTGCTGCAAATCCTGTTGTAGTAGCAACTTCAGCAGAGTTTCAGTTAGTAAGAGGAGAAGAAAATAAAGTCAAAATTATATTTCAAAATAAAAATACAAATTCTTCATTAAAAGACATAAGTTTTTCAATTTCAGGAAAAATATCAAGATATATAGACATTTCTCCTAAACAATTATCTTCTTTAGGGGCAGGAGAAAAAATAACTCTAATATTAAAGATAATTTCTCCAACTTACATAGAATTAGGAAAACAGGAATTAACAGTAACAATGAAAGGAAAAATGGATTCTTTAGATTATACTGATTCTAAGAAAATAACATTAGAGATCCATGAGTTATCCTTGACAAAATCTAATGGTCTTTTGGATGAGTCAAGAAAGCTTATAGATCAGTTAAATAAAGCAAACTTATCTTCTGATACTTTAAATAATCTTTTAGTTAAATCAGAAGAAGCACAAAAAAACTTTAATCTTGAGGTTATAAGAGATAATCATAATTTAATAAAAGCGCAGGTAGGGTATGCTTTGGATTCAAAGAAAATAATTAAAGAGCTTGATTCCTTGACAAAATCAGCTGAAGAAAAAGGAATTGATGTTTCTGAATCTGTAAAATTATTAAAACTTGCAAAACTTTCAATTGAAAGAAGAGAATTTGAGCAAGCTTATAAAAGAGCAAAAGATTCCCAGCTCACTTATGCATTGGAAGTTAAAGGGGAATTTGGAAAATTAAGCTATTATCTTAAGGAATATCCTGGAGAAATATCTTTATGTGCTTTTTTCTTAGTTATTTTTTCATTTGGAGCCTATAACATAAATAAGCTAAGGATAATAAAAAAGAGAATAAAAGAGTTAAAAGGAGAAGAAAAGATTATTAATGAATTAATAAGGGTTGTGCAGAATGAATGCTTTAAAGAGAAAAAAATGAGCATGAAAGAATATGAAACTGCTATGAAAGAATATAATACAAAGCTTTCAAAGGTTATAGAAGAACTTATTGAACTGGAAACTAAAAGAGCAGGCATGCTTAGATTTACTTCAAAAACAAAAAGGCTTAAACTTGAGAAGGAAAAAATAATTAGTTTGATAAAAGAACTGCAGGAAGATTATATGAAAAAGAAAAAGCTTGAGACAAGAACCTTTGAATTAAAGATGGAAAGCTTTAACAGAAGAATATCTGAAATTGAAGAAAAACTTGCCACACTTGAGGCAAAAAAAGCTGTGAGGAGCTTTGGAGTGAGTTTAAAAATTCCTATGAATGAATAAAATGAAAATTCGAACAAATATAAAATTATTAACACTAAGCGGAATAATTATCTTGTTTGGTTTATTGTTAATTTCAAATTCTTTTGCTTTAAATACAAAAATTAGCAATGAATCAATTCAAGCAAAAGAATCATTAAATCAGACAGAAAAAGATATTATTGAGATGATTGGAAGAAATATTCCAGTAAAGAGAGTGAATGAATCTTATCAAGAAGCTCTTCAAATTTATTCAGCACAATTAGCTTTAGAAGAAAAAGAAAGTAAAGCAGATTATAAATTGGTTATGGAATATGCTTCAGAAGTTAGTTCTATTAAAAAAACTGCAATTGAAGCAAATGATGAATTAAATGTATTTAAAGAAACATTTACAAATGCAGAAAAGGAAACTAATCTTTCTGAAATGCAAGATGAATATAATCAGATTATTCTTTCTTTTAATAAAGAAAGGTTTGAGGATACTTTAATATTAATAAAACAAGGATATAATAGAATTTCTGAAATACAATCAAGCCAGACTGTCATTAATGCAGTTTATAAAGCAACTTCTAGAACTATTAAATATTTTTTTATTAAAAATGGGGTAAAAATAATAATTATAGGATGTATTGCTTTGTTTTTATTATTTGTTTTTTGGAATACTTTGACAAAATTAAGAATGAGAATAAAGTTGAATAATTTAAATACACAAAAAAGAGCAATAAATGGATTAATAAAAGAAATGCAGGGAAGTTATTTTAAAAGTAAAAAAATATCTGAAAACGAATATAAAATAAAACTAAAAAATTATGAAGAATTCATAAGAGATATAGAAAGGCAGATTATGGTGTTAAATGAAGAGATATTTAAGATAAACAAAAAAAGCAGCAGGTAATATTTATTTGATTAAAAAGAGTCTGTAGCCAGTTAGAGGTCTATTATGGGGGCAGACTCTTTTAAGAATTCTTAATTATTTTCTTTAAATAGCTTTTAAGGAATCTTTTATCGACGGTTTTCCCCAATTCACGGTATTTAACAACATAATTCTTATCTGCTAAAACAAAAAACCACTTATCATAATTCTCGTTTAGATTTTTAACTTTTTCAATTATCATTTTCTTATCTTTTTCAATTTTTGTTCCACTCTCCACCTCAATAGCATACTTCTTTCCTTTAACTTCAAAAACCAAATCAGGTTTAACTGTTTGAAATATTTCAACTTTGATTTTATTTTTTTCTAAAAATCTTTTTATGTCTTGAACTAAAAAGAAGTGAGGAATTCCTTCATTTGATCTAGGTCTTAGGAGATACTTTTCTTTTTTGTTTGTGATTATACTCTTATTTGAAGAAACTTTATATCCTGATTTTAATAAATAATCTCTTTCATCTTTTGATAACCTATTATATTTAAAAAAACCCAAACTAGAATCAACATTTATAGTAATATTTTTTCCATTCTTAACTATTGTAGGTTTTGATTCTTCTTTGTCTTCATTTAATTCATCTGCATTTGTTGTAATTAACTTATGTTCTTCTGGTGATGCAATAACTTTTATTTTACTGTGATCATCTTCCATTATTAAAAGCCCTTCTCCAACTGCAGCAGTTAAGAGATGCTGTTTTTCAGACTGGCTTAAATTAAATGTATGACAGATATTATCGATTACAGCAGGTTTTTGCCTCATTAATAAAGTATAAGCTGAATTTGCTAGAATTGATTTTCCAGCTTGAGTTGTAAGTAGTCCTTCTACTTCTTGATTAATTAATAATAAACCCATGTTAAACTTCCTACATGTCTTGACTATTTCAAGAATATAACCGGCATCTTCTGCTCTTGAAAGCAATGACCATGACTCATCAATTAAGAGAAGTTTTCTATCTAAATTAGACCTCATTTTCATATAAATATAATCTAAGACTAAAAACATAATTGCAGGCTTTACTTGCTTTGGAAGATTTCCAATATCAAAACAAACAAATTTATTATCAAAATCAATATTTGTATGTTTGTTCATAAAACTAAAAACTCCTTCCACATACATTTCAAGTCTATTTGTCAGACTTTGTAATGTTGGTCTTTCTAACTGAACTGCTTTTTTCTCCATTTGTCTTAAAGTTTTAAGTAAGTCTTCAAGAATTGGAGGAGTGTTATTCCAAGTACTAGCATCTTTGTTTATTCCTTTTTTAGCATAAGTTAATGAGATTGCCTTATCAATAATGGACTTTTGTGGATCTGTTAATTTTCCTAGCATTACTTGCATTAAATCTATTAAAGCAAGCCTTTTTTCCGTATAGTCGTGTCCCATTAAATCCAATGGGTTAATCATTGTATCAGAATCTCTGGAAAGATTGATTCGTTGCCCGTTAAATCGCTTTACAAGGCTTTTATATTCTCCCTGTGGATCAATCACCATTACTTTTGTTCCATTAAGTAAGTACCTTGTAATAAGAAGCTTACAAAAATAAGACTTTCCTCCTCCTGATTGAGCTAATACTAAACCATTAGGATTTGGAAGCTTGAAAATATCTTTTATTATGGGAATGTTATTTTTATTTAAGCCTAGCCAGATTCCGCTATTGTCAACCTGCAAAAACTGGCTTGTAAAAGGAAAAAATGCAGACAAAGCATCAGTTGTTATATTTCGATTTGCATTTAATTCATCAACCCCAATAGGGGCTGTTGACTTAAATCCCTGTAACATTCGGAGTCTTGCTATTCTTGGAAGAATCATTAAGCTATTTAACTCAGATTCAATTTTTTTAGTAAGTAAATCAAGTTCTTTTATTGAATCTGCCCTGCAATTAATGTATAAACTAACATTAAACAATCTTTCCTCTCCTTTTTGTAAATTTTCTAATGTTCCTCTTGTATCCTGATATTGAATTTCTAATGAGGGGTTAAATATACCTTTCATTTTCATAGCATACAAGTCTGCCTGCTGTTTTTGAAGTTCTCTTGTCAGATCTACAAGCATATTTTCAATAGGATATGGTTTTATATGAATGCTTAAATCAAAATCTGCAAGTGAACTAACAATTTTATCTAAAAATCCTGGTTCAACATTTCTAGGATAACCATTTGCATAAATTGTTCTATAAAACTTTTTGTCAATTTCAAGATAATTCTGATAATTATTAATTTTCTCTGGAGAAATAGAATCTTTTAAGTCTCCTTTTCCATTGCCAGAAAAATGATTTATTAAAAGTTTTTTTAATTCTATTGAATTAAGTCTTTCTACTTTCATATTTAGTGCATGTAATCTTTCAATACAAATTTCTGTTTGAATTTCAATATCTCCCTGCTCAGGAATTATAATATAAAATACTCTATTCATTATCTTCTTTGTTGAAATTACTTCCTCAAGATGTTTTTTATAACTTTCAAAAATATTTAGGAAATTTTCATCTTCTATCTTTGATTTAAGAGAATTAAGATAACTATCCAGCTTTATGCTTTCAGTTTTCATTAAAATCTGGGTTGGAAAATCTAAGGAATTAAGAAACCTTTGAAAAGAGTACATTATAGATTCTCTTTCATTTTTGGGCTTAATGCTAAAATTAATAGGCTGAACTTTTAAAACAGAGATCTTTTTATTTCCAGACAATAAAATGACATTATCTTTTATTTCTTTAATTCCAAGAAATTTTTTAAGTTTATATTCTCCCTTTGATAACTTTCTGTATTTTAAATAAATCCTATAATTTTTAATTAAAGTATCAAGATTTAGAAACATAAAACATATCCCAAGACCTGATGATAAAAACATGAGTGTAAATTTTATGTAGCTGTTTGATATATTTTTTAAAAATAACAGGGCTAAGATCCCAAATACAAATCCATATGATAACTGTTTAAAGGTCAAACCAAACATTATTTTTTCCTTATACTCTAATTGTTGTGGAATTTGGTAACTCATATAAAATATTTTCCGACTGCCAGGGCTATTCCTGCTGTTTTTTCTCCTGTTTTAATTGCAGATTTTAAAGCTGAAAAAATTAGAAAATAAAACATAAGAAAGTTAACAATACCAAATGCAGTAATCATAACTAAAATCTTAAAGTTTTGAAATATGGGTATCTCTATTAGTTTCGAACACACTAAGAGGATCAATGAATCAAAAAAAGTTATAAAAATACAAGTTCCAAGAAAATTAAGAATTAGTTTTCCATAATTATTAACAGGAGGTATAAAATAAAGAAAAATGCCTATTGGAACAAAAACAACGCCTCCTGCAACAATAATATATCTGAATGTTAGCATTATTACTGTGATTAAAAGTGTAAAAACATAAAGGAGAGCAAATAAGAACTGTAACCCTATATTTACAATATTATCTGCTGTAATTAAAAAGAATTTTTGATCAACTAGACTAATAACTCCTGCAGTTAATAAACTATTAACATCAATAACTGCTGAATAGATAAAGTATGAGGCTTGAACTAAAACAATCATAATAAAAATATTCCTAAACCACTCTTTTGCCTTTGTTCTTTTTACAGCATCATAGCCAGAGATCATAAAATTAAATCCTGAATATAACATTAACAAACCATAAAATATGGATAAAACATAAAGAATAATTGCCCAGAGTGAAACAAACATCTCAAGTTTTATCGGCTCGGTCATTAAAGCTTTTGTTAATGTGAGTAACGGTTGAATAGGTGAATTAAGAATATTTATTAAAAAATCATATAGCTTTTGAGGAAGGCAAGATGACAAATTTAAAAGACCACATTCTTCTTCGGCACTTATTAATGGAATTAAAAACAAAGGCAATCCAAACAATGCTTTCTTCATATTATTCCCCCAAAACACTTTTTTAATGCAACATAAAAGAAATAATTTAGTATTCCAAATACAGAAAGGCTCCAAATAGTGTTTTTTCTTTCTTTATCTTCAACAAATATTATTTTTTCAGAATGATAATCGCTTAAATCTGCAGAGACTTTATTATCCTGCAAATCCGCAATAAAACTAGAATCTCCTTTTGCTATCTTGCTTTGATTTCCATAGCTTAAATTAACTGAGATATTATTTGGATAAATATAAACCTGTATTGTCTCATTTGGATCATAGGTTAATTTATCAGTTTCTACATAAAGAGAAATATTTGAGTTTTGAGAAGTGCAATCTTTATCAATTACCTTAAAAAAATCAAATGCTTTTATTTTACAGCCATTTGTATTTTTAACAATTAAGTCATTTCCATTTTTTAATAGATTATTTGAGGTTTCTTGATTATAGTCATAGGCTTTTAATGTATAAACATAATAAGGCTCTTTTGAATAATTGATATCATAGATAAATTTATTATACTTGAAGTAAGAATCATTAAAAGTAAGATAAAATGAATCAGAGTAATTGGGTCTTATTCTATTTGTTCCGCCATAAGAGTCTATTGTTTTAATTTCTCCAATTAAATTATTTGAATAATGCTTAACTTGAATAGTATCTTGTATGCTTATACTATCTTGCTGAATTTCATTATGATTATAACTGCATCTATAAGAATAAACACACTTACCATTTCTTCTGTAAGCACAATATTTTTCCCATCTATAATGATCTATATTATATCTTACATTTATTTGATATTCTGCTTTTATTTCAGAATCTGAGTTAATATTTACTTCAACTAATTTTCCACTCCCCTGATAAACATTATTTACATAAATCTTATTTTCAGAATAATTTTGAATTAAAGTATAAGTCCTTTTACAATCTCCTTGGCTTGTTTGAGGATAATAGGACTCATAATAATTTTGAGGAACAGATGTTTTATAATTAAATCCTGAAAGAACTTTTGTCTTATCTGGAACATATAGATAATTATTATACAAAACAGAAGGCATTGTTGTAAAAATACTAAGCCAAGCATCTCTTACAAATTGCCCATTATAAGTTTTAACTCCTGTTGGAGGATTTTCTATTTTAAGATTAGTATTTCTTTGAAAAATATAATCCTGATCTGGAAAGAATTTATTATTATAATCTAAATTAGATATCAAAACTTCCTTCTCCTGTGAAGTCAGATTTGAATTAAGTATATTTATACAGGTATTATAATTAGCAGAAGAAATAGAATTACAATCTAAAGAAAAAATAAAAGGGGTTTGCACTAAGAATATCAGTGCAAACACCCAAAATAAAAAATATTTTGCCATGCTAACCTACAATAAAGTTAACTACCAATGGAGCTGCCCAAATTATGACTAGCCCTATGATAACATACATGCCAATGTTCTTTGCCTGTTCTCTTTTGCCAGGATTTCCAGCAGAAATTATAAAGCTGATACCTGCGAATAAAAGAACAACTACTGCAATAGCTGTTGAAAAATACTTAGCCATATTATATATCTTCATTACAGGCGTAAGTATCTGATCAAACGTTGCCTTATCCTGTGTAGATATTGGCTGATTAAAGTCAACAGCTAAAACAAACTGGATAGCGATTACTGTTACAAAGAATACTAAACCAAGCAGTGCTAGATGTTTTTGTTTCATTTTTTCCTCCTGAATTTAATTGATCCAGAGTCTTTATTTTCCAATTTCCTAAATTCCCTTATCTTCTCAAGATACTTTTTATTGTGTTTCCACTTAAGAAACTGAAAACAAGACTCGCAGACTTCTCCTTCATTTATTTCCTTTTTACAAATTACACAATTTTTCATGAATGTGTTCAGAAATAAACAGTATAAAAGTAATCGGAGAAAAATATTTCCCATTTTTAGTCCCATTTTTCTTCCCACATTTAATCCCATATTTTTTCTCCTGTTCTTTTTAAATAACAAAAAAGATAACTTTGCAATGGAAAATAAAATTTCATTAGACCTTGGAGAAGAGATTATCTCAAAATTAAATGAATTAAATAGCATTCTAGAAGAGATTATAAAAAACAAACATAATGAAGAAAAATTTCAAAGTCAATCTGTTAATGGAAACTGAAGAAGTAGAAAGTCTAAAAAAACAAGCCTCTGAAATTAATATTAGCTTTTCAGAATTAATAAGACAAAAAATTAAACCAAATCATTCCCTTATAAAAATAGAATTTCTGCTTGAAAAGATTTTAAATAAATTAGAAAATGAAAAATAATGAAATAATATCAGGAGACTGTATAGAAATTATGAAAAGTATTCCTAAAAATAGCATTGATTTAATTTTGACAGATCCTCCTTATGGGGATAATACTTCTTACGGTACTACAAATAAAAGCATATTAAATAATAAGAATCCTTTAATTAACTGTTCTGCATTAGTAGAATTTTATAGAATATTAAAGAATAACCGATCGGTTTATATTTTTACTAACTGGAAACATTATCCATTTTTAACAGAATTCATTATAAGATATACAAAATTTAAGATAAGACATTTAATTATTTGGAAAAAACATAATTTTGGATTAGGTTGGGCATTCAGACACCAGTATGAAATGATTTTAGTATTAGAAAAAGGAAAGCCAAAATATAATCTTAAAGATTTTTCCGATGTTCAAAATGCTTTTCATATAAATCATAACGCTCTAACTCATCCCCATGAAAAGCCTCTAGATCTAATAACTAAAATGATAAAGCACAGTTCAAAAGAAGGAGACCTAATTTTAGATCCTTTTTGTGGTAGTGGAGCAATATGTGTGGCATCAAAAAATTCAAATAGAAGATTTATAGGAATTGAATTAGAAAAAAGGTATGTAGAAATGGCAAATAAAAAGATATTCTATAGTGGTCAGCAATAAAAATAATTAATTTTCAATAGTTTTAGTAACTATTAATTGAGATCTTTTTATTAATTCAGAGATTTGCTTCATTTGCAGTTCTAAAACACTTACTCTTTCTAAAAGAATCTCCTTTTCTCTGTTTGAAATTTCCAGTCTTTTTTCAATTTCAGTCTTGGTTAAATCAACTAGCATATCATCTTCATTTATTGTGTCTCTCATACCTAACATCTCAGAATAATAATGGATTTTATCAGATTCTTTCCATCCAAATCTAAACTTTAATGCAGATTCGCTTTTATACCGGGGCAACCAATAACAGCATGAACAATGCCTGAAATCATACATTGTAAGATCTGAATATTTTTGTCCTGCAAGACTCTTTTCATCTCCTAGAACTCTCTTTCCTAAATTTCTAAGATATTGGTTAACAACATGAGGAGAAATATCAAAAATAAAATCATCTGTTTTTAGATCATTTTTTATAATATAATCTTTTAATAAATCTGAACATATCATTAATTTTATTCTTCTTCCAAAAGTCTTGCTAGTTTCTTCTCTTATGTTTAATTCCTTATAATTATTGTATAAATCCGAAACTTTTACATTGACTAATTCAGTTGGAGCACGAATTCCCGAGTCAA
>Ga0247842_10004984_pt1 | contig 16059 bp, 9 predicted proteins | sample LaCruzMarch2015__3_FD_192411 | JGI IMG/M metagenome (GOLD analysis project Ga0247842, IMG submission 192411) | Freshwater microbial communities from meromictic Lake La Cruz, Castile-La Mancha, Spain - LaCruzMarch2015_19m | ecosystem: Environmental > Aquatic > Freshwater > Lake | place: Spain...
GGCGATGGTACGTTCGACAAGGTTGGCATTTACGGTTACTGGTGGAGTTCAACTGCGAAAAATACGATCTCCTCCTATTTTCGGTTCCTCTACTACAATGACAGTGGAGTTTACAAGAGCGGAAGCATCAAAACCAACGGGTTTTCTGTGCGTTGCCTCCGGGAGTTATAGAATGTTTGTAATCGTCAACAAATGATTTGATCATTATCAATATACAAAATTCTAAAATTGAATGAGCATACCAACCCCGAACTCAATCGGGTTATAAAAAAATGAAAACAAAAAATCTACTAAATTCAAATATGGGCCATTCATGAACACAAATTATATCGGCAGGGTTATAATGATGTTGGCGGATTGGTTTAAAAAGCCTTATCCCTGCCCCCGGCGCTGGTATGAAAAAGTGGGAACCTCGGTTTTGATCACCAGCCTGGTGTTTTTTGTTTTGCTGTCATTCAAACCTTTCGGGATTAGCAGAATCACTGACGGAACAATCTTTTTTATTTCCGGATATTGTTTCATCACCCTGTATGTCATGCTGTTTTCATCGCTTGTGGCGCCTTTGCTGTTTACAAAATTCTTTGATCCTGATATATGGACCACCGGCAAATACCTGATCCATATTTTGGGCGACTATCTGATTATCTCCTTTTTCTCATGGATTTATACCTTAACCGCAGGGCATGGACTGATTGAGGCCGATAATTTCCTGGAATTTCTTTGGCTCACCTTTACCGTTTCTATTTTCCCGGTGTTTACCATCATTTTCCTGTATGAGCGGATACAGATGAATCGGAAATTGAACAACGCCGGGTTTCTCTCTGAAAAACTAACGAAATTTCAAAGCAACAATGCTGCGGCGCCGGAGTTGCATTTGGAAATCGATGGAAATGAAACCGGAATGCTGATTTCGTCAAAAGATTTTATCTGCGCCAAATCCAACGGTAACTACTCCATGATTTATTATAAGGACAATGGAACGATTCGTCATACTCTGTTTCGAGTCACGATGTCGAAACTGGAGCAGAGAATCAATGGTAATCCTTCCATTGTGCGCTGTCATCGTTCAGCGATCGTCAATTTGCAGCATGTTTCAGGTTTCAGCGGTAACGCGCGGAACTACTTCATCAACGTCAATGGCACAGGCTTGAGGATCAACATCTCAAGAACCATCCCTGCGGAAATTCTGGAAAAGTTACGGCATTTGTAAAAAAGAGGCTGTTTTGGAGGTTTAAAGTTGAGCCTACTCCGAAAAGGCAATTTAACGGAAAACCGGACACTGAGCGAAGTCGAAGTGTCCTTATTGACAGGTGTTTGCATCCTTCGACTCCGCTCAGGATCCAATTGATCGGACTTTTCGGAGCAGACTCAAAGTTTAATGTACCGGTCGATGGAGCTAAGAAACTGACCTACCTCCAATGGCTTTGTCAAATAGGCCACAGCGCCTGCCTCCATTAGTTTCCTTACCTGAAACGGCATGGCATCGGCGCTGATAATAATGACCGGGATGTTCTTTGTAAATTCATCTGCCAACAGTTTTCCAAGTACTTCGATCCCCTGCATATCGGGCAGGTCAAGATCGAGAAGTATTAAAACTGGATTATATTCTCTTGCCAGTTTAATGGTTTGTTTTCCGAACATCGAAGTTTTCAGGCGGACATCCGGACGATGTTCCCATAAAATTGCCTCAACCAATTCGATATTCGATTGATTGTCTTCGATGTACAGAATAGCTGTGTCTTTTTTTAGTTCCGGCAGTACGGGTACGGGTGAACCAACGGATTGACTTGTATCAGATTTTGGAGGTTCGGCAATTGGCAGTTCAATCCAGAAGGTACTTCCAACTCCTGCTTCACTATCAACCCCTACCGTACCACGCATGGCTTCGGTTAGTTTTTTAACTACCATCAGTCCCAGGCCCGTACCTTCGGTTTCGGTTTTACTGGCTCCGATACGCTCGAAGGGTTGAAACAACTTGCCGATATCTTCTGAATTGATTCCAGGGCCAGTGTCGCTGATTGAGATCCTGATTCGGGTATTTCCTTGCTCGCTGGCCGGTTGCAATGCAGTATGAATAGCAATTGATCCGCCTTCCTTATTGTATTTTACGGCGTTACTGAGCAGATTAATCAACACCTGCTTTAACCGCAGCCTGTCGGCCAGAACAAAAAGAATGTTGGCAGGCGAATCGGCCAGTTCAATTGATACCCTTCTTTTGTTCGCGGCAATCTGCACCAAATCGGTTATTTCATTTACGATGGCCTTCATAAGTATCGGTTCCGGCATCATGATTTGCCTCCCGGCTTCAATGCCCGAAATGTCGAGCACTTCATTGATGAGGTTGAGCAGGTGCCTTCCGTTCGCAAGGATATGTTTGACGCCTGACTTGTGTTTCGGGTTCAACTCTCCCATTTCCATCAATTGGGCAAAGCCCAATATCGAATTCATGGGTGTGCGCAGTTCATGGCTCATGCGCGACAGGAATTCACTCTTGGCGAGATTGGCTTTTTCCGCTTCGTTTTTAGCATGTTGCAGGGCATTTTCTATTCGTTTTTGTTCGGTAATATCCTGATGTGTCCCCGACATCAGGAGCGGCTTTCCCTCACTGTCCCAATTATGCACCCTTCCCCTGTCAAGAACCCAAATCCAATCGCCATTCTTATGTTTCATCCGCGATTCGCATGAATAATATTCAATTTCACCTCTAAAGTGTTTGTTTAATTGTTCATCGGATGTTATTAAATCGTCGGGATGGGAGAGTTTTTTCCAGGTTTCAATGGTTACAGGCGAAATCTCATCCAGGGTGTAGCCAAGCATTTGGGTCCACTGCTCGTTAAATATCGTTTCGCCGGTCTGAATGTTCCATTCCCATGTCCCTGCGTTAGTTCCTTTAATAATATCTGCCAACCTCCGTTTTTCTTCAGCAAGTTCCAGAAATAGCTTTTTACGCACGGTGATATCGCGGATAATCGACAATGCTTCCTCATCAGAAATACTGATGATCCGGTTTTCAAAATAGCTGTCCTTCCCATTCACAGGCAACGTGTATTCGTATTGCGCCACTTCGCCGGTGGCAAAAGCATTCTCAATTGCTTTCATGGATTCCGCTGCCAGTTCGGGAGGCAATACTTCGTTAATCCTTTTACCGATAAACAGCTCTTTGGGAAGGTAAAGCGATGACTCGTTCTGGCTGTGGGAATCAAGGTAGGTACCGTCGCGGTGGATACGAAACATCAGATCGGGCACGGCTCTGATGATGGCACGGTTTTCGGATTCGCTTTTGTGCAACGAATCGAGGTACTCCTTTTCCTTTGAAACATCCATTATGAGTCCCAGGTATCCATTTACGATTCTATCAGAACCCATCAGGGAGCTCAGAATGATTTTCACGGAAAATTTTTGCCCGGTTTTCCTAACCCAATGCCATTCAGTTGTTTTGTTAACCATGTCCTCAAGCGCTGACGGGAATACATCTGATTCACTGAGGCCGGGATTCCCTGTTTTCTTAGCGCTATATTCGAAAATTTCGTCCCATTCATAAAAACGCAGCGGAGTTATCTTTCCAACTACTTCATCGGCAGAATAGCCTGTCATTAACTCGCCTGCCGGATTTATAGATTGAAGTATTCCGTTTAATCCGGTAGTAATAATGGTTATTGGAGCATTGTTAAGAATGGCTTTTTGAAAGTTGTTGATTACGTTTAACTCTTTGGTTCTTTCTTTAACCTTGAATTCCAAAACTTCATTTGCCTTGTTGAGTTCAGCGAAGGCATTTTTCAGTACTGTAATATCCTGAATTTGAGAAATGAAGTGCAAGGGTTTCCCTTCGTAATCGTGAACCAGTGAAAGACTGACTGAAACCCAGATGATATCTCCGGACTTGTGAAAAAACCGCTTCTCCCGCTGGTAGGTATTGATGACGCCTTCAAGCATCTGCCTGCGGTAATCAAGGTCTTTTGGAAGGTCGTCGGGATGGGTGATTTGCTGGAATGTTTTCGAAAGCAATTCAGACTCTGTGTATCCGAGCATTGCAGGAATGGCAGGATTGACGTTGAGCCACCTGCCATCGGGCGCCACGAAAGCCATGCCGATAGAAGCATAGTTGAACGCGCTGGTCATACGCTCTTCGCTTTCACGCAAATTGCGCTCTGCTGTATATTTCACAATAACCGTGGCAAAATGATCTGCAATGGATTTAATCCTTGCCAGCTCGCTTTCTGTCATGATATCCCTGCTTCCCAGTTCAAGATATCCTATGATCGTTCCCTTTGAAATCATAGGAACTGCAGCCGATGATTGGTAACCAATAATGTCACAAATTGCGGGCAGTGATTTCTTAACCATTTTTTGAACCATAACAGGCCATGGCGTCCCCTTCAGATAACCCGCAAACCTGTTTATTACCTCTTTTTTGCCAATTGAAAGCAGCCCTTTTCTGCTTTGCTCCATTTCAGTGAATGGATTCTCATCGTCCATCCTAAACACAATCTGCGGAATTGATTTTCCCGTTATTTTCTCAATCTTTCGTATAAGCTCATTGTCGAGCGTATTCCCGTACATCCTCATTTCGCGCCTTTCCTCATCAGGTATGAAAACTGAAAGAAGATGGCTGTTGAATGTTACTTTTAATTGTTTTGCAATTAAATCAATGATCGAAGTCAGGTTTTCATTGACATTCGCTGCATGGTTTATGGCATTCATCAATTGCAGATCGGCGTTGCGCGAGGATAGCTCATTTTCGGCAATTTTACGCCCGGTGATATCCTGAGCCGCCCCCCAAAGGGCAACTGTTTTGCCTGCAGAATCAACATCGGCCTCACCCCTTACCCACATCCATCCATGGTTGCCGTCTTTTTTTATGGTTTCCAGTTCGAGCGCGTAAGGAATTCCAGTGTCCCTGGTAAGGGCAAGCGCCGTTGAAAGCCTTTCCCAACTTTCAGGAGTAAATAGTTTCATATGCTCGGTATAGGAAGGAGGAGGAATCGAGGGATCGAATCCATACATGTTGTAAAGTTCTTCCGTCCAAACAACCTGATTGGTGGCCAGGTCCAGATGCCAACTGCCTACATGGGCAATTCTTTGTGATTCTCGCAGGTCATATTCTTTTCTTCGCAGCAACTCCTCAGCCTGCTTGCGTTCGGTGATATCCGTTGCAGTAATCAGGCAATGTTTCCCGTCATCGGAAAGCGTGCCCGTTAACAGGGCATAAATGGGAACATTACCACCGTTTACAAAGTTAACTTCGCAGCTTGCCGGGTTTTTGCCGCTGAATGCCTGTGTGAGGAAATCATCGAAAACAACCCGGCTGTTACTTCCGATAAACAAGGAAAGCCTGCTGTTTATCAGTTTCTGACGTTCTTTGCCAAGCATCAGCGCACCGGCAAGGTTCAGCTCCGTGATATTACCACGCTCACTAAGCGTAAAATAGGCTGAAGGAGCAAAGTCGAACAGGCTGGTATATTTATCTTTAGCAAGCTTTTCCCGCTCTTTGGCTAACAAAAGCTCCTCGTTCTGCAGTTCGAGCTCGATCTGGTGCACCTGCAGCTCGTGGATGAGTTTTAGCAGATCAGCTTCAGAGGAGACTATGCGAGCCTTGTCTTTACTGTTTTTCAGTTGCTCTTCAGCCCTTTTGCGAAGGCTGGCGGCGTCAGATATGCTTTTTTTTGTATTCATGGCGTACTATTTTTAATCCGCTTTTATCCGTGTTGCGAAGCATCCGTGTCATCCGCGTTCCATTACTCATTAAGCGGCTTTTCGTATAAGCACTCAGTTGAACAGGTTGACACCCCTTCAATCATGCCCTGTTTATCTCTGATGGGCTGTGCAAAGATATGGTACGATTTGCCGTTGTCTCCCACAGGGAAATTAATTGTGGCGTAAGCCGGTTTGCCGCTATCAAGCGCCTGCTTTTTCAATTTCATCAGGGCTGTGGCGCCGGCATTTTTTGAAATTTCGTCATCACGCCGGCCCAATACCTTCGTCATATCGAAACCGGGTTCCTGGTTGAAAATCCAGGTATAGCGCAATCCGGTGTCGCACAGCGCCAAAATCACATTGGAATTTGACAATGTTCGCTCAAAATTACTTTTTAACACGAATAATTCATTCAACGCCAGTTTTAGTTGGGTGTTGTCAATAAAGGTAATCACAATCCCATCGATGCGGTCGTCAAACGTCCGGTAGGGCATTATCCTTACCGTGAACCATCGGTGATCGTTGGTGGCAATTTCTGTTTCCCTGAACATCAGCGTGCGCATCACTTCGCGGGCATGTTGGGTAATTTCGGGATATTGCAATTCGCTCACCAGTTCGGTAAATGGCCGCCCGATATCGGTCTGGCGCAATTTGAACAGCTTTGTTGTCTGGTCGGTAAAGCGGCGGATATTCAACTCCTTATCCAGGAACAAGGTGGCAATGTCGGTGCTGTTCAACAGGTTTTTCATGTCGTTGTTGGCAACCACAAAATCAGCAATTTTGCTCTGCAACTCAACATTCACGGTTTGCAGCTCTTCGTTCAGGCTTTGCATCTCTTCCTTCGAGGTGGTCAGTTCTTCGTTGGTTGACTGCAGTTCCTCATTGGTGCTCTGCATCTCTTCGTTGGTTGACTTCAACTCTTCCTGTGTGGTTTGCATCTCTTCGCGTGTGCTTTGAAGTTCTTCATTGGCACGCTGCAGATCAAGTTCCAGTTCCTGCTCGCGGCGGGTTGATTGCGATGAACCGGATTTTGATTTTCTTCTGACAGCGGATGGAGTGCTGGCAACATCGGCAAAAACCACCATGATCGATCCTTTAATTGCCTCGGGTTTATCAATCTGCTGAAGGGTGATATCGACCAGCTGACTTCCGCCGTTGGTACCGATTTTAACATTACGCAGCTTCACAGGTTCATAATTTTGCCTGGCTTTGCGGATTGCGCCCGGAAGTTCTTGATGAAAACCTTCACGCGCCATGGCATAAATGTTCATGTTTGCTTTTCCGGCGGAAGGTTCGAGGTATTTGCCCGTACGACCCGTTATGTATAAAATATCGCCATCGGCATTGATCAGTAGGCTGGCCGGTGAAAAGCGCTGAATTAACAGTTGGTCGGCGAGGATCTGGATATTGCCGGTTGTTTTTGCCGACTGCATATTTTCGTTTGTTTTTCTCATGGTATGCTTAAATGAACTTGGAAAATCAAGCAATTCTGTATTTGTGGTATTTGAAAAACGTTTGAATATTTTTAGTTTTGTGTCAACGACCGAAAATATATTGTTTTGTGAGTTAACACTTTCGGCGCTGCCAAGCATCATAATTCCTCCGGCATTGAGCGCGTAATGAAATAAACTCATAAGTTTTTGTTGCAGTTCCGGTTCCATGTAAATCAATAAGTTGCGGCACAAAAGCAGGTCTAATTTTGTGAATGGCGGGTCTTTGATTACATTGTGCGGCGCAAACACCACCATTTCGCGAATGACGGTACTGACACGAAATCCGGTATCTTCCCTGATGAAAAAACGGTTAATCCTATCCGGCGAAACATCGGCAACAATATTGGCGCTGAAAATTCCTTTTCGGCCCCGTTCAATCGCATCGCTGTCGATGTCGGTGGCAAATATCTGGAGTGTCAGGTTTTTTTCATTTTTAAAAAGCTCGTTGGCCTCTTTAAAAATGATTGCCAGTGAATAGGCTTCCTCTCCGGTGGAACAGCCGGCGACCCAGGCGCGCAAGACAGTTCCGTAAGGCAATTCTTTAAATAGCGCGGGCAGCACAATGTTTTTCATAGATTCCCAAGCGGCGGTGTCGCGGAAAAAATTGGTCACGCCAATCAGCAACTCTTTGAAAAGAATATCAAGTTCATGGGGGGTGGCCTGCAAATACCTTACGTAATTGGCGATTTTATCAATCTGGTGGACACCCATCCGACGCTCGATACGCCGGAACAGGGTGTTTTTTTTGTACAATGAAAAATCGTGGCCGGTATGCGCCCGCAATAAAATGACTATTTTTTCGAGATTGCTTTTGCTTTTTTCATTGATTTCGGTCTTCTGCACCAGACCCGGACTGAGTTTGAGAAATGCAATCAGCTTTTCAGGTAATTCATCGGCCGGAGCTGTGATGTCAACAATTACGGAGTTGATGGCGCTCCGTGGCATGCCATCGAATTTTGCCGACACGGGGTCCTGTACCGCCACAATTCCGTTGTTCTCTTTGATCGATTTAAGTCCAAGGCTGCCGTCGCTGCCCATTCCTGAAAGGACAACACCGATGCTGTTTTCGTGCTGGTCATCGGCCAACGAGCGGAAAAAGAAGTCGATCGGAAGCCGCAAGCCACGCGATTCAACAGGCTCAAACAAATAGAGGTATCCCTTTAATACCGACAGACTCTTATTGGGTGGAATTACATACACATGATTGGGTTTCAGTTGCAGATGGTCGGTTGCCTGAACCACTTTCATGGGGGTAATGCGTTGCAGGAGTTCAGGCATGATGCCAACATGTGTAGGGTCGAGATGTTGGATCACCACACAGGCCATCCCGCAGTTTTTTGGCATATTTCCGAAAAACTGTTCCAATGCTTCCAATCCGCCTGCCGACGCCCCAATGCCAACAATCGGAAAGCCGGTGGGAGCCGATATTTTCAGCGCATCTGGTCGTAAAACCGGATTTTCCTTTTCGGGATTTATTTTTTTCATATTTTTCTGTTATTTGACCTTATTGATTCAAAGATACAGTTTTTTAGCCTGGACTGTTACATTTAACAAATCATGAATGGAGACGGTCGATTCGAGCCTGACCCGGAGATAAAGGCGATTGCTTCACTGATGTTTACAACCCTTATGTCATTCTTCATGGACCAGCCTTTTTCAACCGGGGCGACAACCAGGGTAACAGCAGGCTGTATGTCTTCAATTACCGAATAGGTTCCGGCGCTTAGTTTTGGAGATAAAGAGGCCTTGCATTCCACCGCAATGCGTTTCAGGCCATTTTCCAATATAATGTCTATTTCTGCTCCGTGTCCCGTTCGGTAAAAAAAGAAATTGAACTGTGGGAAAGTGGCCGTAAGATTTATCAGAACCAATGATTCCCATGCCGATCCAAATGACGGATGACCTGACAACTGATCAAAATCAGTAATCCGCAGCAATGCATTTGCAACACCGGTATCATTGAGGTAGATTTTGGGAGATTTAACCAGCCGTTTTCCTGAACTGGCTTTATAAGGCGGCAGTAATTGTAACATAAAAGTCGATCCAAGCAACTCAATATAATTCCGCACGGTTGTATGACTTACCCCCAAAGCGCCACCCAGTGCGGAAAAATTAACGATCTGTCCGTTCAGGTTGGCGAGCATCTGCCACAACCTGCGCATCGTGACCGGTGAAAATCCGGACCATAACAGCAGGTCCCGTTCCAGAAATGTGGCTATAAAGTCTTCCCTCCACTCAAACGATTCCTTGTTGCCTGCTGCCAGCAAACTTCGGGGGAAGCCACCCCTGGAAAGGTAATCGTTCATCTGAAAATTATCCTTAAGCTCACTGTACAGAAAAGGGCTTAGGCGCTTATAAGAGATCCGCCCTGCCAGGCTTTCCGAACTTTGCTTTAACAATTCCCTGGAGGCCGACCCCAGTACGAGGAAATGTCCGTTCCCACCCCATTCATCAACCAAAGTACGCAGCAAAGGAAACAATTCCGGCTTGCGTTGTATCTCATCCAGACAGATCAGTTTATTTTTCTGCGACCCCAAAAACCATTCCGCATCATCCAATTTTTGAAGGTCCGACGGCCGCTCCAGGTCAAGATATATATATTCTTTATCACTGTTGTTTGCAATGTGTCTTGCCAAAGTCGATTTGCCGCATTGCCTGGGCCCAAGAATGGCGGTTACCGGATTATTGGCTATGCTTTGCAATATCTCAGGTTCTGATTCCCGGGGATAATACATCGTTATATTTTCATTTTACCGTGCAAATTTAATATTATTATTTCAAATTGCACGCATTGGCTGATCTTTTATCAAATTGTCATGATTCACTCCTTCCCATCATTTGTATCTTCAACACACAGCATACCAGCATGATATATTTTTTTTGCAACAATTGTACAGGTTTTTTCTGGCTGATTTTGTTGACAGGAGGAACATCTCCAACTATTTTCGCCGCCGGTTGACCATCCATGCCTACCATCGGCGCTGCTGGTACCCGATATTTCCGCTTACCGATCCAAACGCCAAGGTGAACATATCCAACATGATGCTTTCTCCGGCAACGCCCCTCACAAATTTAACCTGCAACTATACTGCGGACAAGATCAACTATTCGAAGGATATCGTGGGCGTTCATTGCATGTTTGTCAACATCTGGCTGATTCAGTGGCCAGGATATGGATGGAGAGCGACCTCTCGAAAGTGAGCTCAACCACCCCGGTGATCCTCTTCACCCATGATCCGCCCGACATTGAAGCAAAACATCTTACCAACCCCAACGGCGACCATGGCATCAACGCCACCGACAAGTTCGACAATGTGGTGGCCGAGGTGTGCAAGGAGGGGACAACCTATAAAGTTCCTTCAACCATTGAACAGCGGAACTTCGTGGTTTTCCTTCAGACGCACAAGAATATTAAGGCATACTTCCAAGGACATGAAAATTACAACGGGTTTTACACGTACACCGGCCCTGACAACAACATCAGCATTCCAACGCGACCTTCGGGGGTGTTGCGATCATGCTGATGGCCCTGGGTTTATTGATGGGATTGCGGGAAGACATGATGAAGATGGGCGAAATCGGTGTAAACGTTTTGCAGGGATATCTGAACGACCTTGCGAAACGTTTTGGTGTCGGCCTTTTGCTTATCGGCGTGTTCATGGAAATTATCACGATCCTGATCCTTCTTCCCAACGCTGTTATCAATACAAGCGGTGTCGAATTGTTACTTTATTCCGTTGCTGTATTTATAAACTGTGTGTCAAAAGGACGTGAATTTGCCATCTATCTGCTTGCTCTTTTCCTGATCATTTTGTCGGTACTCATTTCTGTTGCCTTCATTATTACCTTTGTTCGAACCTGCTTTATAAATCCTGTCAAAACGGTTAATGCGGTGCGGGCAAGGACGGCCGAAGACCAGTCAGGGTTCAGCGCCAACGAGATAATCAGCAGGTTTAATGAAGGGAATAAGCGCTTTGCAAACAATAAACCAACGCTGAAGGAACTGCCTAAAGAGATCCAGGCAGAAGCCAAAGCCCAGTTTCCCCTGGCCGTGATCCTGTCGTGCATGGACATCAAAGATGTGAAGATGGGCAACATCACCAGCCTGCTGCAAAAAGTAAAACCCGCCATCGACAAAACGGCCAGTTACCCCGGGGACAAGTCATATAAAAACCACGATTTCATCGACCTGGTATGCCTGAACAACGTATTTGTGGCCATCAACGAAAACAAAGCCCGCAGCCCTATCCTGAAAGAGATGGCTAACAAGGGCGAGATCAGGATCGATGGCGCTGTTTACGACATGAATACGGGAATTGTGAAATTCCTGGAATAATATCTCCTTCAATATAATTTCACCTTTGAAAAGCAAAACCTGTAACTGATGCAATAAATGCTTTGTAACACGGCCGTTCCCGCCTGTAACATCACCTTCCCACCCGTCACACAGGTTTCCCGTCCGTCACACGGTTATGCCGTCCGTCACACAGTTTGCCCATCCGTCACATAGTCTTCCCGTATGTCACATTTCGTTGAAAAACAGTTGATTACGAACTGCTTCCGTATTAATTTAGCCGACGGTTACAATTGCAAAAATTATGAAATACCCAAGCGAACTTCGTCATGCAAATCGTGCATGTTAATTTTTGGGTACTCCACATAACCGCTTAAATCAATATTATGAAGCTATGAAAAAGAAAATTGACCTAATTATCATTTTGATGGCGCTCATCGCGCTCATTGCAGCGATCATGTTGTTCAACCTTCAACGGTTTTCATACATTGGAAACAACGAAAACCCTGCCGGCACCATTGTAAAGGCGGATAAATACAAAAAGCAGGCGATAACGGAGAAAGATGTTCTTTTTCGGACGGAATTGGCAACCGACACGGTACGGCTGAAAGAAATGATGCATGGCCTGAAGATCATCCGCCATTATAACACATCGCTCATCATGCGGATCGATTCACTGACGGGTTTGCTGTTGCATGATCCGCTCATGAAAAACCCCGGATTCAGCGATCGGGTTTATGCCTTGCGCGATTTCGGAGTATGGCTGACAGAAAGAGATGAACGGCTCGGAGCTCTGGCTGTTATGATGGATCAGTTGCTTCAGCATCGGCTCGAGGTTGATCCCTCTGTTGATGTTGAAAAAGAGCTCAGGGATTTGGCCGGGTTTATTACTGACATGTCGTTCAGGGACATCGTTCTGGAGCACACCGCCAATGCCCTCGACCAGTGTATCCGTGAAAACGGGAATGCGAAGGCGCCACGCAAATCTTTATCAGATCTCGGAGGGATCAGAGACCAGCTCTATGCCGATTACCTGCTTACAACCATCCTGTTGGGCGACAAGATTAACTACGCACGGGCATACCATGCGTTGGTACCCAACGGGATAAAAAAGAGGGATAGCGAGATCGTCAGGAAATTCAGCCTCGCGTTATTCGATCTGCAAAATTCACACAATTCGGTTGTAAAACCGTTGGGTGGGTATTTGGCACATCCCGGAGAATTACAGAGACTTTTTTCAATGCAGGAACCCCTGTCCATTGAAAAACTCAACATCGATGAACCTTTGGCCATTGAAAGACTCAGTATCGAAGAAGCAATGGCCATCTCACAATTGAAGTTACTCTGTGTTCCAGTGAACCGGATTGAGCCAGAGGCAGTTGGCGGGTTGAACGTACGGATTGAACCTCAGGCAGTTGGCGGATTACAAAACCGGATTGAACCACAGTAGGAAAGAATGGGTCGTCAAAGGTTTTGAAAAAATGAAATTCGTACGAAGAGGCGACTCCGAAAAGTCATATTCAAAGAAAGCCTGACACTGAGCGAAATCGAAGTGTCCTTATTGTCAGGTGTTTGCATCCTTCGACTCTGCTCAGGATCCAATTGATCTGACTTTTCGGAGCAGACTCAATATTCAAATCTAAAGCAATTTACATTTATGAAAAACTTAATTCAAAAATTCAAAATGAACCAAAAGTTGTGGTTTGCCGCAGGCTTCATCGCACTGGTAATCACGGTATTAGTCGGAATGGCCGTCTTTAACATCCCTCCCGACAAGGGGAAAGTGAAAGGTACCATGAGCAGCAGTTCTATTAATGTCGGGGATCCGGGAACCATTGTTGAAAATCTGGGACAACCTTTTAATGGTGCAGATTTTTGGAATGTTATGGTTCATTTCGACAACGATCCTGATCCAAACAGTTCAATTCAAAGATGTTGCGAATATCCGTTAAGCGCTGGCACGAGGGTCAAACAAAGTAGTTCCCCGGAATACGTGGAACCTCTTTGAAAGTTGTGCATATGAAATTGCCCTAATCACAACGTGAATGCCAACCGTGAATGATAATTTATGGCTATTTCATATGGCCCGAAAAAATAAAAATTAACATATGAAAATTCCTTCAGACCACTGTAATCAAAATTATTTACAAATGAAGAAAATCAAAATTACCCTAATCGGACTCATATTTTGGATTACAGGTATGACCCAGACCACGAGCATCCAATTGACCTTCTCCGCAATCGATTCGGTAACCCAATCGCCGCTGGCGCTCGACAGCCTGAAAGTCATCAACATTGATGAGGATTGTGATACCGTTCTGTATGATTCGGTATCAATTCTGAACCTCGTTGCCATCTGGCCGGTTGGGATGACTGAACCGGATTTTCCTGGTAAGGGAGCATTGAAAGTTTTCCAGAACAGGCCCAATCCATTCGAAAAGACTACCCGGGTAAGCATCTTCCTGGCTCATGAAGGACCGCTTGACCTGGCATTATTTAATGCAGAAGGGAAAGCGCTTACAGCATTTCAAATACGATTGGAAAAAGGATTGCATCTCTTCCGGATTGAAACCGTTCATCAGGGGATTCTTATACTCAGAGTCACCGACCAACAGACCGCAGAGACCATCCGTTTGATCAATCATGGCGAAGGCATGGAGGAGTCTGCTATTTCTTACCTGGGATCGACCGGTGGCAAATCAATCGGGCTTAAATCGGCGGGCGACACTTCCGGGTTTATATTTTATTTTGGGAATCAGCTCCGGTACACAGCTTATGTTGCGGGATACAGTGAACGAACCCTCTGTGATAACCCGACAACAAACCAGTCGTACCAGTTCGATCTTCCTTCTGCAATTTTTGTATGTGGCGCCCCGATTGTGAAAAGCCACATAGCGGGCAATGTGGCTCCTGTCAACAAAACGGTAACATACGGCACTTTTGGCAATGTGCCGGGTGAACCCACGAAATGCTGGATCACCAGCAATCTGGGCGCCGCCCACCAGGCCACAGCCGTAAATGATGCCACCGAAGCATCGGCAGGCTGGTACTGGCAATTCAACCGGAAACAGGGGTACAGGCACGATGGGTTCATGAGGACTCCAAACAGCGCCTGGACAGACTACATCAGTGAAGCTTCTGACTGGTTGCCTGCAAATGACCCATGTACAGCGGAACTTGGCGCCGGATGGCGGCTCCCGACCAATACCGAATGGACCAATGTTGATGCGGCTGGAAACTGGAACAACTGGAATGATGCATGGAATTCGGTTCTAAAGTTGCACGCTGCAGGTAATCTTGAAAGTGACAATGGCTCTTTATACGTCAGGGGGGAATTAGGCTTGTACTGGAGCAGTGTTAGGTTTTCGCTGATGCACGGACGATTTCTCAACCTCGATTGGTCGGGTTGCTACATGGGTTACGCTCCTAAAGCGTATGGTTTTCCGCTTCGATGTATACAGGAATGAATTTGAATCAGAAATAATGAAAATCAAACAATAGAACCAATCATTATGACCTCATTAAAATCAAGTATTGGAGCGATTATGCTGGTAGGAATATTTTCGCTGCTAATCGTTTCGTGTAAAAAAACGGAGGAACCTCAGCCAACCTCCATTAACCTGAATTATCTGCATGGCGGTTTAACGAAATCCTGGCGAATGGCCGAATATTATGTCAACGGGGTAAACTTCTCTATCCCGGCATGGGCGGCAGACAACGTCCTCGTCTTTAATAAAGACAATACGGGTATGTGGATCTTTGGCGTTGTCGATAAAGAACCTACGGATACCATCAAATGCGATTTCTTTGATTGGTCGTTCTCACTCGATTCATTAACCATTATTGGTCATAACTCATCACCTGATAACAGGATAAGAAAAGCCGTTGTGATTCTGAATGAACACATATGGGTGGAAGAGTTTAAGGCTGTTTCCGGAGATGTCTACCGGTATGTCTATGTAGATGTGGTTCTTCAAAACCCGGGGGCCGGAACTAACAATAAACGCCTGACCAACGGGTTGACAAAAATCTGGAAGATACGTGAATTGTTATATAATGGTCAACCCCAACATCTTCCGGAATGGCGAAAAGAGGATTACCTGCTCTTTAATACCGATGGTACAGGATGGTTTACTTTCGGAGAAGATGCGGAATTCCCAAACGATACCACCAATAATGATCATTTTTTCTGGTGGTTCAACGCCAACGAAACACGGCTTGAATTGGAGGAGTTTTCACAAAACAGCTTCGAGATCGCCGATTGCAACATTATCGCCCTAAGCGACACCCTGATGATCGTTGAAGAACAGGTCATGGTCAACGGAGCCATGACCCTGGTCAGGGTGACCCGGGTGCCGGCTTTAAAATAAGATCCTGAACATAGAACGTTGATCAGGATGAATTTTCAGGTTATAGTTATTGTTAACACAGCCAGGCCACTGACTGGAAATGAAAACATCATAAAATGAGAAAGATAATCCCTTTTCTGGTTATTGCAGTCGTCACCCTCGCCGGATGTAAAAAGGAGGAAGTGGTGGTTGAACCCGAAGCCAATGGCGCTGAGATTGAGATGGCCAT
>Ga0247842_10004985_pt1 | contig 16054 bp, 14 predicted proteins | sample LaCruzMarch2015__3_FD_192411 | JGI IMG/M metagenome (GOLD analysis project Ga0247842, IMG submission 192411) | Freshwater microbial communities from meromictic Lake La Cruz, Castile-La Mancha, Spain - LaCruzMarch2015_19m | ecosystem: Environmental > Aquatic > Freshwater > Lake | place: Spain...
CAACGGCAAGCCGGACGCTCCCTGTAATCCGAACTGTTCCGCGAAAACGGGCTTCACCTGCTGGGGCAGGATCGGCGAGAAGAGCATCTGTTCCCGCGACGCCGCCAGCGTGATCGAGGAACAGCGTAGACTCGTTTTGAAAGAATGGGGCAAATCCTTGCTGGGTCTGGATTGATCTCCGCAAGTGGAAACAGTGAGCTTAATCGCACCGAGGCGGATGGTTATGTATACTGAACGCACATTCCCCACACCCCTCATGTCCCCCAAGAAAGTCTTTACCGAAGAGCAGGCGCAGAGCATCGGCGAAACAATCGGCCTCGTCTGGGGCAAAGAGACCTTTGATGTTGAACAATTCCGCATGGGGATGGACGTGGAACTGGAGCACGGAAAAGTCGATCCGCAGACGAACGTCACGGATGACGATCCGGTACTGACGGGCAAGATCGCCTTGGCGCATCTGCGCGAGATCCCCGACTACTACACGCGTCTCTCTGAAATGGAGAAGGAAGGTGAGGCCTACCACCGCACCAGAGGGCATTGAGTCAGATCTTTCTCTTGATGGCCGGTCTATCTGCTGAATGGTATGGCCCTCGGTGCGGGGCAGGTTGGGATGCGCGCAAGTGAACGGACTCATGACGTGCGTTCGATGCAAACCTCATGCAGCGCGGCGAGTGCCGCCGGTGCCTTGTCGGCATCGACCATAAAGGTCATCACGCGTTCATTCAGGCCCTGTGCGATGAAGTGAATGTCCGCATTCGCAACTGTGAGTGCAGCGGTCGCATCGCGCGCCACGCCGGGTTTTTTCATGTTGTTGCCCATGCAGAAGAGGAGGGATTTGTCGCGTGTCACGCTGAGCTTCAAATCGGGGTTGGGTCCGAAACGTTGCTCCAGAAATTCTTTGAATGCCGCCACTTTCTCTGCAGGAAAATCCCCGTTGGAGAAGGTGAAGGAGAGCGTCACTTCGCTCGTACTGATCTGGTCGATGGAGATGGGCGGATTCTGCTCGATAAACCACTGTGTCACGTCATGGACGAATCCTGCATTGCCGAGCATGCGGATGGACTCAATTTCCAGTGCAATGGGCATGCGTCGTGACGCGACCATGTCGACGCCGTTCGGTGGCGGATCGAAGTAGTGGATGTGCGTAATGTTGCCCGCTGCTTCGTTGCGGGGATCTAAAACCAGAGCGGGGATATCGTATTCCGCGAGCATGCGGAGCGCTTCCGGATGCACTGCTTTGCCATCCGCTCCGCGTTGGTTGCCAAAGGCTTCCATGGCAAGCTCGTAGGTCATTTGGGGCACCACGCGCGCGTGAGGGATTTTTTTGGGATCGGCGCTCATGATGGGGGATTTTTTCTCAATCAGATATAACGCGGCATGACCGGCCTCTTTCGTTGCCTGTGCGAGCAGGGCGCCGGTCTTGTCGCTGTAGCCGCGCTGACTGCCGAGGAGCGGCAGGTATCCGCCGGCGACGATGACGGTGTTGTTTTCGTGAAAGAGCGTTTCGAGTTGCGAACGGACGGTACTTCGCAAAAGAGCGACGGCCTCTGCGGATTCTTGCTCATGTTCGACGAGTGCCTGAGGATCGTCCCCCAGCACGGAGTCCGCGAGTCCTGTGACCGGAAGCTCGCCCGTGGCGATGTGTTTCAGACGGAAGTAGGTGCTGTAGATGGCTTTTGCGAGCTCTTCGCCTATGCCGGTGATCGAGAATATTCCGGCAAAATCCTGCAGGATCCAATCTTGGCCGACTGCAAACGGTTGGACGCCGGTGGAGCGCAGCCGCTCACCCGCCGCATCCATGACGCGGTCGATGGTTGTGTGGAGCAGTGCGATGGCCTGCGACCGGTTGAGGTCCGGATCCTGTTCGATTGCGGTTTGCACGATGTCTTTCGTAAAATCGCGCACGCGTCCCAGAAGATCGAACACGCGCTCCCGATCGTCTGCACGCAGAGCTTTGGCAACGGCGATCAGGTGCGATGTGGTGTTGAATCCACTTTTTCTGCGCCCGTCCGCATCATGATCGGCGACCGATGCATGTGCATAATGATTGTAGGTACTGTTTTCGCTGCGCAGTGCCGAAATTGCCAGAACCTGCTGCTTGCCTTCGGTTGAGCGTCTGCGCACGATCTCCGCATTCGTCCGGAGGTCCGCTGCATTCTCACCACCGATCTTCGTGATGTAGGTTTCGGCGTCCCGGAGGGCGCGAAAGCCGCTATGGGGGAGAGGGGATTCTTCCATGGAAAGGAGGGGAAAGAGAGCAATAAAGAAAACCCCCTTCGGGTGGGAAGGGGGCTGAAGTTTTCAGAGTGCGCAGGGTTCAGCAGCCGTCCTTCCCGGTGAGGGAGGTCGTCTTGGTCATCTTCTTCATGGAAGCGACGCACTGCATACGATGATGAGTTTAGTTCAAAGTAGCGTTCTGTCAATGGAGTGGTGTTTTTCCTGAGGAACCATCGCGCTTCTGTCTCTCCAAAAAAAGTTCCCTCTTTACCCCTTTGCAGAAAAGAAAGACTCTTCTAGGATGGTTTCACTCTTTTTGATTTCCTCTTCCTTTTATGGCTGGCTCCATTTCTCAAGTGATGGGTGCGGTGGTGGACTGCGTGTTCCCCGTAAACGAGCTCCCGTCGATTTATAACGCGCTCACGGTTCCCTGTGGTAAAGAGACGCTCACGCTCGAGGTGCAGCAGCACCTGGATGGCGGCTCGGTGCGCACGGTGGCGATGGGTCCGACCGACGGACTCGCGCGCGGAGTGGTCGTCACGGATCTGGGCATTCCGATCTCCGTTCCTGTGGGTCCCGAGGCGCTCGGACGCATGTTCGATGTGCTCGGCAATCCTCTGGACGGCATGCCGGCGATCCACACGAAGAAGAAGTATCCCATTCACCGCCCGGCACCCACGTTCGACGAGCAATCCACGGCGACCGAAGTGCTCGAGACGGGTATCAAAGTCATCGACCTCATCTGCCCGATTCTGAAAGGAGGCAAAGTCGGCCTCTTCGGCGGAGCGGGCGTGGGCAAGACCGTCATCGTGAAGGAGCTCATCCGCAACATCGCCACCGAGCACGGCGGCTACTCCGTATTCGCCGGAGTGGGCGAGCGCAGCCGTGAAGGAAACGACCTCTACAACGAAATGAAAGATTCGGGCGTTCTGGCCAAAACGGCGCTCGTCTTCGGTCAGATGAACGAGCCGCCGGGACCGCGCCTGCGCGTCGGTCTTGCCGGTCTCACCCACGCCGAATACTTCCGTGACGAGGAACAGCGCGATGTGCTGCTCTTCATCGACAATATCTTCCGCTTCACGCAGGCAGGCTCCGAAGTCTCCGTTCTGCTCGGACGCATTCCGTCCGCCGTGGGCTACCAGCCGACACTGGCCAACGAAATGGGAGCCCTGCAGGAGCGCATCACCTCGACCAAGAAAGGTTCCATCACCTCGGTGCAGGCCGTGTACGTTCCGGCCGACGACTTTACCGATCCGGCACCAGCCACGACCTTCGGGCACCTCGACTCTACGCTCGTGCTTTCTCGTGCTCTCTCGGAGCTGGGCATCTACCCGGCCGTCGATCCGCTCGATTCCACGTCCACCATTCTTTCCGCCGCAGTGGTGGGTGAGGAGCACTACCAGACAGCCCGCTCCATGCAGAAGGTGCTCCAGCGTTACAAGGAGCTGCAGGATATCATCGCGATCTTGGGTATGGAGGAACTCAGCGACGAAGATAAGCTCACGGTGAAGCGTGCCCGCAAGATCCAGAAATTCCTCAGTCAGCCTTTCTTCGTGGCCGAGACGTTTACGGGGATCCCCGGCAGGTTCGTCCGCCGCGAAGATACCGTTCGCAGCTTCAAGGCCATCCTCGACGGCGAGTACGATGATGTGCCGGAGCAGGCCTTCTACATGAAGGGCAGCATTGAAGACGTCAAGGCGTAACATAAGGACTCCGAGGAATCCGAAGATGCCGAGGATTCCGAGGAGTGAACAATCATTCCTCGGTCTCATCGGCCTCCTCGGCATCATCGGTCTCATTCCATCTTCACGCCAAGCTCTCCGATCACCCCTACGCTCTCACCATGTTACGTCTTGAGATCACAACACCGGACCGCCCCATGTTTGAGGGGGAAGTGGATTCCGTGTCCCTCCCGACTCCTCAGGGCGAGATCACCATTCTGGCGCACCATATTCCGCTCATCTCGATCATTGCGCCGGGCGCCATCACGATCCGGCAGAAGGGGAGCGAACAGCTGCTCGCGGTGTCGCGCGGGGTTGTTGAGGTGGATGGCAAGACCATCCGCGTGATGGTCGATACGGCGGATCGTGCCGACGAATTGCAGGAGCAGGCGATTCTCAAGGCCAAAGCCGACGCGGAGCAGTTGCAGAAACAGCGGCGCGATGACCGCGAAGGCTTCGCGGAGGCCACGGCCATCCTTGAGCGCGAACTCGCGAGATTGCATGTCGTGCGCCGCCGCCGCGGCAGTCGCAGTCCGGTTCCTCCGACACAGGGTGGCGAATGACGCGCCGCGACCGAATGGCTCCAAGGGAATGGGCCTCATGTTGAGCCTCCGGCTCGCGTGGAACTTGGGATTCATCATTGCCCTTCCCGTTGCCGTGTTCGGGTTCGGAGGTGCCTATCTCGATAAGCATTTCGGGACCACCCCGATCTTCGTGATCACGGGATTTGCCCTTGCGATCGTACTGACGGTGATAGGGGTCTATCGCAAGGTGAAGGAGATTCTCGGAGCTTCTTAGGTTGCCCGCCCGAACGTACCCGTTCGGTACGGGCGGGTAGCTTCTTAGCTTCTTAGGAATTTACTAAGGAACACATCCTCTCAAGGAAAACTAAGAAGCTAATCAGCTAAGAAGCTAAAAAGCTAAACGTGGTCGAGAATTCATTTGCTCTCACATCCCTTCATTCTTTATCCTCCCCCCGATGGCCGCCATTGAACCGCCCACACTCGCCTCTGAAACGATCGCGCATATCGGGTCCTTCGAGATCCGCAATACGCTCATTATGGCGTGGATTGCGATGGCGGTGATCTTCGCGTTGGTGTTCTTCGCTCGCCGGACGAAGTTCAAAGAAATCCCCGGGCGTTTTCAGGCGCTGCTGGAGCTGATCGTGGAGGGGCTCTTCGGGTTCTTCGATTCCATCATCGGCGACAAGAAGCAGACCCGCACCTTTTTTCCGCTCATCGCCACGATTTTCCTCTTCCTCATGCTGGCCAACTGGATGGGCATTCTTCCGGGGGTCGGCAGCATCACGATCCCCGAGGAAATTCATGGTGAAATGCTCAATCTTCCGATTTTCCGTTCCATGAATGCGGATGTGAACATGACGCTCGCGATTGCGCTGATTTCCGTCATTTCGACCCAGCTCTTCGGGATTGCAGCACTCGGCGTGATGCCCTATGCCAACAAGTTCTTCGTGGCTCCGTGGCGCGATCCGATCGGGGCCTTCGTGGGTATTCTGGAGCTCATTGCCGAGATGGCGAAGATCATCTCGTTCTCCTTCCGTCTCTTCGGCAATATTTTCGCGGGCGAAGTGCTGCTCGTGGTCATCAGTTACCTCATGCCGTACCTCGCGCCCATTCCGTTTTTGGGGCTGGAGCTCTTCGTCGGGTTCATTCAGGCGCTGGTTTTCTCGATGCTGACAGCGGTCTTCCTCAAGATGGCCGTGACGGCGCACGGAGGGCATGAAGAGCACGGGCATGAAGGGGAGCATGCGGTGGAGATGGCACGGGCGTGAGAGGAAAGCATGGTATGGATTGTAATATAGAATTATGTTATAATCTTCTTTGAGATATACACAACCATATTATGAAGGATGGAGACCGGAAGCCTCAGATTGAGGGAGTCCCGCAAACGGAGCAAACAACAGAAGACAGGGACTCTGTACTCAACACAATCCCGCCGCAGGCACTCAAGCGTCTGCAAGCCGCAGTGAATCGGACTCAGGAGATTGTGAAGGAAGAAGCCCAGAAGGCTCAGCGAAAAACAGAGAGCTATTCCCCCGAGGAGTGGATGGGCATTCGCAGGAAGGTGATGAGACAGGAATTGGATGAGTCGCGGAAGCACATGAGTACTGTCGTGACGGATGGGGCTCTTCCTCTTCGTCCGGAGGATTCTGCCGATGAAGGGAGAAAGAAGCAGGAGAAACGCGAGCACCTTCAACACATCCTCGTTCGCTGGCAGGCCGAAGGGCATACGGAGGGGGTCGAGGCTTTTTACGGTGAGCTCGTTACGTTGGATGCGATACAGGAAACAGCGCTCCAACAGGAGATGGAAAAGAGTCTGAAGAAGCGGCTCAAAACCAATCTTGGGGAGAAGTTCAGTGACGAAGACACCGAGCGCATTACATCTGGCGCCAGACAGAATCGTGAGCTCTATCGCGAGCATCTCTTCCAAAAGAAGCTTGCCGCGCTCGCAGAGTATGGGGATGGAGGGGATTACAAAAAAGCTGAGGGCATTCTTCTGGATCGTACGATCACCGATGTGCAGAGACAGCAGCGATTACAGAGTGTCTTCGATGCTTCGGTCCGTTCAGGAAACGTGGCTCTCGGTGCGATTCAAGTCGTTGAGCAGGGACTAATGGTCATTGATGGGCAACAAAGGCGTCGGCAGCAACAGGAGGCAATGCGGGAGAAAATCAGTAACCAACTTGCAGGAGCAAAAATGCAGACGAATTTTTCCCGTTTAACGACGGAAGGGCTCGTCGCACTCGGGTCGCTCATCGATAGTGGTGGAAGGGATCTTGCCCGCACACTTCTCGTTTCTGATCTGCGGAGTACGCCTGACGGGTGTGCAGGAAGAATCGAGAGGGAGGAGGTGCACGTCTCCGGTCAGGGAGAGAGTGTTGAGTGCTATCTCGTCCATGAAGGCGCAAAAATTCCCTTGAGTATCGGCAGGTTTGATATCGGTGGATTCAATGAAGCGCGATTGACAAAGGCTGCGCAGCAGGCTCATTCAGACTTTTTCGAGCATCCCTCAGAGATGCGTCAGTCGGTGTGGGAGCGGCTCTTCGGGAAAGACAGCATGCACTTCATGACGGCCGAGGAAGCGGATCTCACGCAGAATGTGCTTCAGTTTTTACTGAAGGATTGCAAGGATAAGCAGGAAGAGATCGATCATCTCAAACAGCTGCATCTCATTACGGAGGATCAGGAACCCAATTCCAAGTACCTCGCGTGGTGGGCACTCGAACTCCGCTATCTCCTCCAGGAGTTACCTTCGCAACAGTTTCTTCAAGTCTTGAAGTTCGATCATCTCCATTACCTTGCAGAGAAGTGGCACCGGGAGCGAAAGCTCTCTCTCCTCACTTTTACGGAAATAGCCAATCTGCTGCCGATTGCTCCACCTCGCGAATCGGGGCCGGATGTAGGGACGAGTGATTCGAAATAAGACTCCAAACTTTGTTTCTTTTCGACTTCGTTCGGAGAAAGTCGGGAATAATGGTGACTTGTTCCGGCATTTTTCCACGAGTACATTTGTCTCCTATGCCAAAGAAAATTGTTTCCGTGAGCCAGTTCACCGAAGAGCAGGTTGGAAGTGCCTATGTCATTCTTCAGGCCTCCACCGGCGGTGAGAAGGCGGTAGTACGATCCATCGGAAGGCCAGGTGCCAGTTTGGAAATCGGATGGGAAGAGAAGCTGCGCACAAGATTTCGAGAGCAAATTCAGAGTCAGATGGGGCAAGCTGGCCCTGTTCAGAGCTGAAACAAAAAATCAGCTAAACAAAACATCATCACTATCTGTCAAATATTGGCAGAGTCGGCTCTTAGACCCTTGATTGTATCTTGCTGCATCCCTACAATCCGCGCGTTTTTCATCCATCACTTCTTTCCCACTTTTTTATGCCAGAAGTCGCAGAAGTCGCCAAGACCGCCGTGTCTTCGATCGACAAAAATTTGCTCGTCGCGATCACCATGGGATTCGGTGCGCTCGTGCCGGCTTTTTCCATCGGTTGGATGGGTTCCAAAGCCATGGAGGCCATCGGACGCAATCCTGAGGCCGCGAACCGCATCCAGACGCCGATGGTGCTTGCCGTCGCTTTCACGGAAGCCATCGCGATCTACTCGCTCGTCGTGGCTCTCATCATCAAGTTCGTTTGATTCAGTGTTCAGCGTTGAGCGATCAGTGAATAGCATAAGCAGCTGATCGCCTGCCGTTGACCATCGATTTTCCTTCTCTCATCTTTCATGGAATTGCTCACTAAACTCGGCATCAACTGGCAGCTCCTCGCTGCGCAGATCGTGAACTTTCTCATCGTGATGGGGGTGCTCGGATACTTTCTGTACCGTCCGATCTTAAACCTTCTCGATTCCCGCACAGAGCGCATCCGCAAGGCCATGGAAGAGGCCAAGCACATCGAGAACCAGGCGCAGGAGATGGCCAAGGTGCGCGAGGCGGAGATGAAGCGTCTCGATAAAGAGAGCGGCGAGCATTTCGACCGCATCCGCAAAGAGGCTTTAGAGCTTCAGGCGCAGATGCATGCGACTGCCAAGAAAGAAGCCGATGCCATGATCCAGAATGCCCTCAAGCGCATTGATGAGGAGCGCAGAATCATGATGGAAGATGTGATGAAGACCGTGAATGCGGTCATCGTCCGCATGACCGAAAAACTCCTCGAGCGTGAATTCACTCCGGCCGATCAGAAGCGCATTCAGGATCAACTGGTCGCGGATCTTCCCAAGATGGTGCGATGAAGATGACAGCCGCCTCCCTCGCCCGGGCATTCGCCGAGACAGCCAAAACCCTGCCGGAGGCCGAGATTCCCGCTCTGGCGGAGGCTGCCGCGCACATCCTGATCGGGCAGGGTCTCTTCAAGGACGCGCACATCTTTCCGCGGATGGTGGAGCGCGAAATGTTCAAGCGTGACGGCGCGGTGCAGATCAGGATCACGACGGCATCCAAGGATTCCGTTTCCTTCAAGAAAGAAATCGTGCTTGCAGTCGATCAGGCGCTCAAGCGTTCATGTTCCGTGGAAGAGCAGACCGATCCGGCCCTGTTCGGCGGAGTACTGCTGCAGGTCGGCGACGAGCGGTACGACGCCACGCTCAAGGGCGCGCTTAAAGATCTCTCTACGGAGCTCACCGCCCCCATTCCGCTTCCCTAACCCTAGCCCTAATCCTAATCCTACCCCCTACGCCCTACCCCCTTCTTGTATGTCCCTCAGCCAGACACTCCTCAAATCCCTCGAAGACCGCATCGCGTCCTATCACAAGGATGTGAAGCACGAGCACGTCGGCACGGTGCTCTCGGTCGGTGACGGTATCGCCACCGTTTCGGGTCTCTCGAAGGTCGGCGCCGCAGAAATGGTCGATTTCGGTCATGATGTGATGGGAGTGGCGTTCAACCTGGAGGAGGATCACGTCGGTGTGATCGTTCTGGGTGACGACAGCAAGATCAAAGAGGGCGATACCGCCAAGGCAACAGGACAGATTCTCTCCGTTCCCGTGGGCGAGGCGATGATCGGGCGCGTCGTGAATCCGCTGGGCGTGCCGAAGGACGGCGGTTCGGCCATTGCGAGTAAACAGCGCTACCCGATCGAGAAGATCGCCCCCCGCGTCATCGAGCGGAAAGGAGTGACGATGCCGCTGCAGACCGGTATCAAAGCGATTGATGCGCTCATCCCCATCGGGCGCGGCCAGCGCGAGCTGATCATCGGCGATCGCCAGACGGGTAAGACGGCCGTGGCCATCGACGCCATCCTGAACCAGAAAGAGACGCAGAACTCGGACCGTCCGGTCATCTGCATCTACGTCGCCATCGGCCAGAAAGAATCCAAGGTCGCCAAGATCGTTTCGGAATTGAAGAAGCACGGTGCGATGGAGTACACCATCGTCGTGTCGGCCGGCGCCTCGGAGCCCGCATCCCTCTCGTACATCGCCCCCTTCGCGGGATGTGCCATGGGCGAGTACTTCCTCGATCAGGGCAAGGACGTGCTGTGCATCTACGACGACCTCTCGAAGCACGCGTGGGCCTATCGTCAGGTATCGCTGCTGCTCCGCCGACCGCCGGGACGCGAGGCCTACCCGGGAGATGTCTTCTACCTCCATTCCCGCCTGCTCGAGCGCGCGTGCTGCCTGGATGAGAAGCACGGTGGCGGTTCCCTGACGGCTCTGCCGATCATCGAGACGCAGGCCGGAGACATTTCCGCCTACATCCCGACGAACGTCATCTCCATCACCGACGGTCAGATCTACCTCGAGTCCGATCTCTTCTACAAGGGCATCCGCCCGGCGTTGAACATCGGTCTCTCCGTCTCGCGCGTGGGGTCCGCCGCGCAGCGCAAATCCATGAAGAAAGTGGCGGGGCGCCTCCGCATCGACCTCGCCCAGTACCGCGAGCTCGCGGTCTTCGCGCAGTTCGGTTCTGACCTCGATGCCGATACCAAGAAGCAACTCGACCGTGGCGCGCGCCTGACCGAGCTCCTGAAGCAGGATCAGTATGTGCCGGTGCCCGTTGCCGATCAGGTGGCCGTGCTCTACGCCGGTGTGAACAGTCTGCTCGATGATGTACCCGTGGATCAGATCCGCCGCTTCGAGAGTGAATTCGTAAAGTTCCTTCGCAACAAGCACCCGCAGGTTCTGAAGGAGCTCACCGCCGAGATCAAGCCTGAGACGGAAGAGACGCTCAAGCGCTTGCTCCAAACCTTTAAGTCGGAAGGAGGATTTATTTCTGCTTCTAGCAAATAGTATGCAGTATTCAGAATGGAGTATGCAGATGTTCATCTAAGGTTTCCCTTCATACTGTATACGGAATACTGAATACTTCGTCCCTTCCCTCACTCCATCTCTCCCGATCCGTCCCATAGCAAGAAGCCTCCGCGATCTCCGGCGCAAGATGAAAGCCATCAAGGCCACCCATCAGGTGACCAAGGCCATGGAACTCGTTGCGGCCTCCAAGATGCGCCGTGCGGTCTCGAATGCGCAGAAGTTGCGCAACTATGCCTTTCTCGCGTGGCAGATCCTGCAGAAGCTGGCCGACGTGCACCCCGAGCTCCATCCGTATCTGCAGAAGCGTGAGCCCAAAAAGATCCTTGCGATCCTCTTCACGCCGGATCGCGGTATGTGTGGCAACTTAAACGCCCAGCTCCTGCGCACGACCACGCAATACATTCAGGGCCTAAAGAAGCTCCCCACATTCGAGTCCGTCGAATTCATCGCAGTCGGTCGCAAAGGTCAGCAATTTCTTCCCCGATTGAACCAGAAGGTGATCGCGGCCTTTCCGGCGTTTTCCAGTTATCCCACATTCAAAGATATCCTGCCGATCGCGCGCATGGCGACGGAGGGATTCCTCGCGGGGACCTACGACTCCGTTTCGCTCATCTTCCCCGATTTCGTCTCGGCGCTCGTGCAGGAATCGACGGTGAAGGTGCTGCTGCCCTTCTCGCAGACGGATCTCAAAGACATGCTCGAGAGTCTGCTTCCCCGTAAGTACCGCAAAGAGACGCAACAGGCCATGCATGCCGAAGGAGTGGGGGAGTACGTTTTGGAACCTTCTGCAGATGAGATTCTGCAGACCATCCTGCCTCAACTGACCGAGCTGCAGGTGTATCAGGCCATTCTCGAGGCCGGAGCCTCGGAGCAATCAGCGCGGATGGTGGCGATGCGCGCGGCTTCCGATAATGCGACAGAACTCCTCGGAGATCTCACGATTGTTTACAACCAGACGAGACAAGCAAAGATTACTTCGGAACTGGCGGAACTGTCGGCGGCGAAGGCGGCGTTGAAGTAGTCCCAATACATTCTCATTCATCGTTCATGGGCTGTTTCGGCAGTGCGCTGTAGAGCTGAACTTCAACTTTCCGCACGGCAAGCCGGATGGCATCCAGTGCGCAGTTGGGTTGAAAAAGGAGTTCCTGCGCAGCGGCGTGTGCCGCACTCCACAGTGTTTCGATCTGGCCGGCGGATGCAGAAAGATCCTTTGTGATGCGGTTTATTTCATGCCCGATCCCTGCTGCGATACTGGAACAGGAAACAGAGAGGCCTCTTTGCCGCAGTTCCTGCTGCAGGCGTTCTTCGTGCGTGAGAGGGGCCTCCTCCTTTGGGGTATCGGGTGGCATGGGCGGTGAGCGTGTCACTCCTGCATCTGCCGTGCAATGAATCCGTCAGCTTTTCGGTGCTCTGGGGCACCTACTTCACAGTCGGCGCTTTCCGCTCCACAAAGCGGATATCCATACCCTTCGCCGTATACTCCTTCGTCTGTTCCCGCAGAGCGGCCTCGATGGTTTTCGCCGTTTCCGGGCGAGCAGGATCGGAGAAAATGACGAAGGTGAATTGTTTCAGTTTCTCGCCGTAGGCATGGCTGCCCGAGGCGATCTTGAGTGCCAGCATGGCTTCCTCAATCGCGTGCGTCACGTTATTGGGATCGGAGACCGTGAAGGCGTTGATGCCCGGCAGGCGCTGCAGGCGGCCATCGGTACAATCCACTGCAGCTGCAATGCCGGTGTGCGGGCCTTTGACCATCGGCGCATCGCCGGTGAAGGCGGCATTGATGCCGCGCGCTTTGAGTTTTTCGACGATGGAACCGCGCTGGAACACGCGTGCGGATTCATCCGGATCTTTGTCTTTTCCGAAGGCGATTCCCGCCGCGCCACAGGCCACGTGGGAGCTGACCTTTACTTTGACGGAGGAGAGCGGTCGTCCGCCGGCTAGCTGCGTGACGTAGGACACAATGGCGTCCGCCAGCTCATCGACGTTCTTCCAGAGCACGCCGGATCCCGCCATGCGAAGCACACGCTTGCCGGACACCGTCTGCGCCTGCATGAGCATGCGCTCGTCGATGCAGACAATTTCCACTTCCGTCACGGGCGCAGCGCTGCTGTCGAAGCATTCCTGCCATTCCTTCTCGTAGGCATCCAACCACTTGTTGGCATCCTGATTGAAGGGGTGGGCGAGTTCCTTGGAAAGGAGCTCGGTCATGTCGTGATGATCGCGCATGTGCTCCTGTGTACCAGAATGAATGGGCGCGGGCAAATGTTCCGGCGGTTGACTGGCGGCTGCGGGCACCGGAGCTTGACTCTGCTTGGCATTTTGCTTCGTGGAGACGCAGGAGGATGGGCTGTAATAGAATGCAAGAAAGAGAGCCAAGGCCTGTAGCCGGTGTGAGTTTGAGAGTGACTGCAGAAGGCCTGGCCGTTTTTCGGTGCGGCGTGACGGTTGTGGGGTTTCTCGGGTGGTTTCGGGCTGCGGAAGCATCAGATGAGTGAGTTAGTCCTGATGGGCGTTACGAACGTGCTGCTCCGGAACAGGAAAATGCACAGGCAGCACTCTGTCCTCAAATTCTTCTCCAATCGGATCAATGATCCGGCGAATTCCTTCCACCAGTTCCGGATTGGTGGGATCCTCATAAATCGGCAGCAGCAAGCGATTTTCACCACCTTCGTTCGTGAAGCGTTCTCCCATACCATGATGCTCATCAAGAGCGATGCCAATTGCGATCCTCGTTTCTTTTTCGAGATGCTCAAGTGTCGGATAGAAAATGCCGCTGAGCTCGAATGTGGATGGGTGATAGCCACGTTCCCTGTCGCCGAGCTCCTTTGGCCGGCTGACCCCCGTCGTATCGATGGCCACGCTGCGCTCGGGGTGCCAGTGTTCGTCTCCCTCCATCCAATTGGATGGGATAAAAACGGGATCTCCTTTAATATGAAGATTCTGCATGAGCTTATCGGCAATTTGCTTTCCGGCTTGGACAGGATTCATTGCTGGAAGGCGCAATTCAGTCCTTCGCGGATTCGTGTCATTACAATATTTGGTGCACGCGCCACATTTCGCATGGTACGTGACTTTCAGCCATGCAGGATTGCGGTGCAGGATCTGTTCGAAGACCGTGCGGATCTGCTGAACGAGTTTCTCGAACAGCAAATCATCGAGCAGGCGCCCGTTGGCTCCGATACCAATTTTGCTTTCCCATTGGTCTTTTTTATCTTTCTTCTGTATTCGTCCGTCCATGCATCCGAAGTAGTGTTTCACGCCTTCCAGGCGGAATGCCCGCGAGAGGAGGGCAGAGCCATAGACCTGTTCAGGCGTTTCGCCATCCGCGATGCGGAGCATCTGTTCGTATCCGCGCTGTTGTTGGCGCCACAGATATTCCTTTTTTTCCTGTTCTTCATTTTCGATATCCGGGCAGAACATTGTGTCGGCGTCGCTGGGCATGGGCGGGTGGAAAATTTGCGCGACAATATAAAGGAATAAGTGAGAATATCAAGGCTGTAAGAGCTATTATCTTGAAGATTCGTTATGAACAAATATTGTATACAAAAGAACCCCCGTGCGTCTGTCCGGAGGTTCCTTCCAGGGAAAAGTTCTCATGCGCTCAATCGTGCAAAGAAGAGGAAGAGCGCCGTAAATCCTGTGGCCATGATCAACGGCGCAAGGTTGGAGAGCAGGTTCCACTTGCCCGGCTTAAAGCTCTTTAAGAGGAGTGAATTGGTCACGACGGAGACGGAACTCAGGGCCATGGCGAAGCCGGCCAGCTCGGGCCGAAGCACGATGCCCAGTGACACGAAAGCGCGAGCGGCGATGGGGATGCCGATCACGTTGTAGAAGAGCGCGAAGAAGAGGTTCTGCCGGATCTTGCTCACCGTGGCGCGGCTGAGGGCAATCGACGTTGCGACGTCCTTGAGGTCGTTTCGGACGAGCACGATCCCGCCGGTTTCCATGGCAATGTCCGTTCCGCTGCCCATGGCGATGCCCAAGTTGGCCTGGGCGAGGGCGGGGCTGTCGTTGATGCCGTCTCCCACCATCGCGACATTCCTGCCTTGTTCCTGCAGACGTTTCACCTCATTCGCTTTCTCTTCCGGCAGCACGTCCGCGAGCACCTGTTCGATGCCGGCCTGCCTCGCCATGGCGCGGGCCGTGCGGTCGTTATCTCCGGTGATCATCACGGGGGTGATGTGCATGCGCTTCAGTGCGGCGATGGCAGATGGCGTCGTCTCTTTAAGCGTATCCGAAACGGCGATGATGCCGAGAATCTGCTCACTCGTCGCGAGGATCATGGCGGTTTTTCCAGCTTCCTCGAATGCACGAAGGCGTTCTTCGATCTTTTCCGCAGGCAGACGGATCTGCTCCAGCAGTTTCCGATTACCGAATGAGTAAGTCACTCCGGCGATCTGCCCCTGTACTCCGTGACCGGGAATCGCGCGGAAGTGTTCCACAGACGAAAGGGCGACATGATCTTCCGTCGCTTTGCGCACGATGCTCTCGGCCAGCGGATGCTCCGAGACCTGTTCGATGCTTGCCGCAATCGCAAGGAGCTTTAAAGAATCGAGTGACCCAAGAGGGAGAATATCCGTCACTTCCGGTTTGCCGTTGGTGAGGGTTCCCGTTTTGTCGAACACGATGGTGTCGATGCTCTGTGCGGCTTCGAGCGGTTCTCCGCCACGGATCAAGATGCCCAGTTCCGCCCCCCGTCCGGTAGCCACCATGAGGGCAGTTGGGGTGGCGAGGCCGAGTGCGCAGGGACAGGCGATCACGATGACCGAGACGAATGCGAGCAGGGCGAAGGTAAGTGTTTGACCGAGCAGAAGCCAGATCACGAGTGTGATGATGGCGGCGAGAATGACCGCAGGCACGAACCAGCGTGAAATTTTATCCGCAAAGTCCTGAATGGGAGCTTTCGATCCCTGCGCTTCTTCCACGAAGCGGATGATGCGGGCGAGCGCCGTTTCCGCCCCAATTCTGTCCGCCGTAAATTCAATGGAGCCGTGCTGGTTCAGGGTCGCGCCGAACACCCGGTCACCTTCCTTTTTCTCCACAGGAATGCTCTCTCCCGTGAGCATGGATTCATCCACGGACGAGAGACCGCGCGTCACCAGACCATCGACAGGGATCTTCTCTCCCGGACGTACGATGACGGTGTCTCCGACCTTCACTTCCCCGATAGGCACATCGGTCGGCTGACCTGCGCGCAGGACGCGGGCGGTTTTGGGCGAAAGGCCCATCAATTTCTCGATCGCTTCGCTCGTGCGGCCTTTGGCACGTGCCTCGAGCCACTTGCCGAGCAGGACGAATGTGATGAGGAGGGCGGCAACTTCGAAGTAGAGATTGGGGGTTTCTCCCAGCAGCGAGC
>Ga0247842_10004988_pt1 | contig 16045 bp, 10 predicted proteins | sample LaCruzMarch2015__3_FD_192411 | JGI IMG/M metagenome (GOLD analysis project Ga0247842, IMG submission 192411) | Freshwater microbial communities from meromictic Lake La Cruz, Castile-La Mancha, Spain - LaCruzMarch2015_19m | ecosystem: Environmental > Aquatic > Freshwater > Lake | place: Spain...
TTTGATGGTAGTAGGTCGTGGTGCCGTCGCGGTGATGCTTCTCTGCACACTGCGGGCAGTGTACCTTCTGCGAGGAGAAGTAGCCGGTGCCGTCGAGCGAGAGCAGGTAGTGGCCGTCGAGGTACTCAAACCCCTCCAACCCCTTGCCGCGCTGTAGCTGACTAAACAGGGCCTTGTAGAGCGGACACAGCTCGCTCGGTGCGACCGCATCGAGGCGTTCGCGAAAACGCGTGTCGCACGGCGCGCGTTCGACCCCGTAAAGCGCCCGGAGGTTCGCCCGCGTCGTGACCTCCTGGCGGTCGTGCTCGAACTGCAGCAGGGAGGGGTATTTCAGGCCGAACAGGGCCAGCCCCGACATCAGGTGATCCACCAGCGGGATCGCATGGCCGGGCTCGTCGGGGATTTGGGCAAACACCCGCCGCGCTTCGCGCAGCAGGCCCTCGGCGCTGAGGTGTTTGCGGGAGAAGGGCGCACTCATCGATACCTGCCTCGCAACCTGAGGTGTGCGTGACAGTATACTGATTCGCAGACGAAAGTTTACGAACAACTTTTTTTGAGCGGCTCCAACTATCTGTTGTATAAGAGAAAATTTTTTCGGCGGGAATTGCTGCCGGGGTGCCAGCACGCTCGGCGATCTGTCCCAGGTAATCGATGTCTACAAACCCCCGATGCAACCCGATCAACTCAAGCACCGGCCCGAAGGCCTCGGGCAGCCCGGCATCAAGCAGCGACAATGCCGCGAAAATTGCCTGGGTGCTCGGATCGCCCACCGTACCGGTAAAGGCGGCCTGAGACTCCCCGAGTAGTTGCCCGGCACCGGTCTGCGCCAGACGCGGCAGCACGGCGCCCATGGCCAGCGGGTGGCCCTCGAGTGCGTCCATCAGCGACTTGAGCTGCGCATCGCCCCGATCGGACTTGAGCCCCAGGTCCGCGAGCACGGCGTTGCAATACGCCCAGCGCTCCTCGCCAACCAAGCCGGTCAGTGGCAACCGGTACGCGGCGCCGACATCAAGCCAGTGCTCCGGCGAGCGGCTGGTGATGAGTAGCCGGGTGCGTCCGCCGCGCAGCGACTTGAGCAAGCCCTTGAGCTGGTCCCGGTCGGACTCGGTGAGCAAGGGTTCAACCTCGGTACCGGGGATGCCGGCAGCGGACTCGAAGTTGTCCCAGACGATCAGCCAGGGTGCGGCGCGTAGTGCCTTGATCAGTTCGAGAAGCTTCTGCTCCATCGGGGCCGCAGTGGCGTTGAGTCCGAGCAGCGCCTCGATCAGCGGATTGACGACGCCTTCCAGGCTGCGGATGTCGTCGAAGCCGAGCCACAGCACGCCGACGAACGGTGCGCCGTCGGCGGCGGTGCCCAGGCCATGGGTCTGGACGAGCCAGTCCAGAAACCCGCGCACCAGCGTGCTCTTGCCGATGCCGACCATGCCGTGCACCAGGATGGCCGCCTGAGACTGGACGAGCAACGCTCGCTCCAGCGCCTGGATGGCGCCCTGGCGGCCGATGAAGCCATGGTCGCCGCGCAGGCGGGCCTCGTCGGGGAGCGCGACCGGCGCTGAGTCGGCGCCGTCCGTCGGGCCGGATTGCAGGGCCGCCACCGGGAGATCCAGGGCGTCCTGCTGGTAGAGCACCGGCACCAGCCAATCTTGCAGCGGATGCTCGCCGCGGGCGCAGACGCGCTGGTCGGCAAGCAGCATGGCCTGACGCCCGGCGCGCACGGCCTCGGCGACGGCGCCGCTCGCGAGCAGGCGGTCGTAGAAGGCGGGTACGAACTGCTGGGCGGCGCTGACATAGAGGTTGTAGCCCATGGCGACGACGGCGCGCATACCGGCCCTGAGCAGTGCCGCAGCCACCGAGGCGAAGGGGTCGTCGGCACGGGCGTCGATGCGGGCGGACTGGCAGGCATTGAGCACCATGATGGGGATGCGGTGCTCGCCGAGCAGCGCGGTGAGCTTGCCGGCGGGGATGGGATCGGCCTCGCCTTTGGCGTCCTCGAAGATCAGTCGGCCCTCGGCGCCGCGATAGCAGTTGGGATCGGCGGCGGTGGGGGCGAGGTGGCCGGCCGGTCCGTAGCCGCCATGTCCGTCGAAGTGAACGATGTGATAGCGGCCGGGGCGTCGGCGCAGGTGCTCGGTGAGGTTGGCGAAGGTCGGCGGGCGCAGCACGTCGATGCGCACCGGCAGACTGTGCTTGCGCACCTGCTCGACCAACGGGCGGGCCAGTGCGTGGTAGCCGACATCGGTCTCGCCATAGGGGCGGGCGATGATCAGCAGGATATGAATGCGCTCCCGCGGCAGTTGCTCGGGCAGCGGCAGCGGGTCGTGCAGCTCGCTCAATTGGCGCTCGATGCGACAGCCGTGGGCCAGGGTGCTGCCGTGGGGGTCGCGCAGTGCCTCCCAGGGCCAGCCTAAGACCCGCGGGTCGTCGCTGGCGATCTTGAGGGTCAGGTGCTCAAGACCCGCGCGGCGGGCCTGGTCGTACCAGAGGAGCGCCTGGCCGGCGAACAGCCGCGCGAAGCATTGCTCGCCCCAGTCACGCAGCGAATCCTGGATGCGCTCGGCCAACTCGGTGTTGGGCGGGAAGGGGTAGTCGAGGAACTGCTCCAGGTACCAGGCGAGATCCGCGAGCAGGTGACTGTCCGGGCGGCCGGGGACTGTCACCGCGTCCGGCGGGGTCAGCGCGGTCTCGGGGGCGGCCTTGCCGTCCTCTAGGCGCATGACCCGAAAACCGTTGTCGGCGGTGTGGCGGATGATCAGGGTGTGCATCGGCGTGTTCCGTCCATTCCTGAGGCTTGCGGCTCCGCGGGCTCAGGCGCGGCTGGGTGCGCCGAGACCCTGCAAGTATTCCAGGTTTCGGCCTGCGCGACTATCCGTGTTTGGCCGACCCCTGACCTGGCGCGGCGCTGGTGGCGCTGAGCGGGTGCTCGGCGCTGCCAGGGACCGCCTGGCGGCGGCTGGCCGACAGGATGTCGGCAGTCCAGGGCGCCAGTCCAGACCCTGCGCAACTGGGTGATGTCCGCGAGCCTGTTTGCCTCCGCCTCTACCACTCGCCCCCCGCCGCCTTCGCCAAGACCCTGCTGCCGGCCCAGGCAGCCCTGACCCAGCACGCCCGCGAGCAATACCGGCGCCTCGCGGCCAGGCCCGCGCTCGCCTTCACCACCGGCGACTTTGACCCCCGGCAGACCGCCGACACGCTCCTGGGGCGGCGCACGCCACTGGGGCGCGGGCCCTGTTGGGGGTGGTTGGGGCCTTGATCATAATCGCGGCCAGCGGCGATCGGTCCGCACAGGTCACTCAGAAAGGCGCCCAGAGCGATTTCAGGTAGGGTTGCAGGGCGTCTTCGTCGGCCTCGGAAAGCCGACCCGAGTTCTTGATCTGCCAGGCGGCGGTCTCGAAGCTCACGGCGTACTCCTCGTTGAGACCTTGGATGGCGTTTTCGATGGCCTGCCGACGCGCATCCGTCGTGCGGACGTATGCGAGTTCGGCCTCGGCGGCGCGGCCAGCCGCGCCGAGGGGCAGCAGAAACTCGGCGGCGAAGGCATTGGCGCGTTGCTCCAAGTCCGGTGCGACGCGCCCGCCGAGCACCTCGACCGCCGGCAGTGCCCCCTCGGTGTCGACCAACAGGTGACAGATCTCGTGGGCGCAGGTGGAGCGCCTGCCGGTCGGCAGGCGCGAGCGCAGACCCCGGGAGTTGACGAGCACCGTCGGGCGATGCTCCGTCCCCCAGACGGCGATGGCGTCGAACTGCTCGCTTCCAAGGTCGCGGTCACGCACATCGACGCCCCATTGCCGCAACAGGCCCTCCGGATCGGTGCGTCCTTCCTTAAGACCCAGATGTTCCCGCACTGCCTGCGCCAAGCGGTAGCCCTGCACATAGGGCACATCCTCCTGGTGGTCGCGCATGACCTCGGCCGCGAGCGCGCGCGGCTCGGCAAGCGCCGGGCTCGGGCCAGCGGGGATGGACTCGATATCCGCCAGGACTTGCCGGAACGCCGCGCCCTCCAGGGTGCCGCCGATCATCCGCGCGGCGGCTTTGAGACTGTAGGGCACCGCATCGGCGGCATCCAGCGGGCGGGGCCAGACTTGTTCGAGGGTATTCGGCGACAGACCCGTGGCAGCCTCCAAGCGGCTGCGCCGATCCAGGTCGTCGCGCGCTCGCCAACGGTTGCGGGCCAGCGTCGAGCGGGTATCGTCGAGCGTCCCGGTGCGCGCCAGGATGCACTGGGCCAGGGATTGCAGGGTGCCCATGGTGTCGGCGAAATCGAGCCGCCATTCGCGCGCAGTCGTGGCGACGCGCATCCGAACCCCTTCCCGCAGCAAGAGCAGCCCAGGCGGGAAGGCGCCCTTGAGTGATTCGCCCAAGTCATGAACGAGCAGGAAGTCGTCCAACAGCGCTGCTTCGGCTTGTGCTTGCCCTTGCGCCAGGTTGTGCCGGCGCAGCTTGGCCCGTCCACGCAGTTCGCCAAGGTGCCGCGGTGCCTCGAAGCGGGACGCGAATTCGATCGGCCAGGTCTCTTCCTCCTCGAGGTAGGGCCAGGCGACCGCGAGGAATTCCGGCAGGTCGATCCAACTCCAGCGGAGCCCTTGCGGCTGGCACCCAGCGCCGCTCGGGCTGCCCCAGATCAGGGTCCCGTCCACCCAGATCTGCAGGTCACCCCAGGTACGGCCCACGGGTCCGGCGCTGCCGTAGTCGTCACGCCAATGGAGGATGCAGCGCAGTGCGCCGGGTTTGCCGAAGACCAGCGGGTCGCTCAAGACCGCTTTATTACCCATTTCTGTTCCCAATCTCGAGTCCCGGCACGAGCACCAGAATCCATGCCCCGCGGCGTTTTCCTTCGTGCTTCGTTCTGTTCTCGCCTTTCTCGTAAAGGCGTTGCGGATCGGTCATCGAAATTCTGCGCTGTCGAATCTCCGTTGGATGAGAATATCATTCCGGTCATTCAGCGCCCGCTGCCGGCAGCAATGCGGCGAGGCGCTTGAGCACGTCGGCCTCGATCATAACTCCGATGGGCGGGCGGGACGACCCGCTTCGCGTTCCGCCCGACGCCGACGCAGCCGACGCCGGCCCCGGTGCGGCCGGCCACCCGCGCCGACGTCAGCCCCCCGGCGGCGTCGCGCTCGGTCGTGGTGGCGTCCGCGGGCAGCGGGGGCCGGGCGACCCGGACCTCGAAGTCGATCGCCTGGCGGACGAGGCGCGCATAGGCGTGCGGGGGGATGGCGTCGAGCGCCGGGGCGGGCTTGCCCGCGGCGGCGACGGGGCGCAGTTCGGCGCTGAGGTCTGCGGCCGTTTCCACGTCCGCGTAGCCGATGGCGGACTCGGTCTCCTGGTCGGCCCCGGCGAGCAGGGCCAGGCGGGAACCCGGGCCGATCTGCGCCAGGCGTCCGACCGGGATGCGCAGCGCGGGGGTTGGATAGTCCGTCCGGAGCAGGGGCCATTGCAGGGCGCGGTCGGGCGCGCCGGTATCCCCGGGACCGAGTGCGGGCGCATCGAGCCCGGGGCCGTCGAAGTAGGGGTTGGGCGACATGCGGTCCGCGTAGCGCTGGAGTATCCGCTCGCCGAGCCGGCGGTAGCTCACCGCGTGGGCGCCCGGGTTGGCCATCAGTGCCTCGGCCAGGTGCCAGGTCAAGACACCGTGCGAACGGGCGTCCGCGGCCCCGACGGGGAGCGGTTGCTCCAGCGCGTCTTCGCCGGCACGGGCGGCGTAGAAGGCGACGAAACCCCCGGCGGCGGGTCCCTGGGCGGGAGACGCGGCGGTGGGGACCTCCAGGCTGAAGGAGGGGCTCTCCCAGGTGTCCGCAGGCTGGGTCCTGCCGCCGGACCGGTGGACCGGCCGCGGTACGCCGAGCAGCGCCGGATCGATCCCCCGATGGCGTACCTCGGTCGGCGGGACGCCGCGCTCGATGGTCCCGGCCGTGCAGGTGTCGGCGACCAGCCAGACGAAGACGCCCTGGGCGGTAAGCCGGCCGATCCGCTCGCCCAACTCATTGTCTCGGATGCCGTTGCCGATGCGCCCGGCGCGCGGGTCCCAGTCGGTGGTGTCGCGCGGCAGGAAGACCTCGTCCTGCCCATCCGGCTCGTGGTCCGCGGCAGCGGGTCCCTGGGGCTGCCGGGAGGCGTGACCGGAGAGGTGCAGATAGAGCCGGTCCCCGGCACCGAGGCGGGCGGTCAGGGCGTCGAGTGCAGCGAGGATGGCGGCGCGGGTCGGCAGCCCCGCACCGGGGACACCGTCGGCCAGGATGCGGACCTCGGCCGGGTCCAGACCGCGGCGCACCAGCAGGTCCCGCATGAGCAGGACATCGTTGCGGGGCCCCCGGAGTTGGTAGTCCGCGTCGAGGCCCGGGTATTCCGAGACCCCGATCAACAGCGCGGTATCGCGCGCCTGGAGCGGGGCGGCGGCGGGCGCGGTCAGCAGGGCCGCGAGCAGGGCCCTGAGCAGGACCGGGGCGGTGCGGGTGCGGCGGCGGTCGGGCATCGGGTCTCTCCGGGGGCTCGGTCGGGACTCAAGTTCACGCGGGCGGTTTGGCAGTCTCGAGTCGAATCCATCCGGTGGGCGGGATGGCGATGGACTCCGCGTTCAGCCAAAAGGATGCGGCAGCGCGGGATTCGTCAGGGACGTAGAAGTCGAGCCGCCAGCCGGTCCTGACCGCGCGCAGGCGGTAGGGGAGCCCTTCGGCCTTGAGCCGTTCGATCAGGCGGGCGAGCTGGGCCGCGGTCGCGGTGCCGGCCGGTTGCGGACCCGGGCCGGTGCGCAGCCGCGGGGCCGCGTCGAAGTCGGCGGACTGCTGTGCCACCAGGGGCGGGGCGGGCGGTTCTTCCAGCAGGGCGGAGACGACCACCATCAGGGCCAGGCCGGCGGCCAGGGCGAAACTGCCGGCCCAGGCGAGGCGGGCCGGACAGATGAGGCGGCGGATGCTCCGGTCGGCTGGCGGGGGCCTTGAACGTGAGACTGGGCAGGCGTTCGCTACGGGCTGGGGCGACGGCGGGGCACCAACGCCTGGCGGCACCGTGACACTCTGATTGTTTAGGGCTTGTTCCTCGCCCCAACGGTCATGATCGGCGTGCTCACCCCTGCCCAGGAAAGGGGCTCGCGGCAGGCGGGACGCAGAGCGTCCCAGGATGCGTTCCCACGCGGAGCGTGGGAACGAGCGGGCCCGGCGAGAGGGCGGCGCCTGGTCTTCGCGGCAATCTGCGGCATCGCGGGTTTCCGGAGCGCACGCTGTATCGTTGGGCAGGCTCCCGTCGCGGGGGTCGGCACCCTCGAGCAGACCTTCATTGCGCAACCGTTCCATCAGTGCGACGAGCCCCCGGTCCCCGGCCGGGCCGGCGGGCGCGGTCGTCTCGGTCGCCGCTGCCGACGCCAAGGGCTCGGCCGGCCCGGCGAGGACGACGGCGCGGATGGCGGCGGCCTCGGCGGGACCCGGCCCCAGGTGCCCGCCGCGGCCGGCCAGTGCCGCGAGCCAGTCGTCGAGGTCGGGGTCCGGATCGGTCATGGGGTCGTGCTCCCGAGCCAGTCGCGGCAGGGTTCGAGGTAGGGGGCCAGACGCTTGCGCGCCTGCGACAGATACTCGCGGGTCGCCCCTTCGGTTCGGCCCAGGTGTCGCGCCAGCTCGGCGATGCCCCAGTCGTTGCGGACGATCAGGCTCAGGGCCTCGGCCTGGGGGCGGAACCGCCGCCCGAAACGCTTGAGCGCGGCGCGCACGCAGTCGATCAGTGCCTGCTCGTCGCGTGCGTCATCATCGCAGCCGATCCGCCGCAGGGCCAGGGTCTCGGGGTCCTCCGCGTCTTCGCGGCGCTCTGCAGCACGCCAATACATGGCCGTCTCGTTCCTGGCGATGGCCCACACCCAGGCGCGCAAGGGACTCTCGCCGCGGTAACCGCCGATGCCGCGCAACAGCTTGACGAAGGTCTCCTGGAGCAGGTCCTCCGCACCGCCCGGGGCGAGCCCCCGGCGGCGGAAATAGGCGCGCATGGGGTCGGCCAGTTCGCGATACAGGGACTCGACCGCGGCGGCGCGTGCGGCACCGCCGGCCCGCAGGTCCGCCACCAGTCGGGTATCGTCCGTCAAGTCGTCCATCCCCATACCTCTCGCGCAAGGCGCCGACTGAAACGGGTCCGGGGCGCCATCACGCCACACCTCAGGTTCCGTGCGCAATACCGTGGACATCATCGCCCCCTGGGTCTTTGCGTTCTCTCTCAAAGGTCGGCAACGACCTCGGGGGCCAGGCCGGTAGACTGGGCGATGACGTTGGCAGCGACGCCGTTGGCCTTCATCGCTCGGGCGATCTCCAGCGTACGTTCGTCGCGACCCTCGATCTTCCCGAGTCCATAGTTCGACGCCACCAGGCTCGCCTGCAGGTGCAGGTCGTCCTGCCAGCGTTCGTAGGCGGCGCGCTCCGCCGGGGCGAGCTTGAGCACGTCGAGCTTCTCCTTCGCCTCGCGCAGACCCTTGGCCGAGAAGCCGTCCTGGATCGCCTCGTGCTTGAGGAAATAGACCCACTCGTCGAGGGTGTCGCGGGCGCAGTCGTCGAACCGCTCGACCTTGATCAGGTAATACTCGGGGAACAGCTCGTGGGTGTGCTCGCGCCCCGGAAACAGTTGGCGCTGGGCGAGGCTCAAGTCCAGCTCGTCGTGCTTGTGCAGGCCGTGGAAGCGGGTGGTGCCGCGGTAGATATAGTCCTCGCCGTGTCCAAGATCGAAATAGAGGATGTTGACCGAGATGACCTTGACCAGGTCCGCATAGGGCTGGCCGGCATCCAGGTGCTCGACCAAGGTTCGGGCGCTGCCGTAGAGCATCCGCGACAGGTAATCGTGCCGGCGCTCGTATTGGACCTCGATCAGCACCAGCTCGCCGCGGTGGTTGCGCACCTTGAGATCCAGGCGGTTGGAGCGGTCGTCGGCCGTGTCGCGGTTCGACTCCGATTCCAGGACCTCCATGATCTGTACGTCCTCGCGCAGCAGCTCGCTCAGGAAGCCCTCGAGGATGCCGAAGTTGGCCTTGCTGCGCAGCAGCCGTTTCATGGCCCAGTCGAAGCTGATGAGCTTGCGCGTTGGCATGGTCGCTGACTCCGCGGAGATGGAAGGGTGGGCGGCACAAGCATAGCTTGAGTCGGTGGCGGGGGTCTTGATCATCGTTGCGGCCAGCGCTGTTCTCTGGAGTCCAAGGCTTCAGCCTTGGTCTTGCCCATCCAAGGCTGAAGCCTTGGACTCCGTCCGGGCGGCGGCCGGTCAATCCCCGCCGGCCCCCGTTCCAGGCAGCAGCGCTTGGATGCGCCTGAGCAGAACCAGCGACACCGCGCACGGCGGCGGGCGATCCCGGTGAACACCCGCAACTGGCACGCCACGGCCCCCGTTCAGGTGTAAGCCGCCTTGCAAAGCGCCCGCCCCGGTCTATACTCCGGGCATGCCCCTGCAGAGACTGCGGGCACCCGACGACCCGGGCCGAGTCGCGCCGAGACGCTGGATTGAGACTGCCGATTTCGGCGGCGCTGCCTGCATTGAGGAGAAGGTCGGCCGGTGTCTCCACTGTCCGCCGTGGGCGGTAACTGCGCATCATCGGGAGCGACTGCCGTGACAACTTATGCCAGCAAACAGTCTTTCGGAATTTGCGGAACCTATTCCCGTTCGTTGACCCTTGCCCTGATCCTCGCCCTGGGCGGCTTCGCCGGGGCGGCTTACGGGGGGCTGGTTTTCCAGAATTTTGAAGCCAGGTCCGGGCTCATCAATGTTTGGAACGGTACGGCCGGCTTTGCAATGCCTCATACCGGCCGCTACGGGCTCAAGTTGCAGGGTACCGCGACCATGAATGGCATCGGCATCCGATGCCAGACCGGGAGCGGCTCCGTCGATTTCCTGCAGAGCAACAATGACCGTCTCACGTTCTGGGTTTATGCCCAGCCCAGCAATCTTCAGGCCAATACCGTCCTGGTCAGACTCTTCGACAACGGTCTCTACCGGTACCCCGGCAATCCTGTCACCGGCACCAAGGGATTTGAAGTATGGACGACGGCCAAGACCGCGACCGATCAGTGGACCAAGCTGTCGATCCTGTTCGACCAGCTCCCGCGGGATTTCGATCTACGCCATGTGAATAGGATCGAATTCGCCAATTATTGGCCGGGGACCTATTATATCGACGATCTCCAGGTCGTGCGTGAAGACCGCGCCTACCAGTCGTTCGAGCCCGCCATCCGCGGTCTGAGCACCACCGATGTCGGCCAATTCGGCTGGATATGGCCTGGAACCTATTCCGATCCAGCGCTGGATTTTTTCCGGTTTACGCAGGCGGGTGAACCGGTTTTCGCCGACAGTTATTCCTGGGCGCTGGGTTTTTCGGGATATTGGCAGGGTACCGATGTCCAGTCCCAACAGGAATATCTCTATCCCCGAACCAAGGCTGGAACTCAATCATTCCGGCACGTCGACCTCCATCCGGCAATCAATGATCGACTGAGCTTCTGGGTCTATGCTCTTCCCGACAACGGGTTGGACAACAACATCAAAGTGCAGTTTTTCGACCAGGACTACTACCGCAGACATGACGACGGCCGTGAATACAAGATAGAATACTGGACGACGCCGGCCGCCAGATTCGGGAAATGGACCCGAATCCTTGTCCCACTTTCAGACTTGTCGGTGCTCAGAGACGAGCACGACGGCTCGAATCCTTCCGCTCCGCCTCTCAACCTTGGCAACATCGATCGGATTCAATTTCAAACCTACTGGCCCGGCACCTACTACCTCGACCAGATTCAGGCGATCGGTTCAGTTCCCCAGTGGGACCGGACTTCCATCGGAACCGGGATTCTCAAGTGGTCGTCCACCCCCACGCTCGGGCGCTATCGCCTCGAGAAGTATGCCGGAGCCCATCCCGGCGGTCCCGAGGTCGATACTCCCGACGCCGATTGGGCACTGGTTTCCGCTGGGAGCGGCAAGTCCTACACGAGCCCGGTGGTTTCTCAGGCCTGGTACCGGGTGCGGGCGGAAGAGCCCGGCGGCACCGCCAATGCCGCGCCGTTCACGTCGGCGTGGAGCGATGTACTCGAATATCATGCGCCGGCCGCCGTTATCCATAAGGCCACGCTGGTGAGCAAGACCCGCCTCGAGTGGAGCAAGGTGCCCCGGGCAACGGCCTACGAGGTACAGCGTGCTACCACCGCCGCCGGACCCTGGCTCCCGTTCTATAAGGGCGCCTATCGGGCAAGCCCGCTGACCGCCGACAAAAACACCTGGTATCGGGTGCGGGCCATCAGCGGGCAGGACAGCGGCGACTGGAGTCCTGCTCAGTCGAGCCAGGAAGTATTCCTGCGCGCGGTCGGCAAGACGATTCAAAAGGGGAGCGGCGGCACCGTGCTGTTGCGCGGGGTCAATCTCGGCAACTACCTCTTGGTCGAGCAGTGGATGGGCGGTCTGGGCGCACGCGACACGGGGCTCAGCGATCTTTGCGCGGACGGCGACTGCGATCAGTCCTGCACCGCGGACGATTGGCATATCCGCGCGCTCCTGAAGACGCGCTTCGGCGCGACCCGCCGCGACGCGCTGCTGCGCATCTACGAGGACTCTTTCCTCAAGGACGACGACTTCGATCGCTTGATGCGCATGGGTGTCACGCTGGTGCGCCTGCCGGTATCCTATCAGAATCTGCTCGACGATACCGGCAGTCCGATCCCGGGCGGTTTCGACAAGATCGACTGGGTGGTAAATGCCGCTGCCGACCGGGGCATCTATGTGCTCATCGATATGCACGGCGCCCCCGGATCGCAAAGCAAGCAATGCAATACCGGTCGCAAATGCTTCAACAGACTGTTCGCGGACAGTACCGAGGGAGAAGGATACCGGAAGCAGTTGACCACCCTTTGGGGATTGCTGGCAGCCCGGTATCGGAACGCCTCCGCAGTCATGGGCTACGATTTATTGAACGAGCCCACCGGCGTCATGCGGCCCGCCCCGGACGATGCGTGCGGCCTGGTGCCCACCGAAGCCGAAAAACAAGACCTGTGGAGACTTTACGGCCGGCTGTATACCGCCATCCGCGCGGTCGATCCCAATCACATCATAGTTATGGAAGGGATCTGGGGCTGGGATACGCTGCCGAAACCCTCGGTCGTCGGCTGGCAGAACGTGGCATATTCCTTCCACTACTATTACCCGCACAACGACGTGCCCAACGACTTCAGCGCGTGTGCGAGGACCTGCCTGAACTGTTACAACGGGGCCCAGCAGGAGTTCATGGACCAGAATGTCGCAGACGCGCAACGGTATCAGGACGACGAACAGTACCAGGTTCCCGTCGTCATCGGCGAATTCAACCCATTCGTATCCCTGGATACCTGGCAGTATTATCTCGACAGCTTCAACGAACAGGGCTGGCACTGGGCGCTCTGGAGCTATAAGGTTTCCGATCCGAACTCCACTTGGGGACTCATGACCGACTATTCCTATGACCCGAAGTCTTTGCCCCGATTCGCCACTGACAGTTATCAGGTCCTAGCCCAGAAGCTGGCGCGGTTCGATACCTTGAGCCGCTATGTGCCCAATGATGCGCTCGTGAAAGTCCTCGGCGCCGCGATGAAGTAGTGCAGTTGATGAACGCCGGTCGAGTCCGGGAAGCTCCAGCTTGCGGTACTCGGACCCCGCCGGTCGTAGCGCCGAAGCACGGGAAGCGGGATCTTCCCAAACCTGAGTCACCAAGCTGAAGCTGCAAGACCGCCCTGTGCCGCAAGCTCTGCGACACCCTGCGCGACGACGAGCCGCGCCGCCAGGTCTGGGGCCACCTGGACTTCGCCGTGGAGTCGTGGCGGGAGCCCGCCCGCGGCCTGCTGCAACTGCGCCGCAGCCTGGCGGAGTCCGGGCCCATCCGCTTCAGCGTTTTCGATGTCGCCATTCTGACCTACTGGGGGCGCGCCTATCCCGGCGAGGACCCCAGCCGGGCCTTCAAAGACCTGCTGGGCGAGCACGAAGGGCTCTTGGGCGGTCTCACCGACAAGGGCCTCAGCGCGCTGGATCAGACTCAGGCCCTGTCCGGCCTGTCCGGGCTCGTGTTCTGGGCACTGAAGCAGGCGCGCCGAAGGCTCAAGGAACGCGGCGCCCGACAGGCGTGCGAGGCCTTGAACGGCCTGGAGCACCTGGACGCCACCGACCTGCTGGACCGGCTGCCCTGGTTCCTCGCCCAAGACCTCTGCGCCCACCGGGCCGCCACGCAGGCCCCGCCGGACCAGCCCGCGCCGCCGCCCGTGATCTTTCTCGACAGCGACGAGACCCTGTGGAGCGACCGCCCGGACCAGACCGGCGCCGCCGCCCTGGAGACCGACGCCTGGGTGCGCGAACTGGTGGCCGCCGCCCCCGGCTGTCTCTTCGTCTGCCTCGGCCGCGAGCGCCTGGGCTGGGACCAGCGCTTCCCCGCCGACTGGGCCGGCCACCTCGACGACCAGCACCTGCTCGGCGGCCTGGCGGAGCCGGACGCCCAGCGATACCTTGAGGCCATCCCGATCCCCGATGCGGCCGTGCGCCGCGCCATCATCCATCGGGTCACCCAACTCTCGCGCCATCCTGACCAAGCCCCTGAGCACCCGGCGGTGGCGGGCCTGCGCTGGGATGCGTGCACCAAACCCTTTCCGAGCGCGGCCTTGCCCGCCGCCTCGGACGGGTCTGCCTTTCCATGCCTCCATCGCGGCCGCCAAGGGCGCGGTCGGGGGGGATGACCCAGGCGCTGGCCGCCGGGCTGGCGCCGCGCATCCGCGTGAACGCGCTGGCGCCGACAGTCACCGACACCGCGCTCGCGCAACGTCTGCTCGGCACCCCTGAAAAGCGGGCCGCTGCCGCCGAGCGCCATCCGCTCAAGACCATCGCAACGCCGGATCACGTCGCGCGCCCCGCGCCCTGGCTGCTCGAAGACGCGCGGCTGACGACTGGGCAGGTGCTCAACCTGGATGGCGGTCTTGCCAGTATCGGATGACCTGACCGCGACGAATTGACCTTGACCGCACATTCAGCACCAGGCGCAAATTCGTCCCTGGTTTCGCGCGGCGCGGGACCGATGAAAGGCATCGGGCAGCGTCTCGGCTCATTCGAGCGACAGGGTATTGCTCATGATTGGGCGCTCCCGGCGATGGGTGTGGGTTGCCACTATGGCGCACCGATCGAGCGCCGTTTGCCGAGACAGTAAGGCGATTTCCGAAAAACTCCGTGTAAGAACCCACAATTGCCGATGCCGGCCGGAACGACGACCAAGGCGCCGGCCGCGACGGACTGCCGCGACGACGCGGGTGGCCGGAATTATGATCAAGACCGTATCGGGATTTACGCTTCGCAGTACTGGATTCTACCCGATGCTGGTGGATAATGGGCCGACACGTCCAGCCCGCCCAGAAGGCCTTCGCGCAAGCCCAATGCTGAAATCCAACCGATCCCGCAAGACCAGACTCGCCTGGGTCGCACTCGGCGTCGGGTTACTGGCGAGCGGCTTCGCCGCCCTTGCGGTCAGGCAGACCATCGAACAGGATGCCGTCAGGCAGTTTGCCTTCGGCTGCGATCAGGTCGCCCTCAAGGTGCAGGAGCGCCTGGGCGCCTATGCGCTGATCCTGCGCGGCGGCGCGGCCCTGTTTGCCGCGTCGACCACGGTGCAGCGCCGCGAGTGGCGGGCCTATGTCGAAACCCTGCGGGCGGGCGGCAGCGTGCCCGGCATCCAAGGGATCGGTTTCGCCGAAGTCATTGCCCCGGAGTCGCTGGCCGCCCACCTCGAGCGCATCCGGGGCGAGGGGTTTCCCGACTACCGTGTCCGTCCACCCGGCAGCCGCGCGCTTTACACCGCCATCATCTATCTGGAACCCTTCCGCGACCGTAACCTGCGCGCCTTCGGTTTCGATATGTACACCGAGCCGGTCCGGCGGGCCGCCATGGACCAGGCGCGCGACACCGGGGCGGCGGCCCTGTCCGGCAAGGTCCAGTTGGTGCAGGAAACCGGCCCCCAGGTCCAGGCCGGGACCCTCATGTATGTCCCCGTCTATCGCAACGGGGCCCCGGCGGCGACCCTCCGGGAGCGGCGGGCGGCGCTGATCGGCTGGGCCTACAGCCCCTACCGCATGCATGACCTCATGACCGGTCTTCTCGGCGACTGGGAGCATGTAGGCACGGCCATGGACCTGAGGGTCTACGACGGTCGTGAGGCGTCGCCCGCCGGACTCCTGTTCGACAGCAAGCCCGACCGCACCCCGGGTGCGCGGTCACCGTGGCGCGTGCAGCGGATGCTCGACGTCAACGGCCGGCCTTGGCTGCTGGTGTTCGATCACGCCGCAAGCATCCCCGATAGCGGCTACGCCCCCGCCTGGTCGACCCTGGTCGGCGGGCTGGCGCTCAGCGGCCTGCTGTTCTGGCTGATCCTCGCGCTGACCAATACGCGCGTTAACGCCGTGCGGATCGCCGGCCGGCTCACCGAGGAAATCAGGCGTCACGAGGCGCTGCGGCGGGAGGGTGAGGCCTTCAAACTCGCCATCCTGAATGCCGTCCCCGCCGAGATCGCGGTGGTGGGGCGTGACGGGGTGATCCTGGCGGTCAACGACGCCTGGCGGCGCTTCGCCGTGGATAACGGCAACGAACCCGGCCAGCCCGCGCTGCATACGGAGGTCGGCACTAATTATCTGGAGGTCTGCCGGACCGGTACCGGTTGCGATGCGCAGGATGATGGAGCGAGCGCCGGCGCCGGCATCCGGGCGGTGTTGGCGGGCCGCTCACCCAGCTTCCGCTTGGAATACCCCTGTCATTCACCGGCGCACCAGCGCTGGTTCGCGATGACCGTCACGCCGCTGGCCCGCGACGCCGACGCCGCTGTGGTCATCACACATACCGACATCACCGAGCGCAAACAGGCGGAAGCGGCGATTATCGAGGCACAGGCCGTGCTCTTGACGATCCTTGATACCGCACCGATTCGGGTGTTCTGGAAGGACTGCAACCTGCGCTACCTCGGGTGCAATCAGGCCTTTGCCACGGACGCCGGGATGGCGTGCCCGCAGGATGTGATCGGCAAAGACGACTATCAGTTGGGATGGGCGGC
>Ga0247842_10004999_pt1 | contig 16031 bp, 1 predicted proteins | sample LaCruzMarch2015__3_FD_192411 | JGI IMG/M metagenome (GOLD analysis project Ga0247842, IMG submission 192411) | Freshwater microbial communities from meromictic Lake La Cruz, Castile-La Mancha, Spain - LaCruzMarch2015_19m | ecosystem: Environmental > Aquatic > Freshwater > Lake | place: Spain...
CTGAAAGTTACACTACATTCATTATCTGCTGCCAGGTTTAATCACGCTGCCGCTGAGTTGGCAAGTTTATTGAACCAGACCGAAACCACCTTCCCCGGTACCAATTTGAAAATGATTTTTGAAATTACCGCTAATTCACACTGCGCGGAGTAAGGAGTTCTGGATTTACGATTTTTGAAGTAATTGGTAAGGTGTTGTAAGCGGCAATTAGAGCCTTATTTTTGAAGGACATTAAAGATTGAGTCCACTCCGAAAAGTCCGATCAACTGGATCCTGAGCGGATTCGAAGGATGCAAACACCTGATAATAAGGACACTTCGACTTCGCTCAGTGTCCAGTTTTCCGTTAAATTGCCTTTTCGGAGCAGACTCAAGATTTGTGAATTCTGAGAACAGTCGTTGTTCAGTCCAGGTTCAATCAAGGTTCATAGTGCTCCCGACATGCTCCCAAGATGGTCGGGAGATGGTGCCGGCAAAAATGACTCAATGATAAATCATGTACAACTCACGAATGCACCGCCTTATATCCAGATCCGATGTTAGGGCACACCAACCATTAACAGCCTGTCAGGTCTTAACTGCCTTACGATGAATGCCTGTATAAAAATATTTAGGGTAAAGTTTAATAAAAAAATAAACGAACAAAATTATTTTTACAACCTGCTAACTGTAACCTGCAAAATGTAAACTGCAAAATGTAAACTGCAAAATGCAAAATGCAAACCTGACATTGCAAATCGCAAATCGTACCTCGTAAATCGTAAATCCTTCAAGGTCTGTCAACGCTTGATAACCCTGAAGGTTTTCACATATTCACCTGCGATGATCCGCACCAGGTATATTCCGGTTGGTTTCCCGGCAAGGGAGAATTCATACTTCCGCTCCGGGTCGAACTCTTTCGTCATGATTTTATCGCCCTGCATGCCGAAGACTTCCAGTTTCAACATACCAGAGGCATGGTCGCCGACCGACTCGACATATAAAAGGCCTGTTGTGGGGTTGGGGTAAATTTTAAATTCCGGCAATGAAGCAATGTCTGAGACCGGATCAACCCCGGTTGGCAGGGTGACCATCGTAGGCGCCATCATACCGCAGTACTGACCCGTGGTGGTTATATAGCCGTGCATGTATCCTCCCGACCTTACAGTTGTACCGACAAGATAACGTATATTTTTTCCGGCGATCATCGTTGCGCTGCCTCCTGGCTGAACAATAAAGTAGGTATTGTTTCCGGCCACAGTAATCGTTTGTGCCGCGTCGAAACAGGCACTCTGCCCTGCCGGAATGGTCACGTTCTCAACTGTAACAACCGATGGGGGATTTACCTGAACATTCAAAACAGCCGGAGTTACAGAAGAACACCCTGAGGAATTGATCACATCGACACTCACCGATTGTGGTCCGGTCGAATGCCAGTTAACCATGATATTGCTGGTGCCGGATCCGGATATGATGGTTCCTCCCTGTGAAACGCTCCAGATGTAAATTATCATGCCCGGGCCTGTTGAATAAACCTGCGTATTTCCGACCGTTACTGTTTCAGGTCCCGAAATCACGGGTGAAGGGACCGGTAATACCGTTATCAGCTTTGTGGTGGGATCAGAGGCCTGGCATCCGGCAGGAGTGGTATAATTTACATTCAGGGATCGCGAACCCGGCAACTGCCAGGTAACCGTAATGGCATTGGTCCCCAAGCCACCAGTGATAATCCCCCCGGTCGGTATGTTCCAGGAATAATTGTTCATTCCAGACTCTGTAAAGTAGGCCACGCCGCTGCTTCCCTGGCATAAAACAGTTGTTCCTGTAATCTGGGGCAGAGGAGATGGATTAACAACGACCGTTTTAACTGCTGGAACAGCAGCAGAACACCCATTCTGGGTAGTATAATTTACGCTGACTGAACAGTTGCCCTGAAATTCCCACCTTACGGTGATCATACTTGTACCGGCTCCGGCAAGGATAGTCCCTCCTTGTGATACATTCCAACTGTAGTTGGTCATATTTCCCTCAGTATAATACAACACTGAGCTCCCGGAACATGCCGGATCCGGTCCGGTAATGGTGGGTAAAACGAAAGGATCAACGAAAACATTCCTGATGGTTGAGTTGGAGGTACATCCATTCATATAATAACTTACTTCGACTGACTGGGCTCCGGCGCCATTCCATGCCACTGTAATTATATTGGTCTGGGATGATGAATTGGTCAGGATTGTGCCACCGGGTGAAACGCTCCAATTGTAACTCCACTTGCCGGGATCTGTAACATATGTGTACGAATTTGTTCCCTGACAGACAACTGCAGGACCCCAAAGTGACGGATTTCCGAGACCAGCATTGACTGTTACATTGAAAAGCGTGGGATACGCGCTATTGCAACCCAGGATGTCAGTATAACTTACCCCGATGAACTGCGATCCGGCGACAGTCCAAACAACAGAAATACTATTCGTTCCTGCACCTGAAGTTATAGTGCCCCCGGATGAAACAACCCATGCATAACTGGTCATCCCTGGTTCTGTTGAATAGCTGAAAACCGAAGGACCGGCACAAACAACAGAAGGACCAGAAATGGCCGGAACAGGCGCCGGAAGCGCCATAACAGACATCGTTCCCGGGATTCCAGCCACACATCCTGTTGCCGGGTCAGTATAGTTAACTGTTATAGTATGGTTTCCTGCCTGAATCCATTTAACCACAACCATGCTGGTGGAGAGACCTGATAAAATAACACCTCCGTTGCCAACACTCCAGTTGTAGAGCGCCTTTCCGGATTCCGTAGCATAATTAACCGTTGCATTTAAGCACGCCTCGTCAGGCCCTGCAATGGTCGGGGCAGGCGATTGATTCACGATGATTGTTTTAAGAGAAGGTATCAATGCTGTGCAGCCCAGTGTATTGGTATAATTAACACTGACGTATTGTGTTCCGAATGCATTCCAGTTGATGGTTACAGCGTTTGTGCCCGACCCTCCTGTGATAGTACCTCCCTGCGATATAGTCCATATGTAGGCTGTCATGCCTGGTTCGGTTGAATAGGTGATTCCACCGGTATCTTGACAGGTCGTTGCCGGACCAATGATATTTGGAACTGGTAATGAGCTGACAACCATACTGATTATATTTGACACAACAGGATTCCCATTGTTGCAGGGCTCCGGAGGGCCGGGGGTCAGTATGCAGGATACCACATCGTTGTTTGATGGAACATAGGAAAATGTAATGCTGTTGAGTCCGGTATTTAAACCGTTTACTTTCCACTGGTAGGTTGGGGAGGTTCCGCCATTTACAGGATGGGCCGTAAATATGACACCGGACCCGGCGCAAACCGGGTTTAAGGAGGCTGTGACAGAAACAGCAGCAGCGACAGATTGTGCAATGCTGACATTTTTAGATGCACTGGCAGCTGAGCAACCAAAACCATTGGTTACCTGAACTTGTATACTTCCGGTTGAGGGCCCGGGCCCGCCCCAGGTAACATTGCATACCGGCGTATCAGCGCCTGAAACGATTGTAGTCCCCGGTGGTCCGTTCACTGTCCATCCATAGGCCGTCATTCCGGTTTCAGTCTGATAAACATGACCGCCGGTGTTCTGGCAGGCTGATTCAGGACCTGTAATCGTTGGATAAGGCAAGGCATCTACTGTTACCGGGTAGGTCGTTGAGAGGGCAGCTGTGCATCCTGCCTGAGATGTATAATTTACACTTACTGTTTGCAATCCAACCGTGTTCCACGAAACAGTCACCTGATCATTTACCTGGGTGCCTCCACCGGTAATGATACCCCCGGCTGATACACTCCATACATAATCGCTCTGTCCGCTCAAGGTCGAATATACATTCCCGGCGGCGCCGTCACAGACCTGGTTTGGCCCAGTCAAAAATGGCGAGGGTTGGGGATTCACCGTTACGGTATATATCGCCGGAACCATGGCCTGACATCCTTGCGGATTTAAATAATTTACTGTAAGAGTCCGGGTTCCTGGTTGCGTCCACCTGACCGATATACCGGGAGTTCCCAATCCCGAAGTAATAATTCCTCCCGCACCGGCCAGCCAGGTATAGGCCGTCATGCCTGGTTCTGTAGTATAATGAACTATGTTTTCGGCACAAGCGCCGGAAGGTCCTGAAATTGTAGGCTGTGGCGCCGGAAACACAGTTATGGTTCTTGTAGCCGGAACTTCGGGGCTGCATCCGGAAAGATTGGCATAGTGTACGGTGACCGTTTGGGTTCCCGGATTGAACCAGGTTACGATGATCGAATTGGTTCCATTTCCTGCCGTGATGGTCCCTCCGGATGTGATGGTCCAAATGTATCCGGTCATCCCGGGTTCCGTAAAATATTCAATCCCGGCGCTGTTGGCACAAACCGATGTGACCCCGGTAATGACAGGCATTGGCAGTGCATAGACCGAAATACTCCTGACAGTTGGCGTTGAGCTGGTACATCCGTTAAAGTCATTGTAGAGAACACTCACCGATTGTGAACCTGGAGTATTCCAGACCACTGTTACTGAGCTGGTATTGGACGGCCCCATGATGGTTCCGCCAGACGATACTGTCCAGAAATAATTGAACATGCCTGTTTCGGTTGTGTACTCAGCCATGTTCCCGAGGCATGACACAGAAGTTCCGTTAATGCCGGGAATGATGACAGGGTGGACTGTAACGCTTTTTGTTGCTGCTTGCGCCGCGGCACAACCGTTTTCGCTGGTATAATTCACACTGACAACCTGATTTCCTGTGGAGTTCCACGATACCGTTATGGAACTCGTTCCTGAACCAGAAGTCATGGTTCCGCCGGAGGAGACTGTCCAGATATACCCGGTCTTTCCCGTTTGTGTTTCATAAACATTCCCTGCAGAGCTTACACATGCGGTGGCGGCTCCGATTATGCCGGGGGTTGGTGGCGGATAGACGGAGACATTCATTATTGTTGGAGATGATGCGGCACAACCCGGAGAATTTGTATAAAAAACACTAACCGTTTGTAATCCGGGTAAATTCCAGGTAACTTGTATTGCGTTTGTTGCTGATCCTGAAGTTATGGTTCCTCCGGATGAAACTGCCCATTCATAAACAAGCATCCCGGGTTCTGTGGAATAGGTCACATTCACGGCGCCTTTGCACGCTGATATTGGACCGCTGATGGTCGGGACCACATTATAGCAGGTTCTCTGATTATTCGGATTGTTTACGGCAGTTGTGGTATTATATTGCTCCGTGCCAACATTGCCGCTATATTCAAAAACCATAACCCGGTATGTTGTATTCGCATTCAAATTTGTAACCGTGATTCCCGATTCATGGGTTGTCCCGTTAAAAACACAAAACCACCCAGTTGCCCCTATCTGAGATCCTGCGCCATACAAGGAACTTGCAGTGTAGCTGGAGTTATTTGCCGGACTAGCCGTGCCTGCTGTATCCTGTTTGATAAAAACCACCCTTTTTGTGCCATTGCCATCTCTCCAGTTGAATGTGAACTGGTTTTCCGAAACATTGCTGAAAGAAACGGATGCAGCCTGGATGCTTCTGTCCGACATAACAGTGGAAGCATCGGCGGTTATTTTCATCGGTTCGGCATTGCCCACATGGTCTTTTGCCCTGGAGAAAAATCGATAGGCTGAGCCCGATGATCCGGTAAATTTCAGCATCGTATCTGCTTTAAACTCTCCAAAGAAAAGATATGGACCTGCATCTTTGGAGAAATAGAGCTGACAGGTGGAAATACCACATCCACCCGGATCATCTGCTCCGCTGAAGGTGATATCAACAGAATTGCCATCGATGGCGGGAGGTATTGAATCAACCTTGCTTACAGGTGGCGCAGCATCGGCAATGTTAACCCAGGTATTGGTTAAAATGGGGGCATTGTTGTCGAACACTATGGAAGCAAGGGCCGTTAACGAATCGCCCGTTTGATCTGTTGCATTCGGTTTGATGGTGAAGGTGACAAATCCTTCGCCGGGACCCGGGGAAATGGCACTGTCATTGACTGGAAGGAAACCAACCAGCGGATTTACCGGCGCCAGACCGGTAGCGGGATCGATGGATTCAAGCATCCAGAATGCTTCATGTGTATTCACATTAAGACCTGCCGTTACATCCACATACAAACCCAGTGAATCGGTCAAATCGAGGCGGTTGGTGTAAAATGCAGTATTTTCTGGCACTTCGAAGTTGAACGAACCAAAACCAAAACTGCCTAACCTGAAATCATTCATGTTCAGCTTATCCCCTACCGGTAACTTAACCAAAACATTCTGTGCCGGCGCTGTTGCAAAATCGGGATCATTCTCAAATAATATGGTATACGGCATGGTTTGATTTACCGAGAGCCATTTTAATGAATCGTAGCCAACCGGACCGAGGATTTCGTTGGGGTCAACAGGTCTGATTACTGGAAAGCCAAAATAAATACCTAATTGTTTAAAAAAATTAATAGTTTTCTCAATTGCTGTTTTCGCATTAGAAACCAAAGAAAATCCAGTATTAATTTTTTGAACCCAATTCATTTTACTCCACGGTTTCTCAAGCCATTTAAATTTATTAAATTTCATTAAATCCTTTTCATAACTTTTTAGAGTTCCTTTTTCAATACCTTTCCATTTCCTTGGATTAATACTAAAAATAATTGGAATTAGTAAATCCGCGGCTTCGGCATATTTCATAATATCCTGATTTGTATTCAATCCGAAAAAATCAGCATATTCAACTGCCATAGCTATTGGCGTAGTTGGTGCTCTATAATTTGACTGTAAAAAAAACTCACTAAATAGATTACCAATACTAGCCCCGATTGCAAATGCCGCATAGCCTCCAACCACAACTGTTCCAACTGTCATGACAGCACCTGATGCCAGCATGCCTCCGGCAACTAAACCAATTACCTCAAGACTTATTGTTAATATTTCTTCTTCAAATAATCCATTTGGGTCAACTCTGTTTACTGGATTATTATTGACATATACGTATTTATTCAGTGAACTTGGATGTGTGATAAATCCTTTGAATTTATCTTTTGAAATGAACCGACCATTGTTGGAACTATAATACCTCGACCGGTAATAATAATTGCCACTCTCTTTATCTAATTCCCTGCCAGTATAGGTGTAAGGATTGGTTACATTCCCGGTCTGGTTTTTTATCTCACCAAAAGCCGAATAACTATAGGTCGCTGACACCCCCTGGGATGCATCGCTTAAGGCAGTTGTGCTGTTTAACCCGTCCTTATGAAACATGTAGCTCTGATTGCCGCGGTGCATCGAAATCCATGAATCTACATTTAGCGCTGAAGTGTATCTGGCCTGGGTGTTTCCCGAATTGTTGAGCTCCATCAGTACATTGTCTCCGTCAAGAAGGTAGTTGGTGACCTCGCCGGCCTTGCTGCTGGCGCTTATGCGGTTGCCGGTTGGATCATACACGTAGGCGTTTTCGGTACCATCGGGGTAGTGGATTTTAACCAGCCGGTTTAATGCATTGTATTCATAAACGGTCGTTTGCCCGCTGTCGGTCTTACTGGTCATGTTGCCGTTGTTGTCGAAGGTATACGATGCGCTCCCGGCCGAAGTCAGCTGATCGGCCTGATTGTAAGTGTAGGTTTTAGTGGTGTTATTAACAAGCTGGGTAATACGGTTACCGGCGCCATCGTAGGTGAAGTTTTCGGTTTCACCCGAAGGATATATGACTTCCGTTAACCGATGCGAAGCATCATAGGTATAATGATGCACCGCGGTATCATTGACGGTCATGCTCAGGCGGTTCCCATATTTATCATAGGTATATTGATATCCCGAAATTTTTTCGCCGGTAGATCTCTTATTGATCAATGAGGTAAGCAGGTTTCGCTGGTTGTAGACATATTCGGTAAATGTACCATTGGCATTGGTCTGTTTTAACACCCTGCCCCCGGCATCGTATTCAAATGTTGTGGTTTCTCCAAAAGGATTGCCAATGCTGGTGAGACGGTTATTGGCATCGTAAGTATAATGCGTGATTCCCCCATCCGGGTCAGTCATCGAAGTCCGGTTACTTGCTTTATCGTAGGTATAGGAGATGGTTTTATTCCAGTTGTTGATGGTTTTCGATATTACCCTGTTCAGGGCATCGTAGGTGAAGGAGATGTTGATATCGTTGTTGTACATGCCGGTCATGTTCCCCACGGCGTCATAGGAGAAATGATCGGCATTCCCCGGGTAGCTTTTCTGAACCAGCTGGTTGAGCGAATTGTATGTGTATTGAAGGGTATTCCCATTGGGATCAGTTTCCGAGATCAGGTTCCCGTTTGCATCGTGGGTATAAGCGGCCGTTTTACCCAGCGGATCAACCTCCGATGCAACCTGGTTTGATGAATTGTAATCATATTGGGTAATGTGGCTGTTGGCATCGGTAACCTTGGTCAGATTGCCCTGTTCATCATACTGATAGCTGGTGGTTCCGGCAGGGATGGAGACAGTATTTAAACGGTTAAGCCCGTCATATCCGTAGCTCTTGCTATTCCCATTGGCATCGGTTTCATCGATCAGATTCCCATTGCCATCATAATTGTAAAGTGTGCAGATGGTATCGTTTACCTTAACTTTTGAAACCTGACCACAACTGTTGCAGGCATTGTATTCAAATGAAAGTGTATTGGAATTTGCATCGGTTACCCGGGTAAGGTTGCCCACATTATCATATGTCATACCCACCAGTCCGATGGGATAGGAAATTTGAACCAGGTTGTTATTGTTATCCCAGTTAAATCCGGTGGCATGACCCAAAGGATCAGTTGACTGGGTAATACTTCCTGTATTATTATATGAAAAGCTGCTTGAAACGCTTTGCGGTTGACTGATGCCGATCAGGTTCCCGTTATTGTCGTAAGTGAAACCTGTCGTATTTCCCTTCTGATCGACAGAGGAAACAATCTTATTGGATGAATTATAGATTGCTTGTGCCGTGAATCCGGCAGGATTGGTGGAGGAGAGCAGATTGCCATTCGCATCATAGCTATACTGATTAGCCTTTCCTTCAAAATCAGTGAATTTAACCACATTATTGTTGTTGTCATATTCGTAAAGAACCGATTTCTGGTTGGGTGTGGTAATCTGAACCACCCTTTGGCGATCATCATAGGTATAACAGGTGATCTGCTTACCGGTACTCCCATTTTCTATGATATAGGATTTATTTTCAACAAATGAGAAGCTCTTTTCCGATGAACACGATGTAATCTTGTTAACTACAACGTCGCCATTGTATTCGATATATACCGGATTTTTATTATAATCGGCAATCACGGAGATTTTTCCATTGGCGTGGTATTGATAACTCTCCGATGATCCCCTGGGGTTGGTCACTGTACTCAGATAGTCATCGCTGTAAGCATATGTGTAACTTGTACTGTTATATGTTATCCCGGTCAGATGATTGGCCGCCCAGGAGAGGATGGCGCTTCTTCCCGATGAATTGGAGATTGCTACCGGGAAACCCGAGTTGTATACAATGGTGATTGAATTCCCGGTTTTGTCGGTGATACTGGTCAGTTTTTTATGCGCAGAGTCGGCAAAGTAATATTTGATCTCTTCTTTGGTGATCAGTACAAACTTTTGGGGCTCATATTCGGTTAACCGATCATAAATTCCGACAGGAGAAAGGTATTGGGTTCCGCTGGCAGTGTAGATATCCTTTCGGCCACCGTTTTGTATCAACACAATATTATTCAACGAATCGAAATAGTAATTCATCCCATAATTAAAGTACCATCCTGAGCCATAGCCGTAGTCAACGGTATCGTTTACAGAATTGTAATAAAATGAAAGATTGATGGGCATATTTCCCTTGATCAGAAAATCCTGCCTTGTATAAACCAGGTTTCCATTGAAGGTATTCACCTCCAGGTTATTAAATACAGGGAAAGCAGGCTTAATGTAATCCTGTGCAAAGGAATTGGCACAGGCAATAAAAAACAAAATAATCCACCCCGTATTCTTTAACATATGTTGGTTCAGAAAATCCTTTCTGGCTTTCATTATTATTCAGATTTAACGGGTTAAAACAAACTGTAAGGTTGCAATTACCGTTGCTTTTGTATAAACTGTAACTGTTCCCTGAGCGCCGGGTCGCAAAATGCCCGGGGGCCCGTTATTTTCCTTAAATTCTATATAAACCTCTTGTTTACCTGCGGTGAAATCTTCGGGGTCGAATGACAAGGGTACGCCGGTCAAACTCACCAGCAATCTTCCGGGAGCGGGAATGTCGACATTCCCGTTGTTCGCAAAGTGGATCGAAATCGCAACAATCCGGTTGGGGCGGGTGGAAGATGGATGCTGAATGTCGGTATTGATCTGATCATCAAAGCCAATGTTCTCGATGTAACATTCAAATCCGGTGGTGTCGATCCCCGAGTTCCCGGGTGAACCGGCCACGATTTCAAAACCATTTGTCAACACTGTCGTTGCATTGTCAGCTTTTTTAGCAATAACATTATATAAACCTGTTATGGCGTTATTCAAATTGAAGGTTGCAAAAAGTTTAGTTGAGTTGATCAGTGAGATATTCTGAGCAAAATATTCCACAGAAGATCCATTCCCTAATTGAATCGTCATGCCTGGCTCAAACCTGGCGCCCTGTATCAACACCGTTACATTCCCCTTATTGCCTCCCTGGGCGGCGTTTACCGACCGTATCTCAAAGGGTAAAATGTTTGCACGTAATATAACATCCTGTGTGTTGCCATTGGCCGTGCTGCCAAAAACCAGCAGATAATATTTCCCGGTTTGCAATTCGGGAACGATCAGCTCCTGGTTCCCCTTAAAAGGTTCAGTGGCTGAAAAGGTATGGCTTGATCGGGTTGGGATGCTGTCGGAACACAGGTACAATTCATTCATGCCGGTTACCGAGTCACCCTTGAGCGTTACGATCATCGTTTCACCTTCATGCAACTGAGGTATGTCAACTTCATAATACCGGGCAACATCATCGGTCAACACGTTGGTTTTCTGGACTCCCAGCGTCAATTGCGGCATCGTCACTGTCATCTTTGTTGATGAAATACCTGTATTATTCTGCATGTCGACTTCGGGGATGTTGTTGAGTACATTTGTCTGAACCAGCACAAAATAATCGCCGGGAACCAGTCCGGGAATAGTTGAATTCATTGAATTGGGCTGATTCATCTGCGGTGCGATATTGATATGGTTGTCTTTGATCCCAAATTTCGGATCGGTAAAATTCCATGCTGAATCGGCTGAAATATATACGATGTCTTTCATATAACCCGTAGCCGGGTTCACTCCAATATTTTTGTTCTTATAATTCAAGGTCATGGTTTGACCGGTTTCGACCGTGCCGGGAAACGTTATATCCTGAACAATCAGGTCGGAAGGGAGAGGTTGGACGATATTTATTCCGGAAAAAGCAACGTTATTGATCTCCCCCTGCCCAGTTTCATATACATTGTTATTGGCATCGGTTTTTAATATGACGATATAATTTCCACTGATATTTCCCGGAAGTAAGATCTCAAGGCTGTCGTTGTAAAATGCATTGACATTGAGAGGTTGAGAAATGGCCCTGGACCCGGCCAAAATATCTTCGGCGCTTAAGGTGAAATCGGTGGATATAAATATTTTATCTGTCCATGAACTGTTTGTTGTTGGCCCAACGCCTGTATTTGAGACTTTCCATTTGAATTTTACCGGTTGGCCTGCATTCCCGTTAAACGGGCCTGAAAATTCTTCTGCTTTCAAGTCGGGATAGAAGGTTTGCCTGATAAAAACGGGAATAGAACCGGTTAACGACCTGCTGTTATTGATATAATTCTGATCGTTATTCAATTTTGAATGATCGGTCACAACAAGGAAATAATAGTTGCCTGAAAGTCCTTGCGGAACAGTGAACGACCTGTTTTCACTGTAGGCGCCATTTGAAGGTAAATTTTTTATGACCTGCCACCCCGAGATCATCTGATCACCCTGATCCCATGCGGTATCAACAGATAAATAGACTGCATCAGCCCATTGTGTTATTTCCCAGATAGTTGTTGGAGTTGACAGGTTTTTAACCGTATAGGTAAAAGTAAATGATTCACCTGATTGTGTGGTATCAATTGCTGTTGATAAAGCAGTGACTTGTAAATCAACCTTAGGAGGTATCATGAGCCGGATGGCTGTACTTACAGCAGTATTATTGTTTTCCTGCTTTTCAAGAACATTGTTCCTGTTATCAGAATAGAAATGCAGGAAAACCTGACTCATCCCCTGGAATTCATCTATGGGCAATAAAACCTGAAAATTCAGAGCATAAGTACTACCGATGTTTAACGACTGATTTATCTGAATATCCTTCAATTTAACAGCAATAACCGTATCTGTTACATTAGAATTAGACAGGTAAAGCCCGTCGTTCCATGCTTTTCCGAAAATATTTGCATCTCCGGTGTTTTTAACGCGGTAATGAATATTACAGGAATAACCCAGAACAATGGTATCGGGATTCGATATGCTGTCAAAAACGAGATCGGGGTAAGGAGAAATATTGATATAAAGGGAATCTGTTACATGATTGTTTGCCAGCATCTGGTTCTCAAAAACATTGGTATCGGCATTTGCAATAACAAATAAATAGTATTTCCCGGCGATGTCATCCGGTATTGAAACAGCGCTGTTTTTTTGAAGCGTATCACCGTGCACAATGAGGTTTGTATAGGATAAAGAACCGATTCTGATCGGATTGACAGGCGGAAAAACGCTGCTTTGCGACAGAAAAATCTTGTCTGTTATGGTCTTATTGATCACAGTTCCGGTGCCCTGGTTAACGATTTTCCAACCGGCCATGACAGATTGTCCTGACCAGGCTGTATCAGCAGTCACCGGAGTAATCACTGTCAAATCTGCATGTTGAATTTCGAGCAGGTTTGAACTTCTTATTATGTTGTTATTTTCATTCAGGTGCTCAAAAACCTGGTTATAATAATCTGTATATACGAACACATAGAATAATCCTGAGATTTTATCAGGAATCGTTACCTGGAGGTTGTCAGGAAGGGTCTCTCCGGGTTGTAATGATACATTGTGTTGTTTTGACCCGATCGCAGTGGAAACTGCCGCATCAAATTCAGGAACGGGACATATAAATATTTTATCTGTCCATGGAGTAACCGTTGCTGAAGCCCCGGTATTTTTAAGTGTCCAGCTGATCGTCATTAACTCGTTATTGCTTACAGCCATTGGATGCTGAATATCGATGACCGTAAGGTCGGGAGGCGGAGTTAATACGATTTCAAATACAGCGCTTCTGAGTATATTATTGCTTTCATTGGCATGTTCAAAAACCGTGTTATTTACATCGGTATAAATAAAGATGTAATAATTTCCGGTTATATATCCCGGAAGCGTAACCTGTTTGCTCCCCGTATAACTGCCATCAGGCAATAAATTGAAATTGAAATTCATTTCTCCCAGGGTGGTAGAAACCTGAGGATTAAATATAGGTTGTTGAGACAAATAGATTCTGTCGGTCCAGGTTTTATTTACAATGGCTCCTGCACCTGCATTTTTAGTGATCCAATCGATGTTTATGGTTGTTCCCGAAAAAGCAATTGTCGGAACAATGGAGGAGGTGACTTGCAGGTCGGGAGGAGGGGTTAACCCGATATTGACAGGTTCATGAGATAAATTGTTGTTTTCATTCATTTCAGGCACCTGGGTATAATGGTCTGTTTTTACGAGAATATTGAGAGATCCGAATACATCCTCCGGCACAACAACGGTCAGCGACCTGGTATAACCTGTATTTTGAGATAACGATGTCAGGTTCGACAGTCCGCCCAGATAGGTGTCGACATTTGTATTTAAAATCGTATCCTGCGACAGATATGCCACGTCGAACCAGTTTGTATTTTGGGTGCCGTTGTTCCCCTGGTTAAAAACAGTCCATGATATTTCAATCTGCTGACCAGTGGAAGGATTTACCGGGACAAGGATGTTATTCACAATCAGATCTGGTAATTCGGCCACCGAAAATGATTGAACATTACTTTGAGTTTGCAATGAACATGCGTTTTTTGCAATCAGCTTCCAATTATATGTAGTCGCATAATTCAGGTTGTTGGAGGTATATTGAACGGCAGATAAATTGGCAACTATCGGTTGCGCGGAGGGAGGATCTCCTGTTTTCCAGACATACAAATCATAAAGATTTGCATTGACTGATGGCTGCCATGAAAAGGTAACAGATGGCTGCGGGATGATTGAACCATCGGCAGGCAACATATTTAAGACCGGCCCGGGCGGTTGATTTTGGTGCACCAATAAAGAGACATTTGCAGAAGCCACAAATTGTCCATCGGAAACTGTGACAAGATACGTTGTATTAACGCCGGGATTTACCAGCGGATTCTGCAAACCTGATATAAAACCCGGCGGATCAGACGACCACAAATAGGTATAATATCCGCTCCCGCCCGTTGCATTTGCATGCAATTGGGCTGAACCACCCAGGCATATGGATGAAGGTGTGGCGTATGCCTGTATTGCTAAAGGTTGTATAACCAACAATGCCACAGGAATATATATGTTAGGGGTCAACGGATCATTGCTATGAATGGTAATTGCCGAATTATAGGTTCCGGCATTTAAATTTTCGGCGTTGAAGTGAACGATTAATATGATCGAATCGCCCGGTGAAATGGTTCCGTTATTTGAGGGGATCGTCAACCAGGAAACTGGTTCGGATAATGTAAATAATAAATTACACAGTCCTTCATTTTTGATCGTCAATTCCTGAACTGAAGCGTTTCCGGCAAATAAGGTTTCTGAAAAACCATACGGATGCAGGTCGATCAGTGGCGACGCCGCTGAAACCGAGATTACGATGTAATCAGGCGCTGAATTCACCGCTCCATCATTTACGGTGAGGCCGAAGGAATAGGTTTTAGCGATGCAGGAAAATGGCGTAGTAAAAGTAGGATGAATTGACGATGGATCGGACAGGACGATACCAGCCGGCGCTGTCCAGGTAAAGGAAAGCTGATTCCCGTCTACATCATAGGATCCTGAACCATCAAGTACCACAAGGCTGAGGGTTGCAGTTGATTGGTCGGGTCCGGCATTTGCAACCGGCGGGTCATTGACCGGTAAAACAACCACATCGAAAGTGGTGGTCGCAGAATTTACGCCTCCATTTGCCGTGCCCCCTTCATCCATCACTGTAACGCTTATTGTCGCATTACCAGAAGCATGAAGAACGGGTGTGAAATTCAAACTCCCGAAAGAGTCATTCTGTATATAATTTACATTGGGATTCGGAATGATGGCCTGATCGGAACTTGAAGCAGAAATTGAAATGTTTTGCACCTGTTCGGGATTCCCGTCACTGATGCCTGATAAATAGATAGTTTGTTGCCCGGCATCTTCGGTGATTGGCAGGGGATTTGGAATCGGATTAATCGTTGGAGCCAGATTGACAGGGGGTTCAAGCGTGGTAAAACTAACCTGGTTCCCATACGCGGTTCCGGCCGAATTGGTAGCATATCCCCTTACGTAGTACATTGTGCTACCGGTTAAACCGGTAAGGTTCGAGGTAAATGCACCCAATCCGGCGCCATCTGCCGTGTGACTGTCATTGATTGTGGGCGCATCGGCAATACCCCAGCACACACCCCTCTGGGTGACTGCTGCACCACCGTCATTTATCACGGTTCCTCCCCCGGTCGCCGATGAAAATGTAACTCCGGTTATGGCAGCGGTGGTGACCTGGGGTAAATTATACATCACCGTGATTTTCATTGCGTCGGAACCCACACAATTATTATTTCCGGTAACGGTAAGGGTATAGGTAATGGCTGAAAGGGGATTTGCCACCGGGTTAGGAATTGAAGGATTGCTGAGCCATGTGGCAGGAGTCCATTGATAACTGTAGGGGGCAAATCCTCCGGTTGCCAATCCGTTAAGCTGCACTGCGCTGCCAGGGGCTATGGTTATATCATTTCCGGCGCTGACCATCAATGCATTTGAAGCAATGGTAACGTTGGCATTATTGTAAAAAGAG
>Ga0247842_10005000_pt1 | contig 16029 bp, 20 predicted proteins | sample LaCruzMarch2015__3_FD_192411 | JGI IMG/M metagenome (GOLD analysis project Ga0247842, IMG submission 192411) | Freshwater microbial communities from meromictic Lake La Cruz, Castile-La Mancha, Spain - LaCruzMarch2015_19m | ecosystem: Environmental > Aquatic > Freshwater > Lake | place: Spain...
ATTTTAGGGCCAACTTTTTTGCCAAAGGCATAACCGACGTTATCACCCAAGACTGCTGCAACAAACAGAAGCAAGATAAGCAGCCAAACATTAAAGATGTCCTGCGATGCTAAAAAGCCAGCAGTAAAGAGAAGACTGTCGCCAGGCAGAAATGCACCGACAAGTATTCCGGATTCAGCAAAAACAATGCCGAATAAGCCAACATAACCAACGCTTTCTATTAGGGATATCAATTTTTCGCCGTGAAAAAAATCAAGCATACTGTTAATCGATAATTAATGAGTCAATCATTAACAATACTATGCTATTAGCCTACTTTTTTCAATGGCATGATCTTTACAAGTATGCTATAATAATTATTCAAATATTTAACATAAAGGAGAATATGAATATTTTAAAAACGTTTTTGCTGCTGGGTGCTTTGAGTGCTCTGGCTGTGTTTCTGGGCAATGTTTTTGCCGGCAACACCGGCATGCTAATAATGCTATTTATCTCACTGGCAATTAACTTTTTCAGCTACTGGTATTCCGACAAAATTGTTTTGAAAATGTCCGGCGCGCAGCCGCTCAAAAAGTCAGAGATGCCGGAAATATTTAACATGGTAGAAGAAATCACTCATAGGGCAAATTTGCCGATGCCGAAACTTTATATGACAAATGATATGCAGCCGAATGCTTTTGCAACAGGCAGAAACCCTGATCATGCCTCAGTCGCAGTAACAGCTGGACTTGTCCAGCTTCTTGATAAAAATGAAATTAAGGGCGTTTTGGCTCATGAAATCGCTCATATTAAGAACAGAGACATTCTAATCGGCTCTATTGCTGCTATGTTTGCTGCTGTTATTTCTTATGCCGCAAATATTTTCCAGTGGACAGCAATATTCGGAGGAAGCAATAGCGATGATGAAGAAAGTGGTTCTGGTAATATGATAAGCTCGCTGGCATTGGCAATTATCGCTCCGATTGCTGCTCTACTAATCCAAATGGCAATCTCCCGATCTCGTGAGTACTTGGCTGATGAAACTGGCGCTAGGCTGGTAAATGATTCTGGTGGCCTATCTAACGCTTTATTGAAGCTGGAAAAAGCAGCTCACCATGTGCCATTGGCTCACGCAAATCCTTCAACAGCCCATATGTATATTTCCAATCCGCTTCGAGGAGGAGGTTTATTTAGTCTGTTTAGCACTCATCCTGCGACGAAGGACAGGGTTGCTAAATTAACTGCACTGCCTTTATAACAATCGGCCAGATATAGGCTTGTTGTTCTTCATATTGGTGGTCTGATTTATATGAATTTCTTTTTAGTACCATTTGACTTGAATAGGTATTGTCTTCAGCTGTAACAAAATTATGGATTGCCGCTCAAAAACACTCTCGGATTAACAGGAATTCCAAACACGTTGACCTGCAAGTGCAGATGTGGACCTGTTGACCAGCCAGTATCTCCACGGGTGCCGATGATCTCTCCGAGCTCCATTTCATCGCCCTCTTCAACTGCAATAGAATCAAGATGAGCATATATCGAGGTTATGTGATGACCATGATCGATCTTTATGTGTTTGCCGAATCCAGTAGCTGTCTCTCCGGCATAGATAACTTTGCCTGCCATGAAAGCGCCTATCGGAGTACCAGTTTCGCCTGCGATATCAATTCCAGTATGAAATAGCTGATAAGGCGATAATTGTCCAAATTCGAGTGAGATATTGCCAGTAGTCGGCCAAGTTCTTGGCTCAGTTACAGTATAAGAAACACTGCCGTCGCTAGGATCTAATATCTCAACAAGAGAAGTTATCGGGTTAATGTTCGCTAAAACATCGGAGACAAAGTTAAAACCAGCCTGGGTCAGAATTATCACTGTAAAAACCGGTAGCAAACAGATGATAGCAATAGTCCAAAGGAAAAGTTTGATCTCCTTTTTCATTGAAAGAGCAGCAACGATAAGTTTTATTGTCTGGGGATTCATTTTTTCTTTAGTGTAACCTCACTTGGATCTGTGGTGATGAGTGGATGTTCTTTTTCCGAAGCAGTGATTTTAACTGCAACATGGTGCTGATCGGCAATAATGAGTGCCTCTCCTCGCTCGCAGGTTAAGAGAAATCTCTGCTCAAACTCGCTTAAGTGAAACTCTGAAGCTACACCTTTAATAGTAGTAGTATCTTGGCGCATCAAAAGTCTTAATGAACTTTGAGAAGCGATCGCTCGACCGTAAACATTACCCAAAAAGTCGTTGGCCTGCTGAGATATAATACTTACGCCTAAATAATATTTTCTTGCTCGCCTAACCAGTCCAGCAATAAATCTGGCTGATTCTTCGTGTTCCAAGAGAAGCCAGGCTTCATCAATGACCAAGATCCGCTTGCAAGGGTCTGATTTAACTTGGTTTTGTACGAATTGAGCGATGACCAAGTGCATGATCTGGCGTAATGATTCGGGCAGATCTTTGGTATCAAAAACTACTAGCCGGTTATCCAGTTCAATATTGGTTTGAGTATCAAAGACTTTAGAAAGAGATCCGGTAGTGTACTTTTCCAGTCGGCGGCAGAGTTTGACCTGTTTCATCGTCCGAAGGGTAGCATATAGATCGTAGAGTTTTGGATATGTTCTGGCACTTTTCTTTTTGGTTGAATTCTTCTGAGTCCAACCAGCTTTTTGGTAAGTCTTGATGATTGCTTTATCGACAACAGATTTTTCTTCGCCGGATAATCCTTCGGCCATCAAAGATATTATTTCAGTCAGAGATTGGACATGATCAGCGAAACCATCTTCTTCGTTAAAAGCATTAACTTCTAAATCAAAGGGGTTGATCTTTTCTTTGGAATGAACGGATAATTTGATGTTAGTGCCGCCAACTGATTCGGCCAGCCGTTTATATTCTCGCTCGGGGTCGATAACGATAACTTTGGTCCCTTGCATGAGGTGGCGCAAGATTTCGACTTTGGCGGTGTAGCTCTTACCCGAGCCTGATTGAGCGAATAAGATACTGTTTGCATTAGGAAGTGAGAATCTATCAAGAATAACTAGCGAACTATTTGACCGGTTGATGCCATAAAGCACGCCCGATTCATGGACCAATTCTGAGGATATAAATGGGAAGGTTAAGGCAGCGCTTGAGCTATCAAGATTTCGTTTTTGACAAAGCTGGTTATCGCACCTTGGCAAGACCGATTGCAAGCCCTCAATTTGCTGGAAGATGGCCGGTTTGGTATAGAAAAGCCTGGTTGCAAGAACAGTATCTAAGAGCTTAATTGTTTTGTTGAGCTCCGCTAAAGAATCGGCTGATAAAGTGATATAGAGGGATACTTGGAAGAGGTTTTCTTGTCCTCTTTGGATCTTGTCTCGAAGCTCCATGGCAGAATCAAGCGGATCAGTTAGCTCTGAGCCGATGATCTTGCCAGCCCTCTCCATTGCTCGCTTAGTCGAGATCAGCTCAGTAATCTTCCGGTTTAGCTTTGGCAACGCCAAAGTAGCATCCACCGGCTCGATATGGTAGGCAATATCGACGTTGTAATTGAAATTAATCAAGTGATTGAGCCATCCGCTAGAAGCGGTATATGGATAGCCGGATATAAAGAGAGTTTTAACAAATCTGCCGTCAATCTCTAGATGATTTTGAAATTCCTCAAGGCCTGAATAGGTAATTAAATCAAGCTGGTCTTGGTCGCCAAGATGAAAAGAGAGAGCCAAGTTCTTTTCTTTCTGCTGAGAGGCATGCTTTTTTTTAGTTTTCTTTTTTATTTTAGCGAAAATCATATTCTCCTGTTCTTTTTATAATTGCATGAGCCAATGGTTGAATTTTTGCCTGTTCTGGTCGGTAGAAACTGTAAAACAAATCGAGTATTTCTAGACTCGAGAGTTGTCTTGCTGTCATGCCAATTTTTTCTAAACCTTTAATGATGATTTCCTGTTCGAGCATAAGCTGTTCTTTTACAGTAGGAAAATCAACTTTGCCTTTGTTGTCATGGGGAATGACGAGGTAAAATTTTCTCGAAAGTATCTTATTACCAGAAACGAGCTTTTTAATGAACTCGGAATAATTTTTAAGTTGATCCTTGTATATTGTTTCGGTTTCATTCTTCAATTTGCCTTCAAAATCTTCAAGATATCGGTCAATATCAAGTTCTCTGACTCGGACCAAGATTTGAATCGGCATTGTCAGGCTGTTTAAGAAAGCTTGAAAAGCGTCAACGATCACATCCTGTTCTTCCTCGCTTTGGAGTTCAAAGTTTAAAGAAGAGGTCGATAGGATTGTGCGATAGCGATCATCCGGCAAGATTAGAATTCCGTCTCTTACCTCCTTGATCCCGATTTGAGTTCGAGCTGAGCCGTTAGTTTTCGGCTTTTTTGAGTTCAACATTTAAACCTCCTTTCTTTGATGGTTTAAAAGAAAGCCTTACCAAATTTTCATTGAATAGCTGATCAATCTTTATCTGGTCATGCAAGCTGATTGTTTTGGTGTTCTTGCTTTCCACTTTAATTTCTATTTTCTTTGCTTCAGTAACTTTTGGTTCTTTGATAATAATTTCCCGATGGATTGGATCATTTTTGGTAAAAATATATCTCCTTGGACGGGAATTGAAACGAAGTAAAATGACCAGCCACTCGCCTAAAATTTTGCCGTTGAATCGCAAAGCCAGGCCGCCGAAGAAAATACACTCAATAGCAATTAATGTTATCTTGATCGAACCAAAGTGCATCTTTGGCATGACAACGGCATAAATGCCGGCCCCGATTACCATAGCCATCACCATGAGCACGATCTGCGGTAATGTCAGGCTTCCGGCGATTCTATCTTCTACGGTTGTAATTTGAGCTGGAACGACGGTTGTTTTCATCTTGCCCTTGCTCCTTTTCTAGCAACTTCTTTGACTACGGTTGTTTGCTTGGCATTTGAAACCGAAATTACATTCATGATCTGCCCGCCTATCTTTTTGATCGAATTGGTCGTTCCGCCGGCTAAGGCAAGCTGAATCGTGACCGATGTACTTTTTATTAAAATCGAGAAGAGGGCAATACCGATTAAAATTGATACGACCGGATTGGTCCCGACTTGATTTGGGACTGTTAGAAATGCCGATGCTAGTTGGATTAAGACTACATGAATAAAGATGGAAAATATCATCACGAAGTAACCCTTAAATAGATTGGCGGCAAAACCTGAAAAACTTGGGATAAGAGAGATCGCGCAAACTAGCGGAGAGATCACCGCACCAAAAGCCAGAATCATAAGGCGAGAAATATAGAAAAGCAGGAGAACTGCCGCCAAGACGATAAAGATGATAACGAAGATCAAAGTGATCAGCGCTGTTCCGCCACTTAAGAAAGTAGCGGGATCAAAAGCATTTAATATCCATGCCTGTCCAAGTCCGCCGGTAGCATTAAGCACTGCATTTACTAGAGTTTGGTTTAGCTGAATTATCCAATCAATCAGAAAGATTGAGGTATTGGCTCCAACAAAAGCCAAAGCGACTTTGGGCCAAAGATCTTTCAAACTTACTTCTTCCAATCCAAAGGTGCTTCCGCTCATCACTCGAAAACCAAGCAAGGCAATGATGATGGCAAAGAGCGAATCAGTAATTCCAACCATCACTAACCAGAAATTGAAAACCACCGAATTTGAAGCCAATGATGGAGTGGAAGTAAGAAACCAGGTAATGCCGTCAAAGACAGGCTTGGTAGCCGACTGTATTATGTTTTGCAGGAAGCCAAACACTGCGTCAAGTATGACTTGGGCCAAAGAGTTATCCGGCTCCATTGGCTCGATCGGACTTAAACTTAAAGGCGTTCCAGCTGGATTGCCGGCTGGCTGTGTCATGGCATCGCCAAGAATTCTTGAGAAGACAAAAGCGCCAATCACAATTATTAGGCCGATCAAGGCGTTGCGAATCGTTTTCTTCGCCTCATCAAGAGCTGCCGGATTTCCGGTCGAAGTGATATACAGATACCCGCCGCGGACCAAGAAGAAAGTGACGGCAACAGAAGCCAGTCCTATCAAAGCGGTCATAGCATCCCGAGTAAAATTATCTACTTCGGGATTTGAGGCAGCAAGGGCAGATGCGGGAGTTAACAGGAATACGCCAAAAGCACAGATTTTAAACCAAGTCTTTTTCATAACTTCGAATTAATTAAAAGCGCCTTTTGCCAGATCGCTAACAATGTTCGAGATAACGAAAGCGGCGATCGATACTGCAAGACCGATGCTTGAGTAAAGAATTGTTTTCTTCGATCGATCAAGATTTTCCGGATTACCAGAGCTTGTGATATAGCCGATACCGCCTACTACAAAAAAGCCGGCTGCTAACAGGCCGGCGAGGGTGACAAGGACTTGAATAACATTTTGCGCAAAGTTTTGAACTTTTGCGATATCACCAGAATCAGCAAGTGCCGGTGTTGCTGATAGTAAGAGGACAATTAGAGAGAACCCAATAGAGCGGAGACGTTGTAACATGAAAACCCAACCTTCTCCCCTCACATTTTATATTTAACTTATTAAGTGCTTGCTAACTATTATTACCAGAAAAAGATTAAATAATTATTAAACCAAGTTAAAGAAAAATTTAAGATCGTTATGAATATGTCATACTGTACTTCGAATATATGCAGCAATTGCTTGCTTGTCAAGAGGACGATATTACTTTGCCTTTTTTTCAACTAATTCATTGACTCTGTTTACCAATTGTTCTGGAAGAATATCCAGCTTCATAATATAGTCGTCTGCATCACCGCTTATTCTATTCTGATCGATAGGATTTAAATTTAAGGCTGTTAATACAACAACAATCACATCTTTTATTCGAGGATCTTTCCTAATTATCTCCAATAGCTCATCACCCTGCATTTTCGGAAGCATCAGATCCAAAAGAATGGCATCAGGAAGATAGTCACTGTTCTTAAGTATTTCAATTGCATCCTCGGCTGTGTAGGCAATTTTCACTTCCCATTTGGCATGCTCAAACCGTAAACGGTACATATCGCTACAGCCCCAGTTGTCATCAACAATAAGTAATTTTTTAGACATAGGCCTCCTTGCGGAGTAGTTGGTATATTAAATTTTAATTAAGTGAACATTAAAGAACTCTTAAATTTGAGCCATCAGAATGAATCATTGTTGTTTGCTTAATCTCTTTATACTCCAGTGGTAAGGAAAAGTAAAAAGTTGAGCCTTTATCCTTTATGGATTCAAGCCACATCTCGCCACCATGAAGTTTGACGATGTTTTGAGAGATATATAGACCTAGTCCTGATCCTTGCTGTTCCTGGGGATTATTGGGATCAAATCTACCAGCTTGATAGAATTTTTCAAAGAGATGTTTTTGATCTTTCTCATCTATTCCGATACCTGTATCAGCTACGGAGATGATAACTTTATCATCCTTAAGCTTCGAAGTGACCGCAATCTTACCATTCTCTGTAAATTTATTGGCATTATTAATTAAATTTGTAATAACCTCACCAATCTTACTTTGGTCAATCGTTAATTTTGGAAGGGATTTACTCATAGGGATATATGCGATCGAGTTACCCTTTTCTTTGGCTTTTATTTCTAAACTAGAAACGATCTGGGATACTAGCGGATCAATATCTGTCTCTAGAGGGTTAATCACCAATCTATGCTGGTCAATCCGAGCCACATTCAGAACATCTTTTGATAGGTGGGCTAGCCTGACTGTCTGATCAAGAATAGGCTGGAAGAAAGCTTTTTGTTCATCATTGAGTTTGCACATATTTTCACGAACAGCCATATCTAGTCTGCCCTGAATCGCAGTAATAGGGGTATTCAATTCATGGGTTGCCATCTGCAAAAATTCATCTTTCATACGATCAAGCTCAACCAGTTCTTTCTTATCACGTTCTAGTTGATGGGCTTGTTTTTCTAGACTTTTATTTTTTTCCAAGATGTCAGTTGTTTGTTCTTCAACTTTATTTTCTAGATTATCGCTTAATTCTTTCAAGCTGGACTTAGCTTTTTTAAGAGAAAAATTGGATTTTATAATATTCTCGGTACTGCTATTGAAGAAGTAGCCATAAACCACAACAAAAAGGAAAATTGTGATCATAACCAGAGTTGATATTCTTTTTTCAAATATAAGGAAAACTGAAAATGACAACACTATCAATATAAAGCTGATAACTTGGTACTTCAAAAACAAACAGTGGCTAAACTTAAATTCACAATATTGGCATCGTTTGTATGGGGAATATTTGAGATTTTTAACCAGCCAGCAGTTTTTATTAAGATAGCACTTTCCGCCGATTTCTTTCTTTTCTAACAAATTTTTTTCAGTTTCTTCCATGTAATATATTTATAATTAATAACCAGACTATTTAAACATTTTTCGGAGTGTTATGTACATCAAAGTTGCTACGCAAAATCCAACGAGACAAGCTAAGAATATCATCAGATCAACTACTAAAAGATAGCTCCAAGCAAAGGTGACGAGCTTGGTATAATGAATGAGCAAAAAACCAACCAAAAGGAGAGCAGCAGTCATAAGGGCGACAAAATTGACCTCGCCTAATTCTTTTTTTGTTGGTGAATGCTTCCTTTTTAATAGTTTTTTGGAAATCGCAGAGTGAAGTTCGTAAGGAATATTCAATTTTAGTGAAATTGTACCTAACACCATCAGAATAACAACTGCCAAAATAAGCCATTGGTTATGTATCAGAATGGCCAGTAGAACTATTAATCCGTAGGTAGCCCGAGAAAATTTCAAAGAACTGTCGTAAATTAAGCACTGTTGCATAACGTCCCCTCAACTTTATAAATTATTTAAATACATTTTTTCACGGCCGAACAAGCCTTCTTCACATCATCTATATTATTATAGATATAGAAACTCAATCTGCAGCTTGCTGCAGGATCTAGTCCATAGTAATGATGCGCCAAGGTCGCACAATGACAGCCTGCTCTGGATTCTACGCCCAACTTACTTAATGATTCGGCAATTTCAAATGGACTCCGGCAATTGCAGTTAAAAGCAACTAGAGAAGTTCTCATTTTAGGGTCTTTCGGTCCATAGATATTTAATGACGGCATCTCTCCTAAAATTCTTAAGGCTTCCCTAATTAGAGTTTCTTCATGCGACTTAATGTTCTCCATTGCCTTTTTAATATCCGACTGTTCAAGCGGTTTTTCAGTTAAAAAATAATTGCGTTTTTTTGGATTTAAGGCGAAATCAATTAACAACCTTAGAGTTTGAGCAGCAAGAATTGTTCCTAAAATATTAGGTGTTCCAGCTGTAAATTTCCAAGGAAGCGCATTGTATCCCACACTTTCCGGAGTAACCATACCATCAGCGATCATATCACCGCCGTAAAGGAAAGGTTTCATATTCAAAAGTAGTTCCTCTTTTGCATATAATGCGCCAACACCGAAAGGCGCAAGCATTTTGTGGAAAGACCAGACTAGGAAATCAACGCCCAGCTCGCTAACATTTATATAGGTATTAGGAACAGTTTGTGCACCATCAATTAATAGATAAGATCTTTTTTCTCCATTTGGCTGGTCGTAGTCGCTCGAATCGGCAATCTCTTTTATCTTTTTAATCGGATTGATTGTCCCTAAAAAATTAGATGCTCCAGTACAGCACACTAACTTAGTTTTGCGATCAACTAATGATTTTAAATGTTCTAGGTCAAGTTCACCGGTTTCTTTATCAAATTTAGCAATTCTGTATTCAACGTTAACGCCAAATTTTGCCAATATTTCTTTGCATAACCCGTACCACGGAACGTAATTTGAGTTATGCTCCATGTATGTGGTGACAACATTATCTCCATCTTTAAACTCAGTTAGCAAAGAATACATGACTGAATTTATTGCCTCGGTAGCATTTCTATAGATAATAATGTTCTTCCGCGAAGGAGCGCCGACAAACTGTGCAATCGTATCATAAGCTGATTCAAATTTCTCGGTCGTTAAAAGTGAGGATTTTGACTGTCCTCGATGAACATTGTCATATTGAACTGTTAGTTTTTTTAGTAAGTCTAAGAGCTGAATAGGAATTTGCGTACTTGCCGCATTGTTGGAAACTATTCTTCCAGCTTTTATTGCCGGAAAATATTTTCGAATTACTCTGGTATCTATCATACGTCTACCCCTTTGAATAATACACCAATAAATATTTAACTTATTTTTTAATATCGTTCGCTAATTAGCAATTCACATATTCATTAAATCATTTTTTGGAAATGCTAACAATATGCAGCCAGACAAAGGATAAAACAGTCAGCGATCAAATTGCATAAACTATCATATTATTAGCTCATTATCGCCTGAGCCTTTTTAATTGCTGCTTTTATTTTACCTTTATCATTGGGCTTAACAGTAATCATAGTTTTAACTCCAGTATTTGTGTCAATGAAGATATGCGAGTCATCATTCCATGGCAGATAATTTATTTCTGTAATCTGCCTAAGCGGGATAATCGTCTTATCCATCCCCCTAAAAATCGAGAGCTTATCTTCTGTGACCCTAATCTCACCACCTTTCGGTATTTTCGCTTCAAACAATGTTTCCATTCTTTCCCCTTGCTACTTAATGATTATTGGTTTTTTAAAACAAAAAAGGACAACCACTCTAGGTTGCTTGGACCAACAACAGGGTTGAGCCTATTGCTTGTTGAGTGATTGCCCTTATATCCGGCTCAACCACTCAAAAATACGTTTAATAAGTGTTACCCAAATTGTTGATCCAAGCATAATTATAATAACATAAAAAATTTGATATTCAACAAAGGTGTTCATATTTATATTACATTAAAGGATTTTTTCTTCCCCCTGTCTTCTAATTGTATAAAAAAATAGGCTTGCTTGCCTCAAGGTCGTTCATACGTTGTGTGCTCCACCTTGACCCAGCCAGTCTATTTATTCTTAGTCCTCAACTAGACAGGCGGGAAGGTCGATACTCGCTTGATTAGTAATTAATAAGAAAGGGACTAAATGATTTTAGTCAAAATTATTATGATCTCAATGGTAAATGACAAATTTAGAAAGAGCGGTTTCGGAGTTACCTTAACTTGCGGAGTGCAATCAGTGCAAGATTTACCAGGTTTGCTTGATACTATTCGTGAATATGACGATTTCACAGAAGACAATGATCCATACGGCGAACACGACTTCGGTAAGCTTAACTGGCACGGTGATAAAGTCTTTTGGAAGATCGATTACTACAATGAGACATTTGATGCTTGGGAGGATCCGCTCACTGCTAAATGCAGACGCGTGATGACTGTGATGCTTGCTGATGAGTATTAGGCTATATGGGGCCTGGGAGTTAATAAAATTCTCAGGCCTTTTATTTTTCACTATAAATTAATAATATTAGGAGATTATGAATCAAGAAGAGAAATTTCAAGAAATGGCTAGAAGAAACGATGTTGCAAGGCAGTTGAGCTTGAATGTGGTAGTGACCAAGAAAGCAGCTGAATTATCAGACTTAGAAGAATTGCTTTATGCAGTCCGATCATTTAACGCTTTTACACAGAAAGATGATCCGTACGGTTGGCATGACCTAGGTCGGCTTGAATGGAGAGATCAAAGCGTTCTTTGGAAAATAGATTATTATGATCCGACGCTTCAATACTTTGCAGATCCACTATTAGACGATTGCAAGAGAGTGATCACAGTAATGCTAGCCAATGAGTACTAAATACATTAAGCCCGGGAGTCTTTGCGATTCCTGGGCTTTTTTGTGCCTAGTTTGTGATTGACCATTTAGAATTAGGTTCGGTTGGCGGGTACAGATATACTTGTTTAGCTAATGCGGTATCTACCTCTAAAACAATCCACGTTTCTTTTGTCTCGTTTGGTTGTATTAAGAGGTCTCTGTTATCAAAAGTATAACTTTCGCCGAGTTGTTTTACGTATTCATCGCCAGCAAACGGATATACGTCGATTGCCTGTGCAGGGTTATCCTTTGTAGCTAGCCAGCCCATTTTTCTACCGAAGTACTTATTGTCACCAGTGTTGTTTGTTATTGAGAACTTCAGACCAATAATATTTCTTTCATTTTCTTTCAGCAAGCCGGTTTTATTATTTGATGGAAGTACAGCAATCCTTTTTTCTTCGAGCAGTTTAAGCTTTAGGTCACCAAGATTTGCTTCATCGCCAACACTCTTTATATGCGACAAGTCAATTTTCAAAGCATTTTGCTGAGCGGCAACTTCTTCGGTATGCTTTTTTGTATCATTTTTTTGTCTTGTATCTTTAATTTTTGAATAACCCCAATATCCAGCTGCAACTAAAATTATTAAAAGAATGATTGTTAAGAAGATTAATAAAATACTTTTTATTAAGATGGTTACTTTTTTATCAACTGCGTCTAAATCTTTTTTCATTATTACCCTTTCTTAAACTTAATATTTTCATTCAGAGCTTTTAAGAATTTCTTTGATTGTATTAATAATAATCTGTGGTTGATCTTGCGGTATGAAGTGACTACTATTATCAACCATCACATGTTTGGAGTTATTTGAGAGTCTCTTTGCTAGGTTTGGATGCCAATTTTTAATATCTTCTCCATACGCCATTATTGCTTGCTCCTCAGATTGATCCGCCGAAAATACAACAACCGGTAAGTTTACAAAATTACTCGCTGATTCAATTTCTTGGATATTATCGAGAAATTTATAACCATCTCCATATTTGTTTTTGTCTTTATACATTGTTGATTTAAAAGATATTTGAATATCGGCAATATCTTTATCTATGTTTGCTATACTCGGATCCAGATGCATGACTGTTCTGGCAACGCCAATTCGGAATAAAAATTCAATAATGCTCGACTGAGCTCTGACAATCATGGGGGTATCACCTTCGTCAAGTTTAGCCATTTCCTCAGTTGAAGGATCAACCTGTATTAAGCCTTTTACTTGATCGATATTTCTTTTTGCGAAGAGCCTAGTATAAAAACCGCCCATCGAATGACCAACCATTATATATGGTCCTTGGATATTTGCATTTTTAAGTAATGTTTCTAATTCCATAACAACATCACTGTTTGTTCTTTGATCTTTTGTGCCTTCACTAAATCCAATTCCCGAACGGTCATATGAACAAACTTTTGTATTTTTAGAAATCTCTGGCTGAACTCGATGCCACCCTGTGTAATTATCTCCGCCCCCTGCTTCCAATATAACTGTTGGGGCTCCGTTCTTATTTTCACCCGTACAGTAAATATGCATTTTATGGTCGCCAACTTGGACCATTTGCCCAGGCGCTTTCAAGGTTGTTCTATCGAAGTATTCTGAAATTTGTTCATAGATAAAGCCGATTAGAATAAGTGTGATCAAAATTAGACCGATCCATTTTAGGACTTTTAGAAATTTGTTTGGTTTTTTAGGGAGTGCTTTTTTGTTTTTCATGTTCTAATTATAAACCAAAAATTAATCATTTGCTAAGTGACCGCACTTTTTTGTGGTCAAAGACATCAATTAATTGCATAATATGCGGTTTTCTGGTAATGCTTAAACTAGGAGGTGGCGTTATGCGAGAAGTAGTTATCTCGAAACCGTCAACTATCGTACTTAAGGCGCTTCACGGTGGGCTTGGCAAGATCTGGTGTATTATAATTATCACCGATGATAAGCTGGGCGTCACCTTTCAGATATCAAAGAATAATCTGAAGAAGCACCGAGTCAAAGAACGTCTGGCCTGCTGGGCCAAAAAGAACTGGATCAGAGCAGGTATCGTGGCTCAATTCATGGTCACTAATACCGAGCTAGCAACCGAACTGGAAAAAATGTATCGGTCGCAAGGACATCACCTGGACGTAGTCAATGGCGATGAGGAGGACGAACAATGGCAACGTTGACAGCAAAAAAGCAGACTGTCCATCGGTTCCAAGTAAGGACCAATAGCATTGAGGGAGTGTTACACGTCCGTATCGGAGCAGACAAGTGTTGCTTTATGGACGGAAACTTCAACTTTGGCTACGTCCGATGCGTGGCTGCAGCCATGATTCAGCGGCGATTCGGCACTAAAGTCGACGCCGACACCATCGACGTGGTTCCGGTCGAAGACCGGCCACCCAAACAGAAACAACCGAATAAAAGCCATATCGGCAGATCATCCGAGGAGGGATGGTGGCATGACCGGTATTAATGAAACATTTACCCCTATCATCACGACGTTGGTAGGGGTAAGTTATATATAAAGGGAATACTAAATAAAAAAACACCTGTTATTAAGGTGTGGTGTGGGGCAGCTCATAACAGAGTGTTATGTAGTCTGCCCCACTCGGAGAGCTTGCGTATGGTCGCAAGCTGCATAGTTCTGGTAGTTATTCAGTGGCTTCGGCTTCCTCTTCATCAACCATGACCTTGGTCGGGTCGATGTGGATGCCCATCTGGTACAGGGCGGCGGCGGCGTATTCATCGCCGTTCACAGCGGCCTCATTGAGGTTGTCGATGTAAGAATCGACGTCCATATCGGCGGCATAGCCCATGTAAGACAGAATGGCGGCGGCTTCCTGATCGTCGTCTTCGGTGGCGCTCCGTTCGAGGAACTCGACGAAACGGTCAACGCCGGCGGAGACTTCTTCGTCGATCTCACGGGCTTCGATCATGGTGTTGGCGCAGACCTGGGATCCGTATGGGACCAGGCTACAGATCAGCTCGCTTTGATCGTCGATCGTGAAGTCGTCTTCGGTTGTGGCGCCGAGTTTGCGCAAAGCATCAGCAAGAGTTTCGCTGACTAAGGAGAGCGTCTTTTCCATAGCTTACCTCTTTCGTACGCAGTTGTGGCAGATTGCCACTCATCCCAGAAGTTTTGGGATGATATTATCATAACACAAAATAGATCATTCCTCAAGCGGTCACAAAACAGTCTTCACGATCTCATTATCAGTTGTAAGTTTTATTTGTAAATCAATATCATGTTCGAGTAGTAATGTCTTACTAATTTTCCTTGCTTTAATTAATAGCTCCGATGTAGAGCAAATTAAAATAACAATCGGAAAATCTTCGCCGGTATTATCTTCCCAGCAGTTTGAAAAGTAAAAATCAAAGTAATTTTTAATTCTTTTTCTAATTGAATATGATGGCATGTTAGATTCGAATAGTTCAACGAGGTAATATTTTCTTTTATTGCCTTCTGCTTTTTCAATCACAAGATCAAAAGTGGTTTCGGTTAAAAACCGATATGCTGATTCGGGACTTGAGAAGCCGGAACTCGTTGTTACTTTATATGATACATTCTCATCACTTTTATTCCTAAAATTAATAAAAACATCGCCGATTAATTGGCATTTGGTGATGCAAGAGTCTTTGCGATCTTTTTCTCGATGCAGTTTCTTGAGCTGCTCTTTGGAACAATCAATTAATGTCTTAAAAAGCTTTATTCCGTTTGGCCCAATGTAGTAAACAGCCGGTTTAGTTCTCTCTATGTATTTTTCGCAATAGTTTCTGTTTAGGTATTCTTTTTCTGTTAGGTCTTTAAGCCAGAGGTATATGGTTTTGTAATCTTTGTGTTTTAGGAGAGCTTGAATTTGGATCCGGTTTAGGAATCTGAAGTGGTATAGGTATTTGATTATTTCTTGTTGTTTTTTTGTTATGTTTGGGAGTGTCATGTTTTTAGTTGTAAGTTTTGTGACTTACTGTTTTTTACCTACACCTGCCATACCTTATGTATTGTAAAGGTAAGTGCAGTGATATTTGCATATTTAGCTTCAATATCTGCTTTATTTTACCCTAGCTCTCTAGGGTAAAATCGATCTTCTTTTGGCTTGGCTTTTTAGCAGTTTTCGGCGCTTTCTTTTTGACCTGATTTGACGATTCTTTTATCTTTGCTTCATCTATTCTGCCGGTAAAAAGCTTGTCCAGATACTCCTCGACAACTTTGCGAGGCGTTGCATGATGATGTCTTGAATATTCAATAATTTCTCTTTTAGTCTCGTCGCTTGGCAGGATATTAAGTGGAACAGTAATTCCAGAAAAGGCGTTCTCGCTCTTTTCGTTGGTTAGCTTCATGAAGAATCTGTATGGCGGCAGATTGACGATATCTCCCTTTTCAACTTCCGGCTCCATGAAAGGCA
>Ga0247842_10005017_pt1 | contig 15987 bp, 16 predicted proteins | sample LaCruzMarch2015__3_FD_192411 | JGI IMG/M metagenome (GOLD analysis project Ga0247842, IMG submission 192411) | Freshwater microbial communities from meromictic Lake La Cruz, Castile-La Mancha, Spain - LaCruzMarch2015_19m | ecosystem: Environmental > Aquatic > Freshwater > Lake | place: Spain...
GAATATTACTAAACCAATTGGTCCAAATAAATTAATACCATAAACTAAAGTGGCTTCACCAATAACACTAGATAGTGTAAATATTATTTGGAATAATGATACTGCGACTGTAATAAAAATAATTTGTTTCCTATTATCTGAAATTAAAGCTTTTTTCGCTTTTAAAGTACCAAAAAGAATAACAAATAATGTAGAAATAATTTCAAATACATATATATATGAGGTATAGAATAAATTATAATAGCCATTACACTCATCAATATTAAAATAATTAATCACGCCATAGAATCTCTCAAAAAATAATATTGGTAATAATATTAAACCTAGTATTATTTTATAACTTAAATTAACATCTTTTTTAATAACAAAAGAGATAAAAAAACATAGCGAAAAAATATAGACAAACATTTCAAAAAGTCCAATGATACTCCATGCGAAAATGTTAATTATAACCGGGGCAGCTAGCCACTGTATTAAAGTCGTTAGCATCCAAAGAATGGCTGAGATTGCTAAAAGACATAAATAATAAACCGTATGGTTATGTTCGGTCTTATTGTTTTTATAAACAAAGAAAGTTATTAAAAATAATAATATAATTGCTGGTACATATGAGTAAAATAATGTGCTGGGGATACCTGATAGAGTAATCCATCCAAAATATTCTGGAATCAAACCGCTACATAGTAAAAAATTGTTCATATTTTATCTTTTAATTAAACTAATAATATCGTCTTGAATTCTTGGTGGATAAGAAAACCAATAAAAGTCCTCTTCTTCTGTTTGATTATCTGGATATAATTTAACAACTAGTGGATCTAAACCGGTAAGATTTTTAATCTTTTTAATATTTTGTATAACATTTTGATTCACGAAACTTTTTTCGCGGTCACTATCTGTCATATCAAATACCTCAAAATAAACACCGTGTGCGACAAAATTTAATAAATAATAAAAATAATATTCGCCTGGGTTGTTAAATTGATGAAACCAATCGGAATAATTTTTTAAAAGAAGATTTTTATAGTGTACCTTGAATAAATCATGATGAAAATCAATCAATTTTCTATGCTGACATAATTCATTTGTGACAACCTCGCTCATTTTTTTGCCCTGTTCTTTATTACTGTCCACAATATCAATAAATTCTTTTCCCCCGTTCGCATCTGTAATTCTTAATTTTGTTAATCCTCTTTTTTCCTCATTGATGACAACATATTTATCTTCACTATATTCGATAACTAGTGGCTTAAGATTAAGGTAGTGACAACAATCGATAAAAAAATTTAAACCATTATCTGGACTAGCGATTGATCTACAAAGTACTGATTTAGGCCCATCAATTAAATCAGTAAATAAATAATCTCCACAAAGTTTTTCAATCTTTTTTCTAAGTTCTGTATCATTCCACCTCTTTTTTATTTCCCCCCTCGCCTCATCTAATGAAAAATATCTTATTGTGCTTTCTCCTCTTTCCATAGGGGTATTATATACCTTTTTAGTGAATTATGCTATATTTGTGAAATGGTATTAAAATTTGTCCCAAAAGTATCCTATTACGCAAACTTTTACTTTTTTGTTCAAAATCTATCAGAGTGGCATATTTCAAATCGTAAAAAACACAATGAAGAGTGGCGTTCTGAACTATCTTTTTCTGATGAGGCGGATATTTGTATAAGAGAATTTAGAATAATACATAACAAGTATCCTTTTGGTGATAAATACCTTGGCCGTCCTTTTTTTCTAAACAATGACCCATGGACAACCATAGGAACTCTTGTCGAAAAGGATGATTTTATTAAACTTAAAAAAGTTTTTTCTACACTTGAACCTTATTTCAAAATTATCTATCAAAAAGATGAAGTTATTTTAAAAAAATGGGCAACAATTATTACGAAGCCAGATTTCACAGAGAATGCTTCTAATATCAATAATACACTTGCTAATTTCTATGGGTGTGAACCATACAACGAAAACTGTACTATATTTTTATTATTATCTACAAAAGAAAAAAATGGTGGGACAGCAAATTCTATAAATAATAAATCTGTCACTCTTGAATTAAGCCGAACAACCCCTGACATTAAAAATGAAAAACTAGCAAGGAATATTTTATGGCACGAATTAATACATTTATATTTTAGAAATTTTCTTTTTTACCTTCTTTTAGAAAAATCTACTAATAAAAATCTAGCACTGATGAGTAAAATAGATGAACTTGTGGCCTCGGCACTTCTACCATGTGGCTTATTAAAAGGAGATTTTCTACCAGAATTTCAAAGCCTTATAAATAAAAAAGATTTTAACAGTCGCATAAATTCAGAAAAAATTATCAAGATTCAAAAATTGATCTATCCATATTTACAAGAAAGAAAAACTCTTGATATGAAACTTATACAAGATCTCCTTATAATAGCTAATCTAAATAATTAAAAAGGGGTGGTAATTTCTTACCACCCCAGGGTCTTGTAGTCCTGACTAACAATCAGTCAGCGTGAACTACCTACCCATCACTGTGTCCGTTGTCCCAGTCGCCCCACTGGCCAAAACTGGTGGAATCAGCGTAACCACATCCTCTGACGCGGTTACTATTTCGGCTCATGCGGGCTAAGGCTCCCGCAAGTGCCATGCTTCTGGTTCGCCTCTTCATGAATCACCTCGTTTGGTTTATCACTAACAACCGATATCCATATCGTGAGCTATTCATTTTTAGCACACAAGTGAGCGAAGACCTCCTTTCTTGATTGACAGAAAAAATACTTTCCATCAATACCACCAACACGATGAGAAGTACAGCCGTTATTACACGCGTCTTTCCATTTACACGCGACACAATCGTCTGGTAATTGACGGGTTCTCTTAATAAAATCTTGCCACTTCACCGAGTAGAAGATTTCTTTAAGGGTTTGGTCCGCTAAAGATCCAAAACAAAACTCATCACTACCAGACAAACGATCACACGGATAGATTTGGCCATCATATCCAACCGTGTAAAAAGAATGACACGAGCCGTTAAACGAACAATTACATGCCCGTTTTCCGTACAAACCAGCCAAGTAGGCATCTATTTCTCTGACCCGTAATTCTTCATCATCTTCCTTAAGCCACAAATCTATGTAACTCTTCATGATTCGTGTAAGAACAGCATTGGACAAACTCTGTCCTTTCATATGTTTGTTTGATCCCGATAGATCGAGGAATGGATTGACACCAAAACTATTCAGACAAATATCGTCGGTAAAAAACTGAAAGTCTTTTTTTGCCCGACAAGCATTCGCCTGTGTTAGGGTCTGTATCACACTCAACTTTATCCCATGTTCTTGGAGAATTTTCACTCCACGAATAGTTTTGTCGAATGTCCCTTTTCCGGTATGAGTTACCCGAAACCGATCGTGACTTTCTTCCCCTCCGTCCAAGCTTACACCGACTCCAAAATTGTTCTTTTTGAAGAAGGTGGCCCACTTATGGGTGATGAGTGTCGCATTGGTCTGTATGGAATTTCTAAGAAGCCTATTATGCGATACCAAAGATCGTTGGAGTCGTATTACTTCCTCAAAGAAATCCTGACCAGCCAGCAAGGGTTCACCGCCGTGCCAGATAAATGAGAGGTTACCACTTACGAGCTCTGCATGCTGGCGAATAAAGGATTCCAGCACCTCAAAACTCATTACCTTTCGATTTGACTGATCAAGTCCGTGATAAAAGCAGTAACCACAACGGTTGTTGCAATAATCACCGACCACCTTTATAATTGGTGTCAAATAGACCATTGGAGATTTCATATAAACACAGCCTTTCTTTTTGTTAAAGAGCATTCATCCTAGACCACCTAAGATATCTATTGTAGAGCATAACAAATGGGGGGGGGTAAAAGTCAATCATTCCACCTCTTTTTTATTTCCTCCCTCGCCTCGTCCAGCGAAAAGTATCGAATAGTGTTTTTATTAGCGTTAATATTTTCTCCTGTTTCCATAGCAGTATTATATACCTTTTTGATAAATTATGCCATTTAAGATTCAAATTGTTTTAAATCTTTTTTAAAATATAAAGTAAAGATTTTATTAATCTCCTCAAAATTCATAACCCGATTAATTTCACAATAAAAAGTTTTAAAAGTATCCATACCAAATTCTTCAATTATTTTTTTTACAAAAAATCCAGCAAAGGAATAATAGTACATAAAATTATCCTCTGGGGTGTTCATCCAGTCTTGGTGAGTAACGATTTTCTCAATCGGTAATATTTTATACTTTCCTTCCTCTAACCATTGGTCTTTGGTTTTACCCAAGACAATTCTGTCCCAAGATAAATATTCAGCCAATCCTTCCGCAAAAAAACCGGTGGCTTGACCTAGCTGTAGAGATAGTAGGTGTGTATCCTCATGCTCACCAATTGGTTTATGTTCTTCGGTATATAAAACATGAATAGCAAGATCCTTATGGACCGCTTGGGCATAACCATCATCACCCATAAGCTCTTTTTTTACTTCCAAATCAGGATAAAAATAATATTTTATTTTTTCTTTCGGTATTTCAACTTTCAACAAAGATACTATCTTCTCAAAAGACTCTTCTTGAGTTTTTTCTATTTCACCAATTTCTAAACTAGCAACGCTGTCGGAAAAATAATGAAAAATATAATGAGTAGATTCTTTGGTAATCCACCTGGGGTCATTTTTAAAATCCTCCTTATATGTCGGTAAATATTGTTCTATTAAATTATTTGTATTCATTAGACTATTATAACAAAAAGAGTTGCTGATGGCATCAGCAACTCTTATCTCTCATAGTTACTCGTTTTCTCCGTATTTGAGAATGATCAACCCTTCATTAATTCGCTTTATCAACTCTTTCTGACACAAGCGTTTTGAGAAACCCGCTGATCCGTGCTTGACTACCGAATCGTGAATGCATCCTCCGCCACAAATTGGCAGATATGGGCATTTTTCCCTTAAGCAGTCGCCCATTCGGTCAAACCGTTCAAAGCGACTATCACGAGAATACGATTTTGGTGTTTGAGACACGTCTGTAAAGTCAAATTCAGGTCTTCCGACAGTACAGAAGCATTTCTGTAATGAACCATTTGGCTGCAAAACAGCCGAGTGTTTAGCAATCGCCACACACCATGGCCCCAGCAGAAATTCTTCGGGAATTTCAAAACCTAAACCTTGAGCGATCTTCCAAGCATTCACCACTTTTTCAGCAATGAAGCCTTCACAGATATCTCTTGTTTTTGTTCCGAGTGACGGCACCACGATTCCAAGACTGAGCTGAATTCGGTCACTATAACCGAGATCAGCGATATAACCCAACAAATCAGGCACCGCATCCGCAGTCACCTCATCAAGAGAAATTCGCAGATTTACTCTCTCAACGAAGTTACCGTCTAGAAGCATCCTGACGTTGGCGATAATCCTGTCAAAGGAAACATAACCAGCTTGGCCACAACGCCGAGTGTCATGTATTTCCTTCGGGCCGTCGAGCGTAATCTGAATCTTCCGACACCAATATTCTTTGAGAACAGAAGCAATGCTTAAGTCGAGCAGATCACCATTTGTCGTGATGTCTGTCCAAAACTGAACTCCCGCTGACTTAACGACAGAGGAAATTCTAGACAAAGCACTGGTGACCAATTCTTTTTCAAGCAACGGTTCGCCCCCAAAGAGTACGCATCGAAAAGATGTAACTTCAGGATTAACTGCAAGGTATCGAGATATCCAACCAACAGATTGATCTAATACCTTGAGAGACATTGCCCCCATTCTCTTCACACTGTTTTCGAAACAATATGGACATCGTAGTTGACACTTCATCGTCGGTAGAAAATGAAGTGAAAACAGATTTGCCTTCTCGTTTCTTGTCCTTAAAAATGATGTGAGATACTCGGAGTGCTCGTCTTTTCCAGCCTCTACAATGAAGCCGTTATCTCCGAGTAATATCTCTTGAATTTCCTTGTCAACACCAATAACCTCGTTGTCCTTGAGCCACGCATTGATCGTGTCAAGAAGTTTTTTGGTCAACATGGTTACGGCACCAGTCAGAAAATTCTTCAAAATTGTCCTTTCTCCATTCATCGGATATTGGACAACAAAAGAACTCCATCGATAGTTCATTCACTACCTCCTATTTTTAAAAAAGTGACCCTCAAGTTTGCAGTCCTTGGGGGTCTTGGGTTTCGGCTGTTTCAGTAGCTGACAGGTACCCCAAAATTAAGACACTTTTTACACCAAGATTAATAGTGTAATATTGGTCGTATATTACGTAATCTTAGTAAAAACATATGTCTGACAAAAAACAATACAAGGTGTCTTTGGATTTGAAAAATCAGATCATGGAACGGGTCAAAACTTCCGGTAAAACGGTCAAGGAAATCGCCGAGGAACATGGTCTCTCCACTACCTGCATTTACGCTTGGTTGCGAACCGGTGTCACCGGTGTTCGTCCAAAAGATCTGATTAAGCTGGAAAAAGAAAACAAGGAATTGAAGCAAATCATCGGCGAGCTCACTGTTCAACTCGGCGTTGGGCAAAAAAGGGGGTCGCGATGAGGCATCCCAGACTTCACGATGTTTTGGGTGTCTCTCGAAGCTCGCTCTACTACCAAAGGAAAAAGCCAGCCGAGGATTGGCTGATTAAACAGAAAATTGAGGAGGTTCTACATGAATTTCCAAGCTATGGTCACAAACGAATTGCCATCGCCCTGAAACTCAACAAAAAGCGGATTAACCGAGTGATGAAACTCTTCGGCATCAAACCCTACCGACGACACCGAAAGCCCGGCAAACGTTCAAAATCAAAGCCAAATGAGATATTCCCCAATCTGTTACTGACTACTCCGCTGGTCCGCCTGGGTCAAATCTGGGTTGCGGACTTCACCTACATTTTCTGGAAAAATCAGTTCATCTACTTGGCCACCGTGATGGATATTTGGAATCGGGAAATTGTCGGTGCTTGCGTTCTTGCCAATCACTCAAACGCCTTGGTGGTACAAGCCATGATCTCGGCTCTCATGGACCATCCCAAGCCAGACATTACTCATTCCGATCAGGGTTCAGAGTATACCGCCAAGGTCTACCAAGATTTCTGTCAGTCCGCTGGGATGCAAATATCCATGTCGAGAAAAGGCTCACCGTGGGAGAATGGATATCAAGAATCCTTCTATGACAAATTCAAGGTGGATCTGGGTGATCCGAATCGGTTCGATGATTTAGGAGAATTGGTGTATGAAATTTACCATACTATCTACATCTACAACACTAAAAGGATTCATACCGAATTAAAAATGTCACCGAAGGAATTTACGAAAATTTGCGAAAAAAATCGCCCTAGTGTAAACTAGAAGCAATTGGTGTAATGTTTGTCTTAAAAAAGGGGTACCTTACACTCTTAATTAATTTATGTCCTAAGGCTGGATTAAATATTGTTGAAGACCCTGATATGGTAGAGAAAATAGTCACTAATAATTATCCTAAGTATAAAGGAAAATTAATAATTGAGACAAAAAGAGGCCATATTGTTTTTTCTAAAAAAGATTCCGATGATAGTCCTCAGGTTTTAGTAATGTCATAATTAATTTTAAAAAATATGAAAAAACAAATTGTAATAATCCATGGGGGTAATGTATTGGACATCAAAGATGATTTTTTAGTTCAACTCGAAAAGAGAAAGGTTACCATAGATGATTTTAAGCCAAGAAAAAATTGGAAGGATGGCTTTTTAAAAGAATTAGGTGGTGAGTTTGAAATATTTACTCCGAAAATGCCAAACAAAGAAAATGCAAAATATGTAGCATGGAAAATTTGGTTTGAGAAACTTCTTCCTTTTATAAAGGATGATGTTACCTTAATCGGAAATTCGCTAGGAGGTTTGTTTTTGGTTAAATATTTATCAGAGTCATTATTTCCTAAAAAAATCAAATCTCTTATTCTTATTGCTACACCATACAATGGTAAGAATAATAAACACAATTTGAATACAGATTTTTCATTTAATGATAATTTTGAAAAGATAACAAATCAAACGGATAGAATATTTCTCTTTCATAGCACAGATGATAAAGTAGTGCCTTTTGCTGATTTTGAAATTTATAAAGAAAAATTACCTAAAGCAATCACGGAGTCTTTTGATAATAAAGGACATTTTAATATTGAAGATTTTCCTACATTAATTAAAACCATCAGGACTTTGTACAAAAAGTAAATTAATCATTATTTACTTATAAGAATACTACCGACTATTATTACTAGGATTGAAATTATCTTTTGAACTAGATGTTTTTTTGATAGCTTTTCAGTGTAAATTTTAGGAAAGAAAAGGGTTAGAAATATTCCAATTAAAAATACAAATAATGGTTGAATGCCGGAAATAGTAAGAACAAGAGCTACTGGAGCAATAATCAAAGCAAAATTTGTGGCAACATTACCAATAATTGTTAGTGATTCACTCCCAATATTTAAAGAGATTATTTTTTTACCCTGTGTTTTTAGTAAACGAATAAAGCTCTCCCGATAACTCTTGATAAAGATATAAAATAAAATACCCATAATTAATACTCCAACATATTCCCAGAATGAAGAAATAACAAAACCATAATCAACAGCCACAAACTTAAATAGTGTTTCGTATAAGGCAAAAAGGACAGTAGAAATAAGCATTAACCAGATTACTCTTTTCTTAAATTTAATTTTTTCATCTTTATCTTCTTCAATTGTAATTACTATTGAGCCAAAAATAATAAATAAACAACCAACCACTTGGACCCAGTTCAAGGTTTCGCCTAAAATGACGAAAGAGAAAAAATATCCCCAGATTGGTATTAATTGAAATAGAGGTATTACAATAGAGGCTTCTTCTTCGTCTAAGGCATACGTATACGGTAAAATAGCAAAAATACTTAATATGCCAATGACTATAAGGAAAATAATATTTTGAATAGAAACGTTAAAAACATCATGATTAATCAAATATAATATAGGCAGAACCAACACACCGCATTGCAAAGTAGAAAATATCATCAAGGCACCAATATTACTACCCTCAAATCTGTCTGACAGTAAATATTTATCAATATGATTGACGACTGCCCACAATATTGGCCCAATTAGGGCAATTAAAAACCATGTCATAATGTGATCATTATACACTAATTTTCATTGTTTTTGAAGGCTATTTGTACTATACTTTAACAATTATGAATATCTTGTTTATATCAAGTGAATGTATTGCCGGAAATCTAGCTATTTTACTAAAAAAAGAAGGGCACAATGTTAAACTTTATATTAAAAACAAGGATGATCGCCAAAACTTTGATAATTTAGTAGAAAAGACAAATGACTGGAAGAAAGAGTTAAGATGGGTTGGAAAAGACGGCCTGATTGTTTTTGATGACGTTGGTTGGGGCAAGGTTCAGGATAATTTACGAAAAAAGGGTTACAAGGTCTTTGGTGGTTGCCAGATGGCCGATAAACTGGAACAAGATCGGGAGTTTGGTCAAAAGGTTTTTAAAGAGCTTGGTTTAAAAACGGTAGAGTTAAAAGATTTTACTGATATAGAGGATGCAATTCATTTCATCAAAGCCAATCCTAAAAAGTGGGTGGTAAAGTGTAATGACCATAGCCGTAAATTCATGACCTATATCGGCGAATATGCTTGTGGTAAGGACGCCATTAGCGTTTTAAAAAGCTATTATAACAATCGCCATATCAACAGAGAAAAGATCACTCTTCACGAAAGGATTGATGGTATTGAAATGGGTGTAGGCCGATATTTTAACGGCAAGGACTGGGTTGGGCCTATTGAGATAAATTTTGAACATACCAAGATGTTCCCCGATGATGTTGGGCCAGTAACAAGCGAGATGGGAACTTTGGCTTGGTATGATAATGATGAGAAAAATAAATTATTCGTAGATGTTTTAGACAAATTCAAATCATATCTTAAATCAATTGATTTTCGGGGTGATTTTGAAATCAATTGTATTGTAAATGAAAAAGGAGCTTACCCACTTGAAGTAACCGCCAGAATGGGAACACCTATAGTGCATCTTCATAGTGAATTACATTTATCACCATGGGGTGAATTTCTATATGCCGTTGCGAGTGGTAAAGAATATGATTTAAAATACAAGAAAGGTTTTGGTATCGTAAATCTTATCGCTACCCCACCCTTTCCTTATGGCAAGAAACACAGCAAAGAAACTCTTTACGGTATCAATATTTATCTAGACAGGTTAAATGGTAATGACCTAGATAGTTTACATTTTGAGGGGGTCTCTATGTGTGTAGGAAAAGATCAGGGGCAACATTTTATATCGACCGATGAGGGTTATATAGCGTATACCACAGCTGTGGCTGAAACGGTAGAAAAAGCCCGACAAAAAAGTATAAGTATTATTACTAAGATTGTTATACCAAAAGCTTTTTATCGTAATGATATTGGTAAGGATTTTGAACAACAAATTCCAACCCTAAAAAAGTGGGGGTATATAAGATAAACTAAACTTTAAATACCATGTTGCATTTTTTATGTATCTTATATTTCTTCAAATATCTAAAATAAGCCTCTTTATAATATTTTGTCCAATTATCGGGATGATCTTCTGAAATATAGTTCTTGCCCCACTTTTTCTTTTCTCTAGTAATTCTTTTTTTATCTGCCTTACCAAAATCAATGTCAAGATAAATAGTTTTATCCCATAATTTATTTATCTGATGTTTAGGGTGGAACAGAAAAATGCCGTCAATTACTAAAATCTTTTTTGATAGATCAAACTGCTTTTCAGATCCAAAATCGTTTTTATTATAATCGTAGATCTTAAATTTGATTGATTTCCTACCTCCTATCTTAAAGTTGTTGATTAGTTTTTTTAAATCATCATAACGATACCATTTATATTCAAAAACCTGAGATTTATCCTGTGCCTTGTCTATCATTTCCTTTCGATTTTTCCAATGACAGATGAAATCATCAAGATGAACCGCTAACACATCAGAATTATATTTAGCTATAAAATCAACTGCGGTCGTTTTGCCCGATCCGGAATAACCATCAATTGCCACGACTAATTTAGCATGGCCTTTTCTCCATACTTTTATTTTTTCATTTATTTTTCTAGCAATTAGCTCTGATTTAATCATTTTTAAAAATTAGAGAGGCCTGGAACAAGTTATACTTATCCCAGGCCCCGTATTTGTCACAATAGTCTCAGTAACTTTTGTGCCTTCTCCTCCGCAAACGCTATATAAGTCTTGTAATCAGGGATTCTCGTGAGTGTCCCTTCAGACAAAACATAGACAGTATTCAACGAAGCTTTTTCAAGAAAGTATCGATCGTGTGAGACGAGTAATACTATTCCTTGATATGTCTTCAGCGTCTCCTCGAGCGCCTCAAGGGCCTCAAGGTCAAGGTGATTCGTCGGCTCATCCAAAACTAACATGTTAACTGACTGAGCTGAGAAAAACGCTAAAAGAAGACGGGCACGACCACCAGGACTCAATGTACTTATCGGTAATTTCACCTGCCTTTCGTTAAAGCCAAACTTGGCTAGCTTAGCATGAGATTCTTGATGATTGAGATGGGCTCTTTCCATCATGAACTCAAGTAGAGTATGCTCTCTCGGGAGTGTTTCGTGTTCTTGCATCATACTTCCAATTCTGATGCCCGAACCAATCTCGACCTTACCATTCAAGGAAGGCAATTGGCCAGTAATAGTTTTCAACAAAGTCGACTTTCCTGTGCCGTTAAGGCCCATGATGCCGACTCTATCACCATACTGTGCTTCAAATGAGATTGGACCAATCTTGAAACCGTCAGGATACCCGGCCACCACGTCCACAAGACGGACATTAAGCAGACCAGGACTGACTGTCGCTTCAAGAGGAATTTCAAATGGATTCCGTTCAACAGGTCTCTCAACTTTATCCATTTGTTCAACCCGCTTTTCGATAGTCTTTGCTGTACGTGAAGACTTACCTGCTTTATCCCGCTTAAACCCACGCAGGAATTTATCATTGTCAGTCCCTACCCAGCGAGAACCACGATCGGCATCTGCACGTTTCTCTCGAGCCCGTTCATTCAGTCTCATTATCTCGTCCTGTTGAAGACGATAATCTTCTTTCTGTCTAGCAACTCGTTTTGCCACCATTTCCAAATAGTCACTGTAGGTGCCACCGGTAATGTTGAGCGTATGAGTGTGCCAATCAAGTTCAAAGATTTTCTTTACGACACGATCGAGAAAACGACGGTCGTGGGAAACGACAATGCATGCCGCCTCCGTTTTTTGAAGAAAATCTTCTAACCAAATTAGTGCTGGCAGATCGAGATTATTTGTCGGTTCATCCAAGAGAAGCAAATCGACCCCTTTGAGCAATATGCCCGCGAGTGCCAATTTACTTTTCTGTCCGCTACTTAAATCCGACAATTTATGCCCCAGATCGATTTTTTCAAATCCGAAACCTAGAAGCATCACCTCCATGCGACGATCAAAAGCATACCCGTTGAGACGTTCATATTGTTCGTGAACGACCTCGTAACGTTTTGCTTTTGCCGGAATACCTAATTGGGTTGAAAGTTCTTCAATTTCCTGTTCGAGAACATCTACCCCCGCAATTCTTCTCAGGTAGACCGAAATAGTTTCGTTTCCTGAAAAATTGGTATCTTGAGGAAGATAACCGATGCAAACACCTTGAAGGATATCAATGGTACCCCCATCGACTTCCTCAAGCCCGGCCACGATCTTTAAGAGGGTTGTTTTACCTGTTCCATTCTGTCCAACCAACGCCACTTTCTGCCCTCTTTCGAGAGAAAAAGAAACATCAGAAAGGACAGATAAAGATCCGTAGTTCTTTTGAAGTTTTTCGGCTTTTATCATATTCGTCTCCTTTCGTTTGACCATTAAACCACGATTGTAAAATTACTTTGCTCCTATAGGAGCATAACATAAAACAAGGAAGATGACAACTTTTTTAAAAACAGAAACCCCACTGAAGAATGATGTTCTTCAGTGGGATATTTTTTCATAAAGATTCCTCGTAATATGGTTTGGTTAGATCAGAGGCACACTTGCACGAAAGATCGGCAATTTTCTTTTCAACGAAAGCGAGTAAAAAGGTCTGTGTCTTTTGAACGTTACCCTTGAATATCTTCAGGATAGCATCCATCTGACTTGGACCCATAACTAAGCTTTCATGTAAGCCGACGTCGTAATCTGTTATCGAAGCAATCGCCGCATAACAAATTCCGAGTTCTCGAGCGAAGTAGCACTCGGGATACTGGGTCATGTTCACGACATCCCATCCATTTGTTGAAAGCCATCGACTTTCAGCAACTGTTGAGAATCGCGGACCCTGTATTACAGCAACTGTTCCTCTTGGAATAATGGCTGTATTAGTTGCACTTGCAACCTCAAGTACTTTCTGACGCAGATGTCCACAATACGGTTCACCCATAGGCAGATGAAGGAATGAACCGCCATCAGCTTCGGTTGAATCGTCACGGCCCCAAGTAAGGTTAACGAACTGGTCAAGTAGAACGAGACTGCCGGGAGCCATTTCTTTTTTGAGGCTTCCGACAATACAGGTTCCGATGACATATTCGATTCCAATCTCCTTGAGTGCACAAAGGTTCGCTTTGTAGGGGACCTTATGCGGAGCAAGTGTATGCTTTGACCCATGTCTAGGCAAAAATGCCACAAGCTCTCCGCTATATTCGCAGATCAATATCTCGTCAGACGGCAGACCGTATCTTGTCTCAGGTCTTAATTTCGAGATCACCTTAAGTTCTGGAAATGAGCACATACCAGAACCTCCAATAATCCCTAGTTTAGGTTTTCTGAGATTTGATCCGGTCATATCGAGACCAGATGAGCTCATTGAGTACCTCCTCTGCTAGGATTCGGCTTGAATCATCGACAGCAAGTGGATCCCCTTTGATTTCACTTGTACTCCAGGCACAACCACCGCCACATAATGCTTTTGCTTCGCCATCATGATAGAGCGGTAATCGTTTCCGCCATTCTTTGACGATTGGTTGGTTCCAGATGCGAAAACCTTTATCCGTTTTTCTCACATGGCCGAGCCTTGATTTGAAAAACGGACAATTGGAAATCTGACCATCCGGTTGAATCACCAACTGGTTTCCGTAACAAGTACAATCGACAGGGAAGAAATTCTTCCCATCAAAAGCAACTTGTTTTTTCTCCATTTGGTATTCAAAACCTGGCGTATTATGTCGACGCGTATTTTCAATAATACCGCGTGATGCCTTCCTATAATAACCCTCCAAGTTATCACGGCCGACCAAATCGAGAAGTAACTGACCCTTCAGAAAATTAAAGCCGAATTTCTCGACTCCTAATTCTCTGAAAAATTCAGAATATTCCGCGATCTGATCAATATTGAATGGGGTTATACTGACAGATGCAAAAGTCCTCACACCATTCAAGACGAGTGACCTGATCTTTGAGACGATCCGATCAAATGTCCCGTTGCCAGCAATGTCCACTTTCAACATGTCGTTCACCGATTTTGGACCATCAAGACCCACCGCTACCATTATTCCGTGCTCTTTGCACAAGGCAATGATCTGATCATCGATCAGAACTCCATTGGTTGCAATCATGATATTGAGATTTGCGGGCAGTTCACCCGCATCCTTCTTTATCTTGATATAGCCGACGGAGGCCCTAATCGTTTCCTTGTTGAGTAACGGTTCGCCACCATAAAAGATGACATAGTAGTCGAGGTTCGGATCGTACACGTCCTTGAGATGTTCCTGCCATAAGTCAATACCAGCAAAGGCATCTTCTTCTGACAGAAACGACTCGCCGTACTTTTTTGCAGTTTCCGGCACTGGACAGTACTTGCAAGCAAAGTTACAACCTTGAGCGGTCATGAGATAAAGAATTGTTGGCTGATTAAGCTTGCACTCAAGATCAGCTGAAACAACACTGAACTCGTGATGATCACTTTCCGTTGTATCAATAATAAGCTTGCGTTCCCTGAGAGAATTGACTAATACTTTCGTACCGTCAATATTTCCAGAGTTAAGACTTTCCCACTGTTCCCAAGAACAGAAGATGGGGTCGGGATGGAGTTCGTGGAATAGTGCCACAATACCATCCCGCTCTCTAATACGAAGATAACTTGACCACTGCATTTGGCACTCCCCTTTGGTTTTTCGTTTTTTAAAAGAACAGCCCTCAACCACTTGCGTAGTTGAGGGCTGGGTTTTCGAACATGTGCGACGACATCGATTAGCGTCGCCCGGCCTTCGATGCGAACTTGGCCTTCAGGTCGCCCCACTGCTTGCGCGTGAGTTGAACCTGCCCGCCAAAGTCGTCCTTAAGAAGAACCCTCCGCGGACTCGTGAAGTCAACGGTGGGGCAACAGCCTTGTGTGCCACACAATGCAACGATACCTTTTTCGAACTTGTGCCGACTCATTTTTCACCTCGTATTGGTTGTTATCAATCCGATCCAGACCAGCAACCTAAACTATTGTTCACCTCCTTTGTAAAGAGCTTTGTTTATCTTAGACCATCTAAGATATCTACTGTAAAGACTAGCAAACGAAGGGTTAAAAGTCAAGGAAAGTTATGCACAACCAATCTTATCTTGTCAAACCCAAAATTATTTTACAAAATAGTCCAATGATTTTCCGTAAATTTTGGCAAATTTACTTAATTCAACAATATCAATTCGCTGTTCACCAGCCTCACACTTTGAAATATATGATTGTGGCCTTTTTAGCTTTTTAGCAACCTCAACCTGTGATAAACATATCTCTTCCCTAGCTTTGCGGAGATTTTTAACAAAAATGGAATATTCTTTTGTCCGAATTGACTTAGTCATAAAATAAGTATATATTCGTATAAAGAATATTCAAAGTTAGAATATCTATGATATACTATTATTGAGATAGAAGCCAAGCCCTCCCACCCGCTTTTCCATCCTGAATCAGATACCCCCGCGCTCAGAAAAAAATCTGGAATAGTAA
>Ga0247842_10005019_pt1 | contig 15978 bp, 9 predicted proteins | sample LaCruzMarch2015__3_FD_192411 | JGI IMG/M metagenome (GOLD analysis project Ga0247842, IMG submission 192411) | Freshwater microbial communities from meromictic Lake La Cruz, Castile-La Mancha, Spain - LaCruzMarch2015_19m | ecosystem: Environmental > Aquatic > Freshwater > Lake | place: Spain...
CGATCGGCGTCTTCATGCTCGCCGGCCCCTCCGGCGTGGGCAAGACCGAGACCGGGCTCGCACTCGCCGAGGCACTCTACGGCGGCGAGCAGAACATCATCACCATCAACATGAGCGAGTTCCAGGAGGCCCATACCGTCTCCACCCTCAAGGGCGCGCCCCCCGGCTATGTCGGCTATGGCGAGGGCGGCATCCTGACCGAGGCCGTGCGCCGCAAGCCCTATAGCGTGGTGCTCCTGGATGAGGTCGAGAAGGCCCACCCCGATGTCCACGAGATCTTCTTCCAGGTCTTCGACAAGGGCTGGATGGAGGACGCCGAGGGCCGCTATATCGACTTCCACAACACCGTCATCCTGCTCACCACCAACGTGGGTACCGATCTCGTCATGGGGCTGTGCAAAGACCCGGAGTTGATGCCGGACATGGAGGGACTGGCCCAGGCCCTGCGCGCACCCTTGCTCAAGACCTTCCCGCCCGCGCTCCTGGGGCGCATCGTCACCATCCCCTATTACCCGTTGAGCGATGACATACTGGCAACCATCATCCGGCTCCAGCTCGAGCGGATCGTGCAGCGGATCGCCGACAACCATCGCGCCGTGCTGCGCTATGACGAGGCGGTGGTGGACCTGATCGCCAAACGCTGCGCCGAGGTCGAGAGCGGGGCCCGGGTGGTGGACGCCATACTGACCAATACGGTCCTGCCGGCCATCAGTCGGGAGATCCTCAACCGCACCATGGCGGGCAAGGGGATCGAGCGGATCAGCATCGGGGTAGCCGATGCCGGATTCAGCTACTACTTCGAGGGTTGAACGTTTCCCTAGTGCATGGGTATGCAGTACGACCAGGGTGCCGGGCGCTCAAGCCCGGACGCTCGGGCCTCGTCTCTCGTTCCCACGCTCCAGCGTGGGAATGCAGCGCGGGCGCTCCGCGTCCCGGACTAAGCTCCGGAAAATGCGGGAAAGGTGGCCTGGCTTGCTGGATTCCGCCTGGTGCCGAAGCCTTTCGGCTTCGCTGACCGGTCGCGCAAATCACGGTTGCGATCAGGTTACGCGCCTGACTGGGTGCCCTTCGACTCTGGTCCAAGTTCTAGAACTATGGAATCCATTCCATAGTTGAGGCCGGCAATCGCCGCGGAAAACCGGGCCGCGCAGCCGACGCGGCGACACAAATAGCGGATTTATCGAGTGATTGCTGTTTTAGCAAGCAGTGTATGGTTGCTGGCACGCTCCGTGCTTAGTACCAGGCAAGAGACCGCGTCGGCAGGGCGCCACACCGGCAAGCCCTGAGCCGGACGGCCAAGACCTTCCCAGGGTTATGGCAAGTGCCAGAGAATCCCATGAACAAAACGACTTACAGTTACCGGGACCCCCAAACCGCGATGATCGAAGAGGCGCTGGCGCTGATGCGTATCATCGATGCGGAGCACAGCAACGAACACATCAACGAGGGTCTGGAGGCCCGCACGACGCGCCTGCTGCTGCGCGACACGGCCCGGCAGTTGGCGGCCGAGATGGTCGCGGAACTGCGCAAGCGCACCAGCGCACAGACGCAGATACCCTGCTTTGCGATGGCTGCCTGAAGCCCTTGGGGCTCGCGGTCGCGCCAGGACGCAAGTGGACGAGCCACTGCCGTTGAGTCGAGCGCCGCGGCCCAAGCGCCTGGAGTCCAAGGCTTCAGCCTTGGAGCGCGCCAAGGCCGAAGCCTTGGACCCCAGGCAGACAGTGAAGTGGACGAGCGGGAACGAAATCCACGGACCACTCCTACCCGGGGCGGCCTCATGAGGCCGCCGCCGACCGCGGCCCAAAAGGCCGCGGCTACTTCACGGCGCGCACGACCTCAGGCCGCGGCGCGCCACCGCCCGCTCGCCGGGGGTCCCGCCTCCACGCCGTGACCGATCGCCTCGTTGGCGGCCGGGGGCCAGGCCGCAGACCGGCCCAGACCCTCCCGCCAGGTCGCGATCCAGGGCTCCACCCAGACCCCCGGGTCCAGATACCAAGGCAGCCCCAGGGGCAGCGCCCGCACGGCCGGTCGCAGCGGCACGGCCGCAGGGGCCGCGGGGCGGGACTCGGGCAGGCGGCAATCGTACTCCAGGGTCCCGTCGCCCACCCAGTGGGGCTCACCGCCGAGTTGCCGCGCCAGCCGCCGCATGCCGGCGTTCTCCGCCAGCACCTCGAACCAGAAGCGGCGGATGCCCTGACGCCGGGCCGCCGCAATCAGATGGGACAGGAGCGCCGCACCCACCCCCTGGCCCTGAATCAGGTCCACCGTGGCGATCGAGAACTCGGCCACCTCGCCCCCTGGGGCCAGACGGATGCAACGGGCGAAGCCCAGGGGCTCCAACTCCCGACCGGCCGCATCGATCCGCACCGCGGCGAAGGCAATGTGGTCGCGCCCGTCCACGGCGCAGAAGCGGTCCAGTTCATCCGGGGCCAGGGCCCGCCGGTCGTTGAAGAAGCGCAGGCGCCGGGACTGCGGCGAGAGTAACTCGAAGCAGCGGATCAGCAGTCCGCGGTCATCCGCACCGGAAGGCCGGATCCGGTAGGCCGAGCCGTCGGCCAGGCGCCGCTCGAAAGAGAGTCGACGAAACATAGAAAACCTCCTGCCATGACGGCAGGTCCCGGCGGCAGGCCGCGGGGCGGCCCGAGGGCGCCGGGACAAGTGAGCAATGCCAGAAGGATGGGCGCGCCAGGCGTTGCAGTCAAGCAACAATGTGCATTTTTTGCATCAAACCTACGAATATTTAATATTCATCATGATACAGTACACACGAGATCTGCCGAGCGGGGCAGCCTGATCGACTGTTTCTTTTTTGTTGCACGATCAGAGGCTAGACGATGCTGCCGTACCCGCGCCCGCCCTTGCCCAGTTGACAGCGAGCCACTAAAGGCTATACACCTAAGCCGCGCCTGACCAAGTCCCTTGCGCTTCGCCGCCCGGCCGCACCGGCACCGGCGCCGACTCATCAACAACAAACGGCAGGAAGCCCAGGCTGTCTGCCGCAGGAGGCAGCTACCTTGGGCCTACCCGACGTACCCAACTGGATCGTGCGCATCGAGATCCAGCGCATCCAGACCTTCCTGTTCGCCGTCCCGCGCCTGCGGGCGATGCTCGGCGCCAATGCGCTGTTAGGGGACATGCTGCGCAGCGTCCTACCCGCACTTGTCTTGTCGAACACCTGCGCGTCCCCCTATGCGCCGCGGCGCGGCGACCCGCCCGATGGCGATCCACCAGAGGGTGATCCGCTGACCAAGGCGACGCCGCCAGGCCCCTCCGGCCTGACTTCGCTGGACGACCCGACCGCCTGCTACCAGTACGGAATCCTGGCCCGTGACGGCGGACACCTCACGGTCGCCTTCGCGGACCGGGGTCAGGGTACGGCCGAGGCACGGGCCTTCATCGACGCGGCCTACGCGACACTCGCCAGGACACTCCCGGACCTGCCCGTCTCGATTCGGCTGATCGCGTGGGCCGACAAGGACAAGCCCGACGCGGGGCAGGAACAAGTGCCGAGCACCGCACAACTCGCCGAGCTCCCGCAGTTTCAGGGTTGCACGGAAAGCGGGTTCGGCGTTGCCGCGGCGGTGCGGGAAGATGACGAAACCGCGACGATGCGCTACCTCTCCCGGGCCTCGCAGGACAAGCTCGAGGCGGGTAAATGGTTCCAAGACGATTACACCCGGTATCATGATTTCGTCAGCCTCCTGGCCTCGCAGGACCAACTGCCTGGCTACCGGGGCATGAGCCCCAAAGACCTCCACGACCTCAGCGACGCCGGCGGCTACATCGCCCTGATCCATGCCGACGGCAACCGCATCGGGCAGCGCCTCAACGCCTACCGTGAGCCCTTCAAAGGGGACCCGTTGCGGTACGAGATACAGACCGAGCACTTCTTTCACCACATGCGTGTCGCCGCCCGTGCCGCGGTCGTGACGGCCCTGGACGCAGTCTTCACGCCGGTGTTGCAGCACCACAAAAAGTGCATCCCCTACCAATTGCTGATGCTTGGCGGCGACGACCTGCTGCTGCTCTGTCAGCCGCAGTACGCCCTGCCCTTCACCGTCGCCTACGCCCGCGCACTCAAGCGACGGCCGGACCTGCCCGACCACAAACCGCTCAGCATCGGTGCCGGCATCGTGATTGCCAAGCACAGCCTGCCCTTCCATCGGCTCCATGCCCTGGCCGAGGGGCTCGCCTCCAGCGCGAAGCGGGCCTATCTGCGCAAGCAGCCGAACGGGACACACGTCGAACGCTCCGTGGCCGACTGGGCGGTCCTGACCACCAGTTGGGGTGACGATCCTGACAGCGCACGCCAGCGCGATGATCTGGTCAGCTATCCGCTCGGCGACGGCCACACCGAAACCCTGGCACTGACCGCCAAGCCCTATTTCGTGCTCCAGGAGGACCTGGCGGCCCCCGCGGACGAGATCGCCCTGGAGCAATTGGTAAGGGCCGCCGATCAGTTGGCGCCGCCCCAACCAGGGGCCGGCGCGGGATCGGCGGCGCAGTCAGCCGACCGCGGGGCCGACAACCGCCAGTCACCGAGCCTCCCCCGCGGCCAGCTCAAAGACCTCTTGGGCGAGCTCGGCCAAGGACGGCGCTGGGCCGAGCTGCGCTACGCGGAGCTCAGGCAACAACTCGATGACCAACACCGCCGGACCCTGGACAACTGCATCACGCGCGACGGCGCGTTATGGCAACGGGTCACCGCCACCGACCATCGGTATCTGACCCACCTGCGCGACCTGATCGAGCTGACCGAGTTGCGCTACCTGGGTCGCCGCAAGCAAGCCCTCGACAGCGCCGACGTAATGCAACAAGCCGCCGCCGCACCGGAGCAGGAGGAACAGCCCCATGACTGATGCCACCATCCCAAAACGCCGTTTCCGTCTCGTCATCGAACTACTGGAAGACCTGCATACCGGCTGCGGCACCGGCTCCGGGGTGGTCGATCGCGCGCTCGCCCGTGACCCGGACGGCCGCCCGGTCATCCCCCGCAGTCATCTGCAGGGCATCTGGCGGGACAACGGCGAGCGGCTGCTCGCCATCAGCAAGACCGGCGACCTCGACCTGATCACGCAAGACCGCTGGCAGGCCCTGTTCGGCATGGCCGGCGGCCAGCGCGGCTGCCTCATCGCCCCGGAGCTCAAGCCGATCGCCGACCAGGGCGCCGTCTCGGACCCGCCGAGCTCCCCCGCCACGCTCGACTGGAATGCCACGGCCCGGCGCACGGGCAGCCGCGTACCCGACGATCACAGCCTGCGTCGCACTGAATACCTGCCGGCCGGCACCTGCCTGGCCGGTATCGGTTACCTGAACAGCGACGACCCGAAATTGGCGCTGGCCTTCGCCCAGGTGCGACGCATGACCGACCGCCTCGGGAGCGAACGCACGCGCGGCAGTGGCCTGATCCGTATCGCCGATTTCCAATGGCTCGCGGCGGACGCCGGGTTCGCCCCGGCCGACCCCAACCAACCCGCGACCGGTCTGCGGCTCCTGCTGCGCGCGCTCGCCCCCCTGTGCATCCCCACCACCGGCTTCCCGGGCAACATAGTCCCCAGCGAGAGCCACATCCCGGGCCGGATGCTGTTCGGCAGCCTGGCGCGCTATGCCCTCGACCAGGGCCGGCACCCGGCCGCCCTGTTCGAACGCCGGGTGCGGATCGGCCCCGCCTATCCCCTGCCCCCGCAACACCGGCCAGTGGACGCCGATGAACTGGCCAGGTTCCAGGTCCTGCCGCTGCCCTTGTGCCTCTACACCCCGAAGCCGGGCCTGGAGGATCACCGGGTCTGGCCGCACTGGGCCGGCCCGGCGCACCCGCACGCGCCGATTGGCCCGGGCTTCATCGACCAACTCGCGGACCCTGCCGAGCCCACCGGCGACACGCCGCTCCAGGACAAGACCCGCGCAAAGCGACCAAAGCCCCAGGCCTACCTGTTCAGCACAGACGGCGGCGAGTCCGGCTGGCACGCCTTCAATGCGACGGTCGCTCTGCGGATGCGCAACCAGCGCGGCACCTCACTCAGGGACATCAAAGAGACGGACACCGCCCTGTTCACCACGGAACAGATCCCGGCCGGCACCTGCTTTATTGCCGACCTGTCGGCCGACTCGACCAGCGACCTCAGCGAACTGCGCGACGTCCTCCCCGGCCTGTGCGGCACAGCGGGGCCGACCGGGGTACTGCGGGTCGGCCGGGGCGGCGGCCCGGTGGAGGTGATCGGCTGGTGCCTGCGTATCAGCGGCCAGACCGCCGAGCCGAGCGGCACGCACGCGCCGCTGCACCAGTGCGGTGAGGCCGAGGCCGACCAACTGCGCATCACCCTGACCACCGACACCATCATCCGCGATCCGCTCAGGCTCGGCTTTCACACCCAGTTCAGCGTCGCGGCCCTCTGCGACGCCTTGGAGCCGGACCCACCGCCCGCGCAACACGCCAAGCAACGCCGCTTCAGCGACACCCAGCGCTACATCGGCTTCAATGCCGCATCCGGGCTGCCCATGGCCCCGAAGATCGCGCTCCGGCGCGGCTCGACCCTGCGCATCGATGGCACCCTCGCCGGCCTGCTGCGCGACCGTCTCAAGGGCCGTGACGCCATCGGTGAGCGACGCTGGGAGGGCTGCGGACGCTTCCTGCTCGACTTTGCCCCGGCGGCCGGGGATCTGGACGCCTTAGCAGCCCCGGCCCGGGACCCCGGCCGCGCGGCCGGACTCGCGCGGATCGGCCGGCGCGAGGACCTGCTCGCAAGTGCCGAGCGCTATGCCGTCGAACTTGCCGCCGCCTTCGCCAACGACCCCGGCCGGTCCCGGGGCCTGACGCGCAGCCAGTGCGGCAACCTGCGCGGGGTGGTCGCAGCCCTGCCGCAGGGGGCCTCTTTCGCCGGCCTGAGCGAGGCCCTCCTTGACTACGCCAAGCGCGTCGGCAAACGCCGCGATGGCGGAACCTGGAGCAAGGTCTTCACGCCGACGCACGGCCTGATCGATGCCCTGCAACGCAGCTGCGTGAGCCCCGGGCGCGTTGCGCAAGACGCCGACCTCTTCCTGCGTGAACTGCGACGGTACGCCGTAGCCGACGAGGAGGACCCCCAACCCACGGCGCCCGAGCCGGAAACCAACCCGCACGGGAGCGCGTCTGAGGAGGCTGCCCAGTGACCGACACCAAACGTTATAAGACCCTGATCCGGGCCACGCTGGTACAGACCACCGCCCTCAGCATCGGGGGTAATGACCCTCATGCCATGGCCGATGCCCCGCTCGCCCGCGACGGCCAGGACCGGCTCATCCTGCGCGGCACCGGGCTGGCCGGTGCCTTCATCGCCACCGCACGGGCCATCGTCGGTGACGCACTGCCCCCCAGTGTGACGGCCGGCAGCCCCGATGAGCAACACAGTGATCGTCGCGCGCTGCCACGGGGCACGCACCAGGACCGCCTGTTTGAATCCGTCTGGCGCTTCTACCACAGCCACCTCGAGGGGCCGCCGCCCAGGCCCGAGATCCGCACCGGGGTCGGCATCCGCCAGGACACCGGCGCCGCGGCCCATGGCACCAAGTTCGACACCGAAACCATCCCGGCCGGCACCCGTTGGCCCTTCCTCCTGGAGATCGACGAATACCGCGACACCAGCAATGGTTTGGCCTTATCCATCGCCCTGCACACCCTCGACGAATGGCAGCAGCAGCATCGCTGCTTCGTGGGGCGGGACGTCGCGCGCGGACTCGGCTGGTGCCTGCTCACGGATGTCCTGGTCTACCGGCTGCTCCCCGAGGACGTCCGGCACTGGCCGAATGCCGAAGAGGAACCACTGAAGGCCATCGAGAAGATTCCGGCCGAACGCATCCAGTCGGACGGGGGCGCCGCCCTGAAGTCCGAGTGCCCGATCACGACCAGACCCCGCTTCATCCGCTCAGGCACCGGCAGCATCCACATCGGGACCGAGCGTATCGGCAGCGGCACTGACACCCCCTGGGGTCTCGACACACTCTCACTCGGCGGCGGCGAGGCCATGCTCAGGATGCAGGACGACGCACTGAACAGCGCCTTTGCGCAACTGCCGACCGGCAAGGACGGCCAGCCGCCGGAGCCCGACCTGATCCTGGCCTGGACCTGCCCGCGGGACGGCGCCGCCGGCGCCCCGCGACCATTCCTGCCCGGTTCCGGCCTGCGCGGCCCGCTGCGTCACACCCTGGCCTGGTGGGAGCGCCGCCGCGGCGACCACACCATCATCGACCCCAACACCCCGGCCGGCCTGCACAGCGCCCGGGCCAAGGACCGCGCTGCGCCGGACAGCGCCGTCGACCGCCTGTTCGGCACCGCCCGCTACAGCGCCGCGCTGCTGCTGTCCGATGCCGAGGTCCTGGGCGAGGACCCGACACGCACCGGCGGCGCCTGGCTGATCGAGCAGCACGCCGAGGACGAATTCACCGCCTCCACCTGCGGTGCGCAGAAATTCAACCGCCTCGCGCTGATCAAAGGCGTCTTTCGCTTCCACTACTTCATTGAGGCGCGCAACGCGGACGAGTTGGCCGACTTCGACCGGCTGCTCGACACCCTGAGGCAACTCGGCGAACAACGCCAAGTCCCCATCGGCGGCGGCCAATGGCGCGGCCACGGCTGGGTGCGCTGGGAGTGGCAGCCGGACGCGTGCCCCGACGCCGCTGCGGGCGCCGACGATCAAACCGATGGAGTGACACCATGACGACCCCCTGCGTACTCGCCCATGGCAGCCACCCCGGCGACATCCGCGACTGCATCGCCGCTCTGGACCTGCCGCAACCCCATCACTCCTGGTATGAACCCCGCCCCGGCAGCGGCCTCGACAAACCAGGCGAAACCACTGAGCGGCCCGCACCGGCCAAGCTCCATCCGCTCCTGCATCCCGGTCCGCTCAACCCGCCCGCCGACATCGCCATCGACGAGGCCCGGCTCTTTTGGCCCTGGGGCAGCCTGTATCTCATCGACGAGGGTGATGGGGGGACGCGGTGGAGTTTTTGGGCGGAAGAGGGCAAAGCGGATGACATCGTGCGCAGCATGCGCGACACGGACTACGCAATCTGCCACGACACCACCTCATCGGCCGACGGCGACAATCCGCATGTGCTGTTGCTGCAAGATCGAGAACGCTTCGGTTTCGGCAAGGCAGCCGAAACCGGTATGCGGCATCTGCGCCTGCTGCGCCAGCACGGCCAGGTGATTGGTTGGACCCTGAACGATTAGCAAGTAACGGAGCAGAGACTCATGGCACTTATCATCATTCGCCGCGCCTGGTTACCAACGCAGCCGGGACTGGTCAGCCGCCTGGACCGGCCGGCAAGTGCTCTCAAATTCACGCCGGAGTGCCTCGCACCAGGCATCGACATTGACCTGCTCACCAAAGACACCGAAGTCAGTTACGACATGGTCGAACAGAATGGACAAACCCTGGTCCATAACCTGAAGCCGATCGGGGCACCCGCCGCCCAACGGGTGCTGAACAAGCAACTCACTGGAGCGAGGGATGCCGACGAGCCTGACGAGCCGGACGCGGCAAGCCCTGTTGAACCGCCGCCCTCTGGCCCCGATGCAAGAACGGCGCTGAGCGAACGGACCCTGGGCGCCTGGCCAGGTCCGGCGCCCTACACCTTCGTGCCCGTGTTTACCGACGAAAACACCGCCCTTGGCCCGGTGGAAGCCATCGTTCTGCACGATGGTGGTGGTTCCGCCGGGCGCCTCAGCGGTGAGCTCCAGGTCGAATTGACCGCACTGACGCCGCTGCTGGTCGGTCAGAGCCGTTACCGCTGGGGTGACCTGCGCACGGCCGACGCGAAGCGGGCCATCCCGGGAGGTTATAATAGGAAAAAGATGGTTTTGGAGCCGACCTTCATCGAACTGGGCACCGATGGCTTGCGCGTGTCGCCAGCCGCGACGACACTCGAAGAAGCGGGCTGGAGTGAGCGTCGCGCCATCATCCCGGGGACCAGTATCAAAGGCTCGATCCGCCAGGCCATTAGCGCCTTCATGAATGCACCGATGGAGCGAGTCACAGAAAGACTTTTCAGCTACCGACCCAACGTCGCCGCGAGCAACGTCGATAAAGCACCGCTCAACTACTTTCCCGCGGTTGTCGATAGGATCTATGATGACGGGGCCATTCGGGTGACCGTGATCGATGGCCCGAACAAAGTGAAGTTCGTAGAGTCGCCCAGAGCGGGCGACCTCCACAATGAAGCGAATCTGAAATTGCACGAAGATATCCTTAACACGCTTGTTCCCGGAGAACTATTGCCCCCGGCAAGCATGCAGCATTATCGGATCGACAACAATCGCTTTCTATTCGATCTCAATAGCCCTTTGAACAACCGAGGGGGATACAGAGTTCTTAAATACGCCACTGGCATTGACGGCAACGCGGTTCTCGCCGAGTTAGCCAAAGACAACGATGAGGAGGGCGAGGAGCCACGCTTCAAACACCACTTCCGCGCTCTTGTGTTGGACGCTGACATAGACACGAAGAGGAACGGCCTGACAATCGAAACGGATGTCGTTGGTCAATACCAGCGCACGCTCGCGATGCTTGCCGATCAGTACCAGGGACACCTGTCGAGAATTCCGGGCCGTGACAAAATCAAGAACCTGGATGAGATCGCAAAAGCGGTGGAGCGCAACGGCCCAAGACCGAATCAACTGATCTATGTCGAAGCGCGCATGTCTCCCCAGGGCACACCTTTAGAGATCGTCTCGTTCGGCACCCACTTTCGCTACCGCTGGGCCTATGCGGACTCGGTGCGCGAGGTCCTGATCGATCCCGACACCGGTGCAATGGATACACGCGTCGAATTGCGGCCCGCCAGTGGCGAACGGATAGCGAGCAGGAACGATAACTTCCAACATGGCAAGCTTACCGGCGCCCGCCTCCTGTTCGGGTACACCGCAGACCGGGCATCCGGGTCCATTGGCATCGGCGACGGCAGCTTCGCGCGGTTCGCCGGGCGTATCGCGATCAATCATGCCATCGAGCTAGTGGAGCCCGGGAAGGAAGGTCCTGAATCGCGTTTTCTCTACCTCCGCGGACTCACCGGCGATGCCCGGTTTCTGCTGCCGCTGAGGATTCTTGGCGCCCCTAAACCCAGCGCGGTGGAGCACTACGTTCAACAGGATGGTGTCGGCGAGATCCATGGTGCGACGGTCACTTACGGGGATCTCACCGGCTACGGCCCCAAGGGCGGCAAGCTCAACGGGCGAAAGTTCTATCGTCACCAACCCATTGGCGTGCCGCTAGGCCCACTCGCGGGCAACGAGAGCTTTCTCGCGGAGAATCACGACATTTGCATCGGGGATCAGGCTGGACTGGCACGCTTGGTCAGTCGCCCCGGGACGCGCTACCGCTTCACCGTGCGCTTTCGTGATCTGCGGCAATGGGAACTGGGGGCCCTGCTGTTGGCTATGCAGCCGGACCTGATCGCCGGACTGCCCGCGGACACGCTCGAGCCGAAACTCTGCTCGGTCATCGATGAGGCCAGGAACATGCGGCAAGATGACCGGCAACCGCTATTTGCACTGAAAATGGGCTATGCCCGGCCACTGGGCTTCGGCAGCGTAGCCCTCAGCGTGGCGAGTGCGCGGTTGTTTGCGGACGCGGGCCAACTGACGGAGCAGACCGCCGTTGCGGATTGGCAACACAAAGCGGTACTCGCGTTCACCGCGGCAATGCAAGATCGACACCTGGGCCTGATTGAATGGCTGCAAGCCATCCAGATCGCCGGCTGCACCCTGGCCGACTATCCCCGCGCCAATGATGGAAAGGTCTACACTCATCACACGAACATTCGCAAGAAACACGCGGAAGAACGCCGCGCGCCTCAGGTTCAGGGTGACGATTGCAACGACCGCCCCGTCTGGCGCAAGGATAAACAACGGCCTTGCGGCAACTGACGAACGACTGATATCCGTGGTGCGGACGCGGCGCGTCGACTGGTGTTCATCGCGTCATCGCACGGGTGCTTACCTTATCAACCCGGCGGACTTGAGCGTCGTCCCGGCTGCGCGGCATCGTAGGGTGCACAAGCGCAGCGCAGTCCACCAATGGCAACGCAAGATTCGGTGCACTGCGCTAGCGCTTGTCCGTCCGAAGGCCGGCGTGGCCTTGATCATAACTCCGGCCACGCGCCCTTGCGGCAACCCGTCGCGGCCTGGGGGCCGCTCCTACGCCGTAGGAGCGGCCCCCAGGCCGCGACGGATGCCCCCCTCGATGTGGCCGGAGTTATGATCCAGGCCGCTGGCGTTACGATGATGGCCAACTTGGCAACAACCAATCGCTACACTGGAGTGATACCCGTGGCAATCGACAAGACTCCGATCGTACTCGTTATCTCGACCGGCGGACAGGATCTCAAATTCTGGACCGCTAAGGCGAAGAATGGGCTCACGGTAACGGATCAGACGCCGTTTCCCGCGGAGCGTTGCCGCGACATCCACAAACTTCTGTGGCCCGTCGCGTCCGACCCAGGCACCTTTCGCGCAGTGATAGCGCGCACGCTCGATCCTCAAGCAGCGGGACTGACGCATTCGACGGGCGAGGAATTGGTTCTTACCAAAGAGTGGAAGCCGGTTCTGGACGGACAGAAATTCCTGAGTGACAGCTATTTTTTCCAGGATGGAAAGGTCCTGCTTCAGCCCTCAAAAACCATGAATCTATTAGCTGCGGTGGACCCCGCCGTAGCCCCCGATATCCAAGTGGTACGGGTGCTGGTGCTGTACAGCGAGCGGGAGCGTCGCCCGAAGGAGCCCATCCGCAATGGCGTCGCGCTTGGCCTCTGGCTCAAGGGTGAACTTGGGATTGGCACGGTGGGGGAGCGCGAGTTCGAGCCCGGCGAGTCGGGTATCCGCTGGGTCAACTATCTGGCTGGTCTCGAGTTCTATGAGGGCGCGTTAGACACCGTGAACTTCCCACTGCATACCAAGGCCGCACACTGCATCGAGCGCGCCGTCGCCAATGCCGCGGATGGGTTGTGCGCCCCCGTCGCCGTCTACTCCACACGGGGTGGCTTTGACGATATCAAGCCTATCGTATCCGCGGCCTGCGCGCTGCATTTTGACGGACGGGCACTGTGTTTCTGGGATACGGAACAGGCGCCCAGACCGCTTCAGGTCACACCTATCACCCGCGCCAGACTCTACAACGAAGCGGTCTACGCAATACCCGCTGATACCCTGCCGGCCCGTGCTCACGCCCTCGCCCGATTGCATGAGGGCGATATCCTGGGCGCTTGGGGTGTGATCGCCCACCTCGACACCATCGCGCGGGACCGGAAATGGCTCGACTGGGTGAGAGATCTGGCAAATTTCATGCGTGGTGAACAACCGAGCGATCGGATCCGCACCGCCCTGTTCGATGAGGTCGGCGCCGTACCGACAGGAATAGAACTGCTGATGCTACGCGCCTTTCAGGTCGAGGCAGCGCTGCAAGGGGCACAGGAGCAGCATGTGCGGGCGTCCGAGGCCATCCTTTCGACTGCGGCCTTAGTCGAATCTGCGCTGGAGCTCGGTGTATTTCATGCGGCCATCGCCGACGGGATTCCCATCCACCACGACACCCGGGAGCTTCCCGGCCGGAAAGTCGCGATGATCCAGGAGAGGATTCACAGGACTATTACGGACAGCGGGCAATGGACGACGAATAAGTTCCCGTCCTTGTTCTTGCACGAGGACCACCGGATCAACACCATGGGTGCCGCCGCGGAGGCCTGGCGGATCTGGCTGGGGTTGCAGACCCGCCAGAAGCCACGCGACCTCGCCGCCGCCTTCCACCGGGCCGATTGGTATCTGCGGGAAAGCGGGATCAAGGGCTATCGTAACCGGCTGGCCCACTTGGCACTCACCAAGGAAGACGCGGACCAGGCACTAAGCGAGGGGGGGAAGATCCTTGGCTTCAATGGGACTGACGAAGAAGTAGGCCCCCTGTGGCTACGCTACGCCGCACCGCCCCATCAGGCGGACCCAAGCCTTGGAGGCATGTTCCTCAAATCGCCACTGATCGTGAACCTGTTCCAGTCCTTTGATATCCCAGCGCCGGCCGCGTGCTACTGTCGTATTTTGGGGCAAGCCATGAAGGCCCTGCACGCCGAAATCGAGGTGATCCCGTGATTTTCCATCGCAAGCGGTTGTCAATCGGTCGAGCGCGCTCCAATCGGCAAGGGACCGCCGCACCGTGGAACCGCTAGCCATCATCGCGCTACTCCCCCTGCGCGGCCTCCACCTGACCTTCACCCTCACCGCCCCCACCCGCCTGCGGTTCTTCCACCAGCCGCTCGTAGGCGCGCTGGTGCGCCACCTGATGGGCGACACGCTCGCGGACGAGGCGCGGCTGTGGCTGGAGGCGCCGGAGAGTGGTCGGGTGCCCTTTGCCCAGGGCGACAGCTACCGGATCACGCTCTGGGCCTGCCGCGGGGGCGAGACGCTGCTGGAGACCCTGGTGGAGCGCCTGCGCCGCCTGCCCGCCGGGCTCCCGGGGGCCGTCCACGGCCTGCCGCTCGGGGCCAATCTGCGCTTCGCGTCCGCGGCCGATGCATTCACCGGCGGGCGCTATGAGGGGGTCGCCCGGCTCTTGCCCTATGACGCGGCGGCCCTGGCGCGCGAACTGGACTTCTATCTCGCGCACCCGCCCACCACCCTGCGCCTGCTCGCCCCGGCGCGACTCCTGCGCCCCAAGCAGGCCGGGCGCCCGACCAAGGGCGAGGGGCGCTATGTGCATGACCGCGGCGAACTGGTCGGCGACCTGCTGGGCCAACGCATCGACGACACCCTGGGCGCCCTGCTCAGCGCCGTCGGGGCCGCCGCCCAGCCCCGCGGGGCCTCGCGCGTCCTGGTCACGGAGGACGACATCGGCTGGTTCGACACCGCCTATTACGACGCCGACGGCGATGCCAACCCCATGGGCGGGATCATCGGCCGGGCGACGCTCGACCTGATCGACCCCGCCGCCCTGCCCGCCCTGGTGCTGGGTCAATATGTCGGCATCGGCCAGCGGCGCACCTTCGGCTGGGGCCGCTACCGGCTGGAGACCGCCACCGGCGCCGGCACCAGGCCGCCGCGGCGCCCGTCGCGCGGCGTCCTGGCGCGCGCCGCCGAGCCGGCCAATGTCGAACTCGCCTACCGCAGCATCCGCGCCAACGCCGATGGCCGGGCCGCCCCGGACCTGGACCCGCTGGACGAGGACCTGTCCGCGCTCGCCTGGTCCGAACACATCGCACCCATCGACGAACTGCTCGATGCGGTCGCCCAGGGGCTGCGCGCCGCCGCACTCGCCCCGCCCGCGCCGGGGCTCGCCGACGCCTTACCCGACGCGGCGGACCCGGCGGCGTCCGCACCGCCGCCGCACCGCGCCCAGGCCCCCGCCTATGGCCCCCGGGCCGAGCCGTTGCGCGGCTGGATCCTGCAACGCGAGGGCAAGTCGGCGCGCCCGCTGGCCGTCCCGCCCTTCGCCGAGCGCGTCGCCCAGCGGGCCGTGCTGCAGGTCCTGCGCACCGATTTGGACCCCCTGCTCTCCGCCGCCAGCTTCGGCTACCGGCGCGGCCTCTCCCGCCGGGACGCCCGCGACCGCCTCCAGGCCCTCTACCGCCAGGGCTACGAATGGGTCTATGAGGCCGACATCGACGACTTTTTCGACAGCGTCTCCCATGCCCGGCTCGACACCCGCCTGCGCAGCCTGCTCCCCGACGACCCGGTGGTCGACCAGCTCATGGCCTGGGTCGCGGCGCCGGTGGGCTTTCGCGGCGAACAGATCGAGCGCCCCGCCGGGCTCCCCCAGGGCGCCCCCTTGAGCCCCCTGCTGGCCAATCTGCTCCTGGACGATTTCGACGCCGACCTGGAGGTCATGGGCTTGCGTATTCCACGCCTAAGTGGACACCGATTCCACGGCAAACTGGACACCCAGTCCGCCGGAAACTGGACACTGATTCCAGGGCAACCTGGACACCTGTTCCAGGGCAAGTTGGACACCTGAGAGA
>Ga0247842_10005026_pt1 | contig 15965 bp, 12 predicted proteins | sample LaCruzMarch2015__3_FD_192411 | JGI IMG/M metagenome (GOLD analysis project Ga0247842, IMG submission 192411) | Freshwater microbial communities from meromictic Lake La Cruz, Castile-La Mancha, Spain - LaCruzMarch2015_19m | ecosystem: Environmental > Aquatic > Freshwater > Lake | place: Spain...
GGCGGCGTCCCAGCGCGCGAGCAACTCCCGCACCCGCTCCAGCGCGACCGGCACCGCCGCCGCGACCGCCGGGGTCAGTTCATCACTCCAGTCGATCAGGGCCGGCTCGATGCCGATCAGGGCACGTCGCGCAGGCAGGCTGTCGGTCAGGCGCGCGATATCCAGCAGGTCGGCCAGGCTGACCTCGTGGACGCTCTTGGCATGACGGCGCAACTGCCGGTCCATCGCCTCGCCTTCAAAGACCCGCACGCTGCCCGCGGCATCGCCCATGGCCGCGGCGTCGATCACGATCAGCCGCGGGCACTCCGCGATGGGAACCGCCAGTGTAAAGCTCAGGGTCCCGCCGTCGAGGAAGCGCAGCGGCGCGGCCGGGTCCGATTCGGACTCCAGACGCCGGACGACGGCGGCGCCGACGGCCTCGTCGGCCAGTAAGACGTTGCCGAGTCCAAGAATCAAGGTTTGCATACGCGCGAGGTCGGTCCTGTGTGGAAAGCGGTCGAGTGCAGCATACCTTGCTTGGTAAGGCGCCAGCGTTTAGCCTGTGACCTGCGCCAACGATCCGGAGTGATAGCGACCGTGTGTCTCGGCATCCCGATGCAGATTGTGTCGATTAACGGCTTCCTGGCCCGCTGTACCGCCAAGGGCGTGGAGCGGGAGGCCAGTCTGTTCATGCTGCAACATGAGTTGCCGGCCGTCGGTGATCATGTTGTCGTCCACCTGGGGTATGCGACGGAGCGCGTGAGTGCGCAGGACGCCGCTGCCGCCTGGGCGATTTACGATCAAATGCTGAGCGTTGAAGGGGCAGTCTAAAACACGTCCAGTGCGAGAAACGTTTTTTGTAGGTGCGGCTTTAGCCGCACCGGTGCCTAAATGACACCTCCCGTCTTGGGCGCGGTTCAGCGTCCCCGCCCGTCGGCCCGGCAGCGCTTGGCGGGAACTGGAGCATTCCAGGTCCATGACCGCGCGTGGGCGCGACGTCATTCAGTCGCGGCCAAGGAACGCGTTGGCGATGGCGTACTGGTGTTGCGCCTCGGTCGCATCGCCCAGCTCGTCCGGAGACTCCATCATGGCGCAGTTGACCGCCATGCGGGCTTGAACCGCGGCCTTCCAGGCGCGGTTGTGCCGTTCGGTGATCAGGGTCTCGGGTGCCAGGGCAGCGGCTACGGCGGCGGCGGCGAAGTGGTCGGCCTGGGCCAGCCAATCAGTGTCTTTGCCGCAATCGGTGTAGGTGCTGGTCACATGGGTCTTGGCGGCCCGGTAAGCGTCGTCCAGTTCCACCGGGGTGCAATCCTCACGTAAGGCGGTGGCGATCGCGCGGTGCACCCGTTCGGCGTTGACGAGGCGCTCGACACTCTGGGCAAAGTGACCGCCCAGCCGTCGCTGCTGATCGGGGTTGAGCCCGTTGAGGGCATCGCGCAGATCGTGATCGCTGGTAATCTTCGCCACGGTGGTAACAGCTCCGCGAAGGTGAATAACGGTGTCCGCCGGCGGCGCCCGAGCAGGTGCCCGACCGCTGCTTTGGATCAGGGATCTGAATATAAGCAAATTCCGATGGGCTGGCAATGATCTGCGTCACCTGGTTGCCACCGGACACCAGTGACCGGATAATACTGAGCATTGTCGCCCACGGGCGGCGCGCCGTTGTGAGGAGAGTGAGAGAATAATGAGAATCGGTATCCCAGCGGAGACACGGCTCGGGGAGGCGCGGGTCGCGTCCACTCCCGAAATCGTCAAGAAACTGAAGAGCAAAGGATTCGAGCTGATGGTGGAGGCCGGCGCGGGGGTGCGTGCCGGCTACCCGGACGCCGACTATGCGTCGGCGGGTGCGGTCTTGACGGACCGCGCCGGGGCCTACGACGTCGATCTGCTGCTCAAGGTCCGCCGTCCGGACGGCGACGATGTGGCCGCCATGCGCCCCGGCGGTCTGTTTATCGGTCTGCTGGAGAGCTGCGGCGAAGATGCCATCGTGGCCGCGATGCTTGCCAAGGGCGTGCGGGTGCTCGGTATGGAGCGGATGCCCCGCACCTCCCGAGCCCAGTCGATGGATGCGCTGTCCTCGCAGGCCAACATCGCCGGCTATCGGGCCGTGATCGAAGCGGCGGCCCGCTTCGGACGCTTCTTTCCGATGATGATGACCTCCGCCGGCTCGGCCAAGCCCGCCCGTCTGGTGGTGCTGGGTGCCGGAGTGGCCGGGTTGCAGGCAATCGCGACCGCCCGCCGCCTGGGGGCCGAAGTGCTGGCCTACGATGTGCGGCCGGAGACCCGTGAGCAGATTCAGTCGCTCGGCGCCAAGCCGATCGATCTGGATCTGGGCGAGAGCGGGGCCGGGGAGGGCGGCTACGCCAAGGAACTCTCCCCTGAGGCCAAGGCGCGCCAGCAGGCGGCCCTGGCCGACCAGCTCGCCAAGGCCCATGTCATCATCACCACCGCGCTCATTCCCTGCCGACCGGCCCCGGTGCTGGTGACTGAAGATCTGGTCCAGCGGCTGCGCCCGGGGTCGGTGATCGTGGATCTGGCGGCGGCGAACGGCGGCAACTGTCCGCTGACGGTCCCGGATGAGGTGGTCGAGCGTCATGGCGTGCTCATCGTCGGGTACACCAATTACCCCTCGATGGTCGCGTCCGACGCCAGCGCCTTCTACGCCAGGAACCTCGCGAACCTGATCGAGATCATGGTCGATCGGTCGGATCAAGGGCCGGTCCTCAAGGACCTCATGGCGGATGACATCACCAAAGCCATGCTCGTGTCATAGAAAAAACGCCAACGGCCAACTCGTTACCATCAACGGCGCGCCCGCGCGCCCTACGGAAACCCGCCTATGTCAGACCCGATCGTCGCGCTTTATGTCTTTGTCCTTGCCTGTTTCATCGGCTACTACGTGATCTGGGGTGTCACGCCCTCGTTGCACACCCCATTGATGGCCCTCACCAACGCCATCTCCGGCATCGTGATCGTTGGGGCGCTGCTGGTCGCGGGGGCCGAGCGGGCGGGGCTTGCCGCCGAGCTGCTCGGGTTCCTGGCGGTCCTCCTGGCGTCCATCAACGTCTTCGGAGGCTTCCTGGTGACTCACCGTATGCTCTCCATGTTTCAAAAGAAAAAGAAGTAAGGAGAGCGATCAGTCATGTTGCACTTTAGTCTGTCTGCACACGGGCAGGCCCTGGCCTATCTGGTCTCGGCCATCCTCTTTATTTTCGCCCTCAAGAGCTTGACGCATCCCGCCTCGGCGCGCCGCGGCAATTTCTACGGCATGATCGGCATGGTCATCGCGGTTGTCGCGACCCTGCTCGGGCAGGAGGTGACCTCCTACGGGTTCATCATCGCGGGGGTGGCGGGCGGTGCGGTGATCGGCACCATCCTCGCCATGCGCATCCAGATGGCGGCCATGCCGCAACTGGTGGCCGCGCTCCATAGCTTCGTCGGTCTGGCGGCGGTGCTGGTCGCCATCGGTACCTTCATCATCACCGCGCATCCGGATGCGGTCATGATGGGCGAACTCTCGGCGGGCATCGTCATCGGCGCCATCACCTTCACCGGCTCGGTGATCGCTTTCGGTAAGCTGCAGGGGTTGATCAGCGGCAGTCCGGTGAAATTCACCGGGCAGCATGCACTGAACGCCGCCATGGCCCTGGCCGTCATCGGTTTCGCGGTGCACTTCGCCATGACCGGCAGCGTGCTCTCACTGAGTCTGATGACCCTGATCGCCTTCGCCCTGGGGGTCACGCTGATCATCCCGATCGGCGGGGCCGACATGCCGGTGGTCATCTCCATGCTCAACAGCTATTCGGGCTGGGCGGCGGCGGCAACCGGTTTCACCCTGCACAACAACCTGTTGATCATCGTTGGCGCCCTGGTTGGCTTCTCCGGTGCCATCCTCTCCTACATCATGTGCAAGGGGATGAATCGCTCGATCATCAATGTGGTGTTCGGCGGCTTTGGCTCAGGGGATGAAGCGGATACCGGCGCCGGGGCCCTGGCCGCGCAGCGCGGCGTCAAGTCGGCATCCGTCGAGGACGTCGTCTACTGGATGGAGGACGCGGCCAAAGTCATCATCATCCCCGGCTATGGCATGGCCGCCGCGCAGGCGCAGCACGCCCTGAAGGAACTGATGGAACTGCTGGTGGCGCGCGGCGTCGATGTCAAGTTCGCCATCCACCCGGTCGCCGGGCGCATGCCGGGCCACATGAACGTGCTGCTGGCCGAGGCCGACATCCCGTACGAGCGGGTACTCGAAATGGATGAGATCAACTCGGAGTTCCCCACCGCGGATGTGGCCTTGGTGGTCGGCGCCAACGACGTGGTGAACCCCGCGGCCGAGGAAGACAAGTCGAGCCCCATCTACGGCATGCCGATCCTGCAGGCCGGGAAGGCGCGACAGGTCTATTTCCTCAAGCGCTCCATGCGTCCAGGCTATTCCGGCGTCGATAACCTGCTCTTCTACAAAGACAATACCTCGTTGGTCTTCGGCGATGCCAAAGACACGATCGAGGGGATGGCCAGTGCGCTCAAGGGCTCCGGCCATTGACCGCACGGTGACCCGTGCTGTTGCGCGGCGGCCGGAGCCCGTGAGTGTCCCGGTGCGCTACCTGCTCGTCGGGCTCCTGGCCGGCGCCGTCCTGGGCGGCGCCGGCGGCTTTGCCGCGGGCTATTTCGCCTTCCCTTATTGGTCTGCGGGGGAGCGGGGCGGTCGGGCCATCACCAGCGGCCATGGTGGTGAGATCAAGGCCACCGGCCGCTTCACGCACGCGGACCCGGCGGATCGGATGCACTACGGCAGCGGGGCCGTACAGGTCTATGCGAATCGGGTGCAACTGGAAGACGACTTCGCCGTTGGCCCCGGGCCCAAGTATCACGTCTATCTGGTGCCCCAGCGAGGCATCGACCAAGATACGCGGGTGGAAGAGACCATGTTCGTGGATCTCGGCCCGCTCGCCGCGTTCAGCGGCCGGCAGAGCTATCCGGTGCCGGTCGGGGTCGAGGTCGCGGATTACGGGTCGGTCGTGATCTGGTGCGAGCAGTTCAACAGCCTCATCTCACCGGCGGAGCTGAACCCGGGGTGAAATAAAGCCCCCCGTGGGAAGCCTTTGGCGCCGCGGTCGTTGTCGTTGTTTATCTCAAGCGATTTTCAGGAAAGGATCTACCGAGGTGAAGGGGCGACTAAAGTCGCCCCTACAGCGACGCCTCCACAATGCGCGCCTCGGCCTCCTTGTCGCGCTCGATCAGGGCATAGGCGGAGTGGTTGTGAATCGACTCGAAGTTCTCCGCTTCCACGACATAGGCCGTGATCCGCTCATCCTCATTCAGGCGAGTGGCGACATCACGCACCATGTCCTCGACGAACTTCGGATTGTTGTAGGCGCGCTCGGTCACGAACTTCTCGTCCGGCCGTTTGAGCAGACCGTACAGCTCCGCGGAGGCTTCGCGCTCGACCAGATCGATGATTTCCTCGATCCAGATGAACCCCTGGGTGCGCACCTGCACCGTCACATGGGAGCGCTGGTTGTGGGCGCCGTAGGCTGAGATCTCCTTGGAGCAGGGGCAGAGGCTGGTCACCGGCACCAGCACTTTGATCGCCAGGCTCGGTTCGCCGTCGCGGACCTCGCCGATAAAGGTCACCTCATAGTCCAACAGGCTTTCCACCCCGCTGACTGGGGCGCGCTTGTTGACGAAGAAGGGGAAGCGCATCTCGATATGCCCGGCCGCGGATTCCAGGCGGCAGGACATGTCCTTGAGCATGTCCTTGAAGGAGTCGACGCTCAGTTCCCGCTCCTGGCTGTTCAACACCTGCACGAAACGCGACATGTGCGTGCCCTTGAAGTTGTGCGGCAGGTACACGTACATGTTGAAGGTGGCTACCGTATGCTGTTCCACCCCGCCGCGATCCTTGACACGGACCGGGTGGCGGATATCCTTGATACCAACCTTATCGATGGCGATGCGGCGGGTGTCCGCGCTCCCCTGGACGTCGGCAATGGTGCAAGTAGCACCGTGGGTGGGTTCGGTCGCTTGCTGCATGCAATCTTACTCAGCGTAACGTTAAGGGCAGGGCACAGGGAGAGTCGGACGTCCGATCCCGGACATCCGCTCGAGAACCAGTCGGAAAACCCGCATCAACCGGCGCGTCCGGAGGATGAGGCCGCTTCAATTTTGTCGATTATTGGGGCAGCGCTTCAATCTCGCAAACGCGTGTCGCAGTCCGGCGGGATCCGTCGGCGGTTCTTCGTCAGGCCCCGTCGTCCGTGGATGTCACCGGCCGTGCCGCCGGGGGCCGATACCGGCTGCATGACATCTGTCAGTGTTTTTTACACCTGCAAGCGCCCTCCTCAGGATGACAGCAATCAGTGAGAGATAATGTTATGTTATCTATGGGGTTTTAAATCTTGGTGCCATTTTTGCTTTAAACTCGTCAAGGCGATTTCGATTTCCGGGGCGAGCGAGTGCTCGTTCAGATCTTCCAGGAGTTCTCAGATGATGCAGGCCGAACATGTCAGCCAGGTTCCCGGCCGTTCCACTGGAGTCCGAGTCGCATTGTGTGCGCTGATCGGCGCCATGATGTTGACCTCCGAGCGCGCCTCAGCGGTCGCGGTCCAAATCGCCACGATCGAGTGGGGTAGCGTCGCCGGCGTCGATGCCTACAACACCTTTGCTGCCAACTGCACCAATGCGGGGGGGGCCGGGTGTCCGGCTCCCGGCCAGGAGTCGCCTATGCCGAATGGAGATCCCCTATTCAGTTGGGGCGGCGCAAACGATTCGAATAATAGTCGCCTCACCTGGACCAACACTGATGCGCTGGGATCCTTTGTCTTGGAGAGGATCGAGATCAGCATGACGCAGGTCGATCCCCCGACCCTGCTGGGCAGCGGTGCTGAGGACGTGAATCAGGGCGTTGGAGCCGCGCCGGTGTGGGAGTGGTCTAACCAAGCGGCTGACACGCAAATGGTTGAGGCGATGATACAGATCCGCGTGGGAGGCAACGACGCGGTGCAGCAGGGGCTGTTCAGCGGATTTAGCGTGGGTGAAACCTGGTACGACACGGGAAACACCTTGCAGACGCCGGTTTCTTTCGTGTTTTATGCGACCGATTTGGTTGATCAGACGATCGATGTCAACGACATGATCGCTATCCGGTTATACGAGTCCATCTGGAACGGTGACGATCAGGATTTGCCGGACCTCGTCTATGCGCCGATGACCATCAAAATCTTCGGTACCAGAGCCGTCGTTCCGGTGCCTGGCACGCTCGTCCTGTTGGGCTTTGGCCTTGGTGCGCTGCGGCTGCGTCGGGGACGCGCGTCGCGCACCGCGCCTTAGTCGCGTGTCAGGTACGAAGGCGATAATCGCACCGTCTCCACCATCAGCCGCGCCACCGGCACGCTGCCGGCGGCGGCCACTCAAATTGCGAACGACTGTCGCAACATCCCCCTAGCGCAATTGCTGCCAGACGCGCCACGCCTGGATGTCGGCGGCGTTGATCAGTGCCAAGTCGCCTTCGGAGGTGGAGACCACCGTGGTGACCCGACCTGCACCGTCGCCGAAGCTGGACGGTGAGGAGTAGATGCCCGTGTTCCTGCCGCCGGGTGTCAACCGTACGCTGCTGCCCACGACCTTGTCCCCCTTGCTTGTCGTCAGCAGGTCCGCTTCACCGGTTGTTCCGTCGAGGTCGAAGTCGAAGGGGGTGATCCCCAGGCGGCTGCCATTGCGCACATCCAGGGCATTGATCCAGCTATAGCCGCCCCCCGCACAGGGGTTGGTCTCCGGAACCAGGCTGACAAAGATCACCCGCCCGCCCTGCACATCAGGTTCGGTGACCACCCGTTCGCCCTTGTTACGGCCGCCGACGGTGTCCTTTTCGATGTCGAAGTCGATATACCAACCCAGGTTCTTGGACCAATCGATCGACTTCGCCGTACTGGTCCGGCCGCGGGTGACTTCCTCGCCTTCGTCGGTGGTCATGCGGAGATTGGTTTCCAGGAACTCCTGCTCTAAGAGCGTGTCGCGGCCTACCGCTTTCTGGGTGTTCGACCCGGTATCCCAGATCGCGTAAAAGCTCTGAACCTGCGGTTCGGGGGTCGCATTGACGTCAGCGAGATCAAGATATTTTCCGGTACCGAACAGGACAAGGGTGCCCAGACCCAGCGGGTGACGGGCCACCGCGATCGGGGCGGTGATCGGTTGGGCGATTCTCTTGGCATCGACGGCGGAGAACAGCGTACGGACTGCCGGCTCTTCGCTGTCCCCGGTGAGGTCGAAGCGGTAAAGGTTGCCGAACAGATCGGCCGCGTACGCAAAATCAGCGATGATATCGCCGCCCACCATCGAGTTGGTGGCGACAGTGGCTTGCCCCAAGGCGTTTGAACGCCCCTGGCTCGGGTCGCCCGAATTCAGTGGGTCATTGCGGCGCCCAACCCCGGTCTCGAACTTCTTGATCACTCGCCCGTCATCCATCGCAATGACATAGAGCACCGCCTGTCCACAAGGGGCCTTGCCAGCCTGATCCTGACCCGGCGCATCGCAGCCCTTGGCGCGACTTCCGTCGTCCTCGGAACTGTTGTAGCCGTTACCGGTAATGACAGCCCAGATGGGTTCGCCGGTGGCTCCCCCCAATTCCGCGCGAACGCGCACAATGGCCGGGCGCCCGAAGACGTAGCCCAGGTCCGGGTCACCGTCACCGCGGTCGGTGAACTCCCATTGAAACAGCTTTTTCGCATCCAACTCAAGGTTGACCGCGGTGGGGGGCGCAGCCGTGATGTCCAGGGCGTAGAGCGCCTGGGCGCCCAGTCCGAGTGTGCCGACGAGCATCGTGTGCCAGCCCGTGTCGCTGAACCGCACATCGCCGGTGGCGATGGGGCCATCCACATAGTTCTTGTGTGTATACTCCATTAGGCTCAGTTGGTGCAGCCCCGGTCGCTGCTGATCGTCGCCTGCATCCTCCAGTCCCATGAGGACCGGTGGGATGAAGGCGAATGCCTCTTCGAGCGTGTCGGCATAGAACGCGTGCAGCATGCCGTCATTCGCGCCGGCATAGACCAGTGTCACGCGATCCTTCTGTTCCTCCTTGTAGGCGATATAGTCCGTCGCGTTGTAATAGAACGCGGGCGCTCCGACCATGACCGGCGCCGAGTTGATAAAATCACCAAGCAGGTTCGTACATACCGTGGGATTGCTCGCCGGGTCTTTGCATGCCGCGACCTTGTTCGGGACCGGCAGCAGCGGGCGGGTCCGGAATCGGTAAATTTTGCCATCGACCTCGTAGGTCTTGTCGCCGGCCACATAATCCAGTCGTGCTTTCGCCTCCAGCTTCTGCTCGTCCGTGGCTGTTGCTGGATCCTTTCCTGTGAATCCGGCGCCTTTGAGAAAATCGAGCTTCCCGATATCCGACAAATTGTCCCAACTGAATGGGACTCCCTCCTGATCTTTTGTTTCCTCTGATGGCGCGGCGGTGATGATCAGTCGTGTTTTGTGTGTTTCTTCGCGGATGGCGTCCGCTGCTGACTGGTAGTAATCCCCGCTGGCCGGATCCTGACAGAGTTGTCCGGGCACGACCTCCACCGTTTCACAGGGCGGATGACCCAAGCCGGCGGAGACCTGGAAGGAGCGGATATCACCGCTCCAACCCGCCGAACTCAACCTGGCCTGATAGACCACGTCCTTACTCGCGGTGCTGCCGGTATTGATCGCGGCGGCCGCGGCCGAACTGTCTGTTGCCATGGTGCCGATGAGATTCAAGACCTCTTGGAAGCGCGTTGCTAGTTCACTGGGGTCACCCGCATTCAGATAGCCGCCGCGGCCGTTAATTCCGGCATGCCAGGTGTCGTCGACCTTGACCGGAACCGGGATTTTCTTGGACGTCCATTCTCTCGTTTCGTCGAGGCTGATGGCATCATACTCGCCTGGGAAGCCGTTCTTGACGATCGTACAGGGGGTACTACCGTCCGGATTCGTGCACGGGCTGCCATCAGGATTGGTCTCGTAGTCGCCGTCTGGATAGTGCACGTTGCCCGCAACACCGAAGCCGACCGTGAACGTGTTGAGATGCTGCCAGTCCGCCGGGTCATTCAGCGGATTCCAAAAGATGTCTTCCGGGGTACCGGTCACCGCCCGTAACATGATTGGTACGGCATGTTTGTCGATGCCGAGATCGGTCCTCAGGTCGGTGATCCAGGAATAGAAGGCGACGTCCGCCAGCATACCCGTATTCTGGTCCTGAAAAATCCTGGCGTAGCCCGCTGTTGGGTCGTACTGGGTGATGCCTTGCGTTTGGGCATACGACTGCTGGCTTGGCGGCGGCAGGCTATTTTTTTCGCCGTCGTTGTTCTCCAGCCATTTTGGTGGATTGAATCCGCGTGGGGGAGGCGACTTCTTCGGCATTAAGTCCTCCCAGTAGCCGTCGGTGAAGATCACATGGAAGTTTTTGCGACACCCATGTTCCGGATTGGTGACGGAGTCCTGATCCGCTTGCGGATAATCCAGGTAAGCCTGTTCAGAACTGCAGAAATTGTGGGCGCGCAGTGCGGCACTGAGCGTAAACGTCTGAGTTGCGGTGCGCGTTGGATAGAGCCATTTATAGAAATCTAGCTTGGAAGTTTTCTGGGATGGTGCGTCGGGTCGTGGGTCGGGCTCATAACGGGCGAACGTCGCGGCCAAATTTATGTAAGCGGTCTCGTTTTCTTCATACTGACCTTGAATGGAGCCCTGATACCCCAGCCGCATACGCTCCGGAAATCCGGCCATGACACGACTCACGGCGGTCTGTGTGGCGAGCAGGCGGGTACGATAATAACTGAACCAGTTAGCGAAATTTCGCCGTGCGAGGTCACCCTCGCCGAGCGCTTCATTCGGCGCTAGCTTTGCCTGGCGGTCGCGCAGTACATCCAGATAGATATTATTCTTGTTCTTGTCGAGAACCACCTTCAGATCGCTGCCTTCGCCGACGATCACGCGCTCAAGACACTCGGATGGGACCTCTTTCGCTGATATCCGCTGAAGGTCAAGGGCCTCGCACTCGGTGTTTGGCGGGGGTAGCTTATAACGATAGTAGAATGCCGGACAATCATCCTTCTCTTTAATGCAGCGCCAAGCCCATGCGGCACCAAGTTCCCACCCCTCCAAACCCTTCTCAGTCTTGAAGCTCTGGAAATCCAGGTGATCAACATCCGCCGAGTAGGTATTTATCGGGCTGGTTGCATCCGCGGCCACATCTTTGCACGCTTCACCGTTTGAAGGCGTCAGGTTCCACGCCGGTGCATAGTGCTCACCGAGGTGCAATGTGCATCCGCTGCCTGTGCGAGGGCATGTTTCATCGCAGTTGTCGAAGTTGCCCTCCACGCAGCCCGTACACTCCGCAAACGCCGCCAGCGCATCCATTCGTGCCTTATCGAAACGCGCATGACCCACGCTTTTTCCTTTCACGTCCAATGGGGGGAGATAAGTCACCGCCGGGTCATAGTATTGACGATTGGTGAGCGCCGCCGTATCCTGCCGGTCGATTTTGGGTGGCGGCTGGTCGTCACCCGTGCCCCAGATATCATCGGGCAGAAACGCCTTATTCATGCTCTTGGAGTTATCGATCGTCAAAATCACATTCGGCGGCGCGCCTGACAACAAGAAGACAGGGGCGCCGGCGATGTCGACCGTGTTATCCGAGGCGGCCGACAGCGCTCCCGCCGTCAAGGTGGTGAAGAGACAGAGCAACGCGGCCTGCCACTTGATCAGGCTCCGGCGGTGCGGTCGCGTCAAACGGCGCGGGCGTGTCTGTGAACTGAAGAGCCGCTGATTCAACATGATGCGATCCTCTGAACCGGTCATTGCGGGTCACGGAAAGAGTTTGGTGATGGTGGACTGCAACACCGCCCGGGAGTTGGTGCCGGGGTCGAGCCCGACTGCCGCGACGGTGAAAAAGTGATAGCCCTTGCGTTTGGCCGCGTCCTCGAATTCCAGCGGTTGGGCATAGCGGGATTCGATCACGAAATGCGGTTCCACCTCCGTTGTATTCATACTCCAGTCGACATCATCCAAGTCGCTCATGGCCTTGCCCTCCAGTTCCGCTCCCTCGGTGTCGGGGTCGAAGTTCTTCCATGACGCGATGATGCCGGGAATGGCCGAAGCGCAACTGGTATCCGCTACCTGACACCCCGGCCACACATGCGTAGTCCCGCTCGCGGTCACCATCGGGGGTTTGCGCAGCGTTGCGAGGTAACTCAATGCGGCTTGCATCCCCGCCTCCGCGGCGTGAAAAGCGGTGTTCTGCTGCTTCACCTGGCCAGCCATCAGTTCTTCGAGAACGGAGGTTTGCATACTGTTCAACCCAAGCAGCATCATCACGACCAGGATCAGCAAACCGACGACTAACACGGTACCGCGCTGCGATGAGCCTGGTGTCCGGGGGGGGCGGCCGCCGTCCAGTACGGCAGGACCTTGACGCCGGCTACGGCATGGTCGCGTAGAAGCAGTTTCCAGCCGCTTGAAGCGCCAGGATGGCGTTTCTACGACACCGGCCGTCGGGTGGACAAGCGCTAGCGCAGTCCACTGAATTCGGCGGCGCCGCTGGTGGACTGCGCTGCGCTTGTCCACCCTACGGTGCTCCAACTGGGCAGCGCTGGCCGGAGCGATGATGATCAGGACCGGGGTGCCGGTCGTCGCGGTGACCGCCGTGCGGCAGTTGCCCGGCAGGGCGGCCCTGCTCCGGGGTCGGCTTCGGGTCGAGGGTGGCGCTGGGTGCTGGAACATTGCGATCACTCTGCAGGAGGATACCAGGGGGCCAGTGAGCGAATGGCGACGGTCGCATTGAAGGCCTCATACAGGCGCCGATCGGCTTTCAGGTCGTGGCCCAGGCCGCGCGGGCTGTTCGGGGCAGCCAGCGATGGCAGTGTATCCGCCCTGCGCACCGCGTCATCGCCTGCCACCAGGAGTTCGATCCGTGCGCTGGCGACGCGGCCCCAGTGGTTATTCGTGGTCACCGTCGCGGGGGGCTCGCTGAACCGGGTCGGGGGATCTTTGTCGTAGATGACGCCGTCGTAGGTGACGCGCAGGTCGGCCACGTCCATGGTCAGCGATTGGGTATCCCCCGCTGAAGCAGACCAGCGACACAAGGATGGCCGGTAGGTCACGGGGTCCGTGATGCAGTTGTTGGCGTTGCCGACGTCGCCGCCTTGAAGATTGCCGTTTTGCTTGTTGACGCAGCAGATAAAGTAAACCCTAAAATCGAAAGGAAAGACGCGGGGGCGGATCGTTTTGCTGATGCCCAGTGTGCTGCCCTGTAATTTGTTCAATGCCATGTTCAGTTTCTGATCTAGGGCAAGCGGTAGTTTTGGCAGATCATCGTCATCCTTATCGGTCGACACCACAAAAAGATCGGTTGTCTCGCAGTCGGTGATCAGCGCCAGACTGCCGGCCGTGATCCCCGCGGCCTTGACATCAGCGGGCGTGACCCCGCTAACAAGCTTAATGGGATCTGTGAGTGCCTTCTGAAGGGCCTCTGGGGTCTCGTTCTCGATCGTGCGATTCTGGGTATAGAAACCTTCGCCGAAGGTGCCCCAGGAGACCAGCACATCACCGCGCAGCCAGCGCTCGCCGACCGCGGTCTGGGCCTTCGCGGTGAGACCAGCCAGTGCGCTCGCGGCCTCCCCCGGTGTGGCCGATGGGCTATAGCCGAGCGGTACCCTGGTGCCGATATTTGCCTTGCCGGTACAGTTGGCAACGTCAGCCAGCAGCGAACAGGCGAGCACGTTAAGCGTCCCTTCGAACTCGTCGTGTGCGATATTGCGGCAAGCAGGGCTCCGACTGGGGCGCAGCTCGCGGGCCAGGAACTGCATCGCGTAGCGGCCGTTTTCCTGAGTCCGGGCTTGGGCTTCGGCCAGCCGATACGCGGTGCGGGCGGACACCATCACCTGGATGATCCCGGCGAGGAGGAAGAGTCCGAGCACCATTGCGACCAGCACTTCAATCAATGACAGTCCGCGCGCGGGCCGCGGCGACCGACAGTTCCCTGCCCGGGTGGTGCGGCCGGGTCGACCCATCAATGCTGTACGGGGAGGACGGATCATCGGCATATTCCCCAAAGTCAACATCCGGATTCGTTGCGACCTGACGTCGGTTTAGCCAAGGCCGTGCCTGCTAAAGCACCGGCAGGCGCGTGCAGACGCGAAAGGCTGTGTTGATAGGCGTCTTGCTCTTAGACGCGCTTCTGGGATCGCTGCGTGAGTCATCCCAGCGGACGATGATCTCGCAGTTTCCGACACCGCAGTCCCCGGCCGTCTTGCTGCAATCGACCTCCATCGCATGGTCCGAGTCCCTGGTCAGCCCATCCACCGGTTTCGATGTCGCACTGCGTGCGGGCAGCGGCAATCCCAGCGCACAGAAATCCCGCTCCCACCGGCTGACTGGCGTTGTTACCTCGTCGCCTTCGTCGTCGCCTTCGCCTTCGCCTTCGTCCTCAGCCTTGCCGCAGGTCCCTTGATGGATGGACGCCCGCAAGTCGTCGTCGAGGAGCGCGGTTGGGTCCGCACGCACCCGATCGATCAGGTCGGTAATGGCGAAGCTGGCGATACTGCGAAATCGGCTGCTGTCGTTGGATTTCAAAACAGAGACCTGCAGGGCGGCGATGCCGAGAAGCCCGACCGCAAGCACGATCACCGCGACCAGGACTTCCAGGAGTGAGAAACCCTGGCTGCAAGGGATCGGCTCAGGCGGATGTCGGAATGGCCGTGCGGGCCGCTGTTTCGCCAAGGACGACGGGCGCGACGACGCGGCAACGGGCAGGCTGCCGGCGGCGTAGCGTACTACGGTCTCTGGGCGGTTCGACATCACCATCGTCCATTTTGGATTTGGAGAAAGTCAGGGAACACCTTTCCTATCATCACTCTACCTCCATCCGTCAGGTCGCGGGTCCGATTTCCGACGGACTTTCACGAAATTCGGACGGACGGAGCGGATGCCTGAAGGCGCGACTCAGCCAGCAGCGGTTGAGTCGATCAAGGGCGAAAGGCTTATTTTTGCGTTCTTCTTGATGGAGTATACAGCGCTAGGCGCTGATCTTGTGTGAACCAGGACGCACCCGGTGTGATCAGAAGTGATCTGGTTTGGGGCCAGACCGTATCGGTAGGATGGGCAGAGCGAGAGCGATGCCCATCCTCAATCGTCGCGGTGGCCGGATGGGCATCGCTCTCGAGATTGGGCAAGTATTCCTTGTAGGTTGGGCTGAGGAACGAAGCCCAACGAGGAGCCAAACGCAAGGCGCTGAAATGTTGGGGTTCGTTCCTCACCCCAACCTACGGCATTGCGATGTTTTCGGGTCCGGAGCGAATACTTTCACAATCTTTCTCGCTCTGCCCATCTTACGCGCTGGAGTTCGAGGCTGAAGCCGCGCGTGCTGCCCTGACTGACCTGGAGCGGCGCGTTCAGGCGGCTCGCCGCGTCGCACAAGCGGCCCATGCAGCATGGTTCGCCGCCGCCGATGAGCGATTTCAGGAGGTGACGCTGTGACCGCCCCGACTGTCCAACGAACTGCAAAAACCGCTCAGACAAATGCACGAAGGGGGGCTAACGGGGCGTGTTCCTGTAAGTTCCTAATAGGAAAGCCCGCTTTCTCAAAAATGGCGGAGAGAGAGGGATTCGAACCCTCGATGGGCTTTTGACCCATACTCCCTTAGCAGGGGAGCGCCTTCAGCCGCTCGGCCATCTCTCCAAAATCGGACTCGCAAGATACGAGTCCGATATTATAGCGCGGTCAGAGTTCGCTTACCAGTTACTCTGGCGCGGCGGCCTCTTCGTTGGTGCCGGGCGCGGGCCCGTGACCAGCTTCCGCTTGCTCACGTTTGATGCGTTCGTAGATCTCCTCGCGATGCACGGCGACGTCCCGCGGGGCGTTGACGCCGATGCGGACTTGGTTACCTTTTACGCCAAGGACTGTTACGGTGACTTCGTCACCAATCATAAGGGTCTCGCCGACACGGCGAGTTAAGATCAACATC
>Ga0247842_10005029_pt1 | contig 15959 bp, 14 predicted proteins | sample LaCruzMarch2015__3_FD_192411 | JGI IMG/M metagenome (GOLD analysis project Ga0247842, IMG submission 192411) | Freshwater microbial communities from meromictic Lake La Cruz, Castile-La Mancha, Spain - LaCruzMarch2015_19m | ecosystem: Environmental > Aquatic > Freshwater > Lake | place: Spain...
ATGTGTGTCTTTGGGATCCCTTGCTCATGAAGTTCCCAAGCGATGGTGATGAGAGTGTGATTAGTCATGTCCATGATTGTACATGGACTGTCGGATATTTACGGAAACATTGCGACAATCCGGAAACATCTGATTTATCTGATTACATCGTTGCGCTGCGACACAAAGAAGAACGCATTCCACTGTCTTCATTTCCTACTTATAAAGATATGGAAGAATGGATGGATTCCCATCACGGTTCACAGATAGTATTTATCGAGAAAGAGAATTCCATAGGAAGTCTCTCTTCATCCGCCTAACAATTTCTTTATCGTCATGGGGATTTGGTTGGCAAGATCAGTAGCATTAAAAAATGGCCCAACTGTTTTGAAAAGCTCATCTCCTGCTTTTTTATTGATAAAACTTCCGGCAAGAGTTGCCGTCCACGGATCATTGGTACAGCTAAATGCTGCGATAAGTCCCGCAAGGACATCACCGGTCCCGCCTTTAGTCATACCGACATTTCCGCCTTCAACAATTTTCGTTTCTTTTCCGTTTGATGCAACATCCTCTTTTCCTTTTAAAAGAACAATGCACTCGTGTTCTTTTGCAAATTCCTGAACAGCAATAGCTGTTTTGTTTTCCTCATTATTCCTTATTCCTGCCTGCCGGCAGGCACGGCCTAATTCCTTATTCTTCCCAATGAGTATTTCAAACTCCTGATGATGAGGAGTAAGTATTGCGTTTTTCGGAATATGCGACAATTCCATCATCTGGAGCGCTCCCGCATCAATCACCCATTGTTTTTCCGAATATTTTTGCAATAATCTATCGGTCAATATTTTCGTTTCTTCATCCCGGGTCATCCCCGGACCAATAAGAATGACATCATCTTCCTTTATATAGTCATCAACATCGTTTCTTGAAATAACTATCCCATTTCTAAATTCTTTTTTTAGTTCGAATACGATTTTATTATTTTCCTCTACGGAACAGTAGTGAACAAGATCAACGATTCGTGATGCAACCGTAAGAGACCATAAGCTTGCCGCATGAAAGAGCTTTGACCCGCCAATGATGAGAAGTCTTCCATTTTGCCCTTTATGGGAATCAGATTTGGGACGCGTCAATTTTTGAACGATTTCATCTGTCGATATATTCATACATCTATTTTATCCTAATTCTACAAATTGGGAAAATTCTTCCATAAATTTCTTATGAGTCGTATAGTGAATCGCATGCATTCCCACTCCTTTTGCGCCATCTATGTTTTCTTTCTGATCATCGACAAACAACGTCTCATGAGGCAATGTGTCAAGCTTTTGCAATATATATTTATAAATTTCTTTTTGCGGTTTTCTAAAACCCACTTCAGGAGATAATACGATCACATGAAATATCTTTTCAAATCTATTAGATATATCCTCAACTGCTGTTTGCTCAGTATTTGCGAGAATTCCCAATAGAAACCCATTTTCTTTTAATTGATTTACCAAAAAAAACATTTCACTTCGTTCATGGTAGGACGCTCGTATTCCCTTTATCCATAATTTTTTTGTTTTACTCAGAGGAATTGGATGTTTTGATGCGACATACGTCCATAAATCGTTCTCAGAAATACGATTCCGCTGATAATCTTCAATACGCTCCAGTATTACCTTCTCAAGAATCTTTGTGTCTATTGACAAAATCGTTGCGTAATACTCAATCATGCTAGGCCAGGTTTGTGCCACCAACACTCCGCCGATATCAAATATAATTGCTTTAATTTTGATTGCTTGATTACACATACATCGCACTTCATGTATCATACATTGTAAGTTAAAAAATGGGTAATCGAATAATCTTCACTTCCTTGGTTTTCCTGAATAACTGTATGACATCATCTTCAGCAGAAGTAATAATAGTCTGTTGATTATCAATAATCGATAGGACAATAGTCCTACTCTTCTCATCAAGCTCTGAAAAAATATCATCCAGAAGCAAAATCGGCCGTTCTTCTGTTTCTTTTTCAATATACGAAAGCTCCGCCAGCTTGAGCCAAAGAACTGCAAGCCGCTGTTCTCCCCTACTGCCGAATCTACTCACATCCCTCCAGCTGTCATTGTTTATTATTTTCTGTTTATTGCACTTCTCTTCACATTTTTCAAAACGGATATCATCCCGTTGTGGTCCCACAAGGGTCGATTTAGCAGCCACTTCCTCATCTTTATATTGATCAAGCCGCAATTCTGAAATGATACTTTTATCATAGACAAGCCGGTAATGGAAATTATCCAACACAGTATTGTTTACATACTCGATATACGATTGCCGTTTCTCCGTAATATACGATCCTGATTTTATACACAGTTGATTCCAAAATAATAGTTGTGATCTCCCTGCTTTTCCTTCATTGATCAGATCTAATAATTTATTGCGCTGCCTTATTCCCCGTTCATAAGATAATACATTTCTTCGATATTCGCGGTCCGTCTGGACCAGGACGCTATTAAGATATTGTCTTCGGAGTGACGGACTGTCCGTCACAATTTCTAAATCACCCGGAGAAAATAAAACAGCGCGTATGTTTCCAACAAAATCAATTTGCCGCCTGGGCACTCCATTGACGATATATTTTTTTGATGGAGTTTTCTGACCATTCACCTCTCCCGTTGTAACGACAAGCTCCAATATTGTCTCATGCTCATTGTCTCCTGTTTTTATAATAATTTTTGCATTTATCCGCCCCACCTCCTCACCCCACCACACCATGTCACTTTCTTTTTCCGCCCGAAAACTTTTACCGATTGCCAAACAATATATTCCTTCCAAAATATTGGTCTTTCCAGCTGTGTTTGGACCAATAATGAGCGTGACGGATGGAGAAAATTGGAATATCTGTTTTTTATACGACCGAAATTGCTGAAGAGTAAGCGTTATCACTTCCATGGCTATATTGTAACACGGAAAAACACGAACCTGTCACTTGTCACGTGTCACGTGTCACGATATAATATAGAAGTTATGGCAATGAAGCACACCTATCAACCGAAAAAAAAGAAAAGAATGCGTAAACACGGATTTCGTGAACGCATGAAAACTGTTGGCGGCCGCAAAGTACTGAAAAGACGCAGAGATACTGGTAGAAAAAAATTAACCGTATAATTTTTCTTCATTCTTTTTCAGCTAAAACAGCAGGGTATGAGATCGGAAAACAATTATCAATTTTTTTTTGATCCCCATACACATAGCAAAGAATATAAACCATCTGACTATTTATCTGATTATAAAAAACTTATTATAAGGGAAAGAGAAAAGGGACTTCAGGCAATTGCCATCACTGATCACGAAACAATTACCCCTCAGTGGGAAAGACTCCAGGATTGGGTCAATGGGATACAATCATTTCCATTTCAGACAATCTTTGTTTTTCCCGGCCTTGAACTGCCAACATATTTTCAAAAAACCTCTAAAGGATTTAGCCTTCCTGATAAACCCACTTCAACGTCTCCTGATCATGAGATACGATTCCATCTAGGCGTTATTGCTGATAAATACGAAAAAATCAAACAAATTTCAAACGATCTTCTTCCCTTTTCTAAACCAATTAGCCTTAAAGCAACCTTAGGTGCAATCTATACAAATAATAGTATCGGCATCATCAATCATCCACGAATTCCGGATGACCATGATTGGAAAATACGCACAAGCGCCCTTCTCTATATAAAAGACCTGGATGTTCAACAGGCAATCCGCGGAATTGAAGTTTTTAGCGGAAGATCAAAAGATGCTGAGGAAGACATCGCATCGATCTCCCAGACCTGCCAGTGGTCCATGATCGGAGGATCCGATGTCCACGTAGGGAAAAAAGGGTGGGAAAAAAATATCGGAAAAGCAGCGACGTCAATTCTATTTTCCGAAAATGAAGTAATAACCCCAAATGATATTCTTTTCCAAATTCATGAAGACGGAAAGACTGAAGAAAAGTATTGTGAGAGACGTGTTTCTGCCAAGTCAGTACCATCTCAAAAAACAAATATTATTGAACAGATATTTCGCCCTATTTTCCTACAATAAACAGAATGCTCTATACTGTATCTATGCTTCCAAAAATCTACCGGCTTCCAGCATCTCAATTTCAATCTGTATTTCGAACAGGAAAAAGAATACATGTAGATGATTTGACATACGTTATACAAAAAACAACAGAAAAAGTTTCCCGATTTGCCTTCGTTGTTTCCAAAAAAGTCGCTAAACGCGCAGTCGACAGAAATCGGATAAAGCGCATGTTGAGAGAATCAATCCACAACTTACTTCCTTCGATCCAGCCCGGGTATGACATTATTTTTATGGTCAAAAATAATTTCGCTGATAAAACCTCAAAAGAAATAACTACTCGTATCTCGGATTTGTTTAGATCAATTAGGTAATTAAAAATTATGAAACGCCTCCTTCTCTGGTCTATCCGATTCTACCAACACTACCTTTCTCCTGATACGGGAATATTAAGGACACTATATCTTGTGGATTCCGCCTGTAGGTTCCAACCAACCTGCAGCGAATACATGTATCAGACAATTGATCGGTATGGTATAATAAAAGGCATATATCTGGGATTGAAACGAATTCTGTGCTGTCACCCGTGGAATCCAGGAGGATATGATCCAGTACCAAAAAGTTTATAAAGTAAAAAGTTATAAAGTTCATAAAGTACAAATAATTCAATAACTTTATAAACTTTCAAACTTGATAAACTTGCTACTAATATATGACCAATCCAAACATCTGGAATCAACTCTTAATTTGGCCTATCACCAATCTTTTGGTGGCTTTTTATAAACTCTGCGAATTTCTCCATATTCCGGGACCTTTAGGATTTGCCATTATTCTCCTGACTATTTCCATCCGGCTCATCCTCTACCCACTCATGCACGTACAACTAAAATCCGCCAAAAAAATGTCTGACCTCAAACCTCACTTGGATGTTATTAACATAAAACATAAAGGTAATAAGCAGGCACTCCAACAAGCACAACTCGCTCTATACAAAGAACACGGAGTCAACCCTATGGCTGGATGTCTTCCAACTCTTGTTCAATTTCCCATTCTCATAGCGTTATATAATGTGTTTTATCAACTCCTCGGCAGCACAAATGTCAGTGCTTTTATCGCTGATATCAATAAAATCCTTTATTTTCCATCCCTCCACGTAACAAATATCGATTTTTTATTTTTCGGCATAAATCTCGGTATAAAACCGGGTCAATGGCAAACACATGGATGGTGGCTTTTATCTGTTCCTTTGATTACAGCGCTTCTCCAATGGTATCAAACGAAACTCATGCTGCCAGCCTCGCCTAAGACGGCGATTCTAGGCGGGCCTCAAACACAAAAAGCAGAAACCAAAAAACAGAAAACAGAAATTCAGACTACCAGTGACAAAAAAACATCAGAAAGTAAAGATGATATGGGAGATATTCAAAAACAAATGGCAATGATCACTCCGGTCATGTTTGGCTTTTTTGCTTTACAATTCCCACTCGGATTATCTCTCTATTGGAATGTTTTCGGACTTTTTGGTATCATTCAACAGTTACAGATTAATAAAGCTAAGAATTAGGAATAATGAATGATGGGTATTAATAAAAATTCCTTATTCATAATTCCTTATTCATTATTCATAATCCTATGGAACCTATAGAAACACTTAAACAAACAACAGAAGAACTCCTACAAAAACTCAACATATCTAGTGGAGTTTCCATAGACACTGATGAATCAGGTGCATATCGGGTACACATAGAGACAGAAGAAACAGGACTTCTCATAGGATTTCATGGTCGGACACTAGAAAGCTTTCAGATGATCCTCGGGATGATTGCAAGCAAGAAACTTGGCAAGTGGGAACGGGTGTATGTCAATGTCGGAGACTATCGGGAAAAAAGGGAGGAGGCGCTTATGTATATGGCGCAGCGTGCTGCCGAACGCGCACTTGCATCAGAACGGCCTGTTGAACTGACACACCTCTCTGCATCAGAAAGAAGAGTAATTCATTTGACGCTATCCGGAGATGAACGGGTTCAAACAGAATCAGTAGGAGAAGGTGTTGATAGAAAACTTATTATTTCCTTAAAAGTTGGATAACTCGGATTGTTCGGAACACTCGGAATACTCAGAAAGTCAGAAACATCGGACCCCCAGAGATTCAGAACGTCTGAAAGTCTGATTCTCCGATACTCTGAGTTTTCAGAGTTTTCTGAAAAATTTTGAGTTTTCCGAATCTAGCCACCAGAACATACTTTGCGTTATACTACCCCTGATGCCGCTTCACCTTTTTTTCTTTTACGCAACTGTAATTCTTTTGCCCACACAACTCGGACTTCACTTCTGGCCGGACTGGGCACTAGTCATCGGAAGACGATTAGATTATTTATCCCCCACTCTTTTCCTGACGGATATAACAATACTGCTTACTTTAATAAGTTGGTTCTTGTCCTCATTTTCATCATTAAAAATTAAAAATAATTTGAAATTTTTGGCGTTTGCCGGGTTTATCGGATTGAATATTTTTTTTACCACCTCTCCTCTCATTACCATATATAAATGGCTTAAAGTTTTAGAGTTTATAATGTTTGGTTTCTATATCGTCAAAACCAGGCCGTCATTCTCACGTTCGCTCTGGTGTTTATCCTTTGCTGTTTTCTATTCTTCAATAATTGCAATAACACAATTTTTTCTTCAACATTCTGTCGGAGGCCTCCTATGGTTTCTCGGTGAACGAACTTTTGATATCACGACTCCCGGCATCGCCCGCATCCAAACACTTCCCTTCTTACCGTCTTATTGTCTTCCCGTCTTACGGTCTATGGAACTTCTCCGTCCCTACGCCACATTCCCCCACCCAAATGTATTGGGAGGATTTTTGGCGGCAACGATCCCTCTTGTTGTCATCAACAATCTCACACTAAAAAAATTAAACAATTTGCAAATTTCTTTGTTAAAAATATTTCGAGTAATAACTATTATCCTCAGCTCTCTTGCTTTTATACTAACGTTCTCCAGAAGTGCATGGGTCGCGGGAACTGTTGGATTATTAATCGTTTTATTTCTTCATTTCAAATCTAAAAGAAATTATCCATTTGTAGTATGTATGGTATTTGTAGTATTTGTCGGATTTTTTCTGGTTTTCCCCTACTTCCAATCCCTCACTCCGAATAGTGAAAGCGTCTTTGTTAGAAAAGAACTCAACTCTGCCGCCATCTCCATTTGGAAAACTTCTCCGTTTCTTGGAGTAGGATTAGGAAATTACCTCATTAAACTTCCAACATACTATCCTCACCGCGACATTTTTTTTCTCCAACCGGTTCATAATATTTATCTCCTGATCTTATCTGAAACCGGTATTTTGGGATTATTCTTTTTCGGCTGGCTTATTGTTTATATCGTTAGGAATTATGAATTACGAATGAGGAATAAGGGAAAAAACAATCAACAATTTTCATCCATTATTCTTTATTCCTTATTCCTTATTCTCCTCCTCGGCTTCGTCGATCACTATCCACTCACCCTCCAACAAGGACAGCTCCTCCTCACAATTTTAATTTCCTTCAGTTTCCTTTAAACCCTTTTAGTTGATACAATAGTTTTATGTCAAACCGCAAAATCATTACTTTGAATACAGTGAGTCAGATTGTCGGAAAAGTCGTGACTAGTGGTACCACTTTTATCGTCAGTGTCCTCATCGCCCAATCACTGGGAGCCGGAGGGTATGGAGACTTTACAAAAATTACCACGTTCGTTGCGTTTTTCTACCTCTTTGCGGATTTCGGGTTAAACACAGCCTATCTGGAGTTATCGGAAAACAAATACGCACACAACAATTTACTGACCATAAGGACTGTATTCGGACTATTTCTCATGTTCCTCTGTATATCCATCCTTGCCTTTCTTCCTGGTACAAACATCCAAGGGTACACACCAATGGTAAAATTCGGCATCATTATTTTTTCTTTTAGTATTCTGTTTCAATCCCTTATCACCACAGCTAACGCATATTTTCAAAAAAGCTTTCGGTATGATTATGCATCCTATGCGCTATCCCTGGGGGCAATCACAACCCTTCTTACCGTTTTCTCATTCCCCTATCTGGGGGTCACTGGTCTTTTTCCAAGCATCCTTGCATTCCTCATCGGGTCTTTTGTGACCGTCGTGACATCTCTTTTTTTTGCAAAAAAGCTACTTCCTACCCTATCCTTTTCATTTGATTCTATTCTTATTAAAAAAATGCTAACCATCGCGTTTCCTTTAGGACTTACCCTTCTTTGCAATGTTGTGTATTTTCATGCAGACAATGTGATTCTTACTCTTACTCGTTCATCAGCTGAAGTCGGTATCTACGGATTTGCATATAAATTTTTTGAACTTCCTCTTGTGATTCCTACCTTTTTTATGAACGCAGTCTTTCCCCTTCTTCTTTTGTCACGAAAATCAACAGACTGGAAAACATTTATCCGTCAGGCAAAACAATCAGCTGTAACTTTACTATTGCTTTCTTTTATTATCCTCATTTGCGGATACATGGCAGCGCCAATGCTTTCCTTTATTAAATCCGATTTCCAGAAAAGTATTTTGCCATTGCGCATCCTCCTTTTAAGCCTTCCGATTTTTTATCTGACTAGCGTCACAATGTGGGTTCTTATCGCTCTTAAAAAACGAGCCCAATTATTTTTCATTTATTTGATATCCATGATTGTCAACATTGGAAGTAATATTCTATTGATTCCTCAACATGGATACATGGCAGCCGCCTGGATTACCGTCGTATCCGAAACACTGGTGCTTTTCCTGTCATTCTTTGTGATTACCAAACATTTTTCAGAAAACTCTGAAAACTCAGAGAATCGGCGACTCGGACTTTCAGAAACTCAGACTTTCTGATGTTCTGAATCTCTGATGTTTTTATAGTTCTGACTTTCTGAGTGTTCTGAGTTTTCCGAGCATTGATTTATCCGTTGACTCCGGGACTTTTTATCAAGTACCATGCCTTTATGGAAAATATATTGACAATCTACACCGATGGCGGAGCCAGAGGAAATCCCGGTCCGGCAGCTATCGGCGTCGTTATTGAAAAAAATGGAAAACGCATCCATCAATTTGGTAAAACAATAGGGGACACCACAAACAATGTTGCCGAATACACCGCAGTAATTGAAGCGTTACAATTCTTAAATAAAACAGGGGATAAAAAACAGGGGACAAAAATTCACTTTTTTCTTGATTCATTATTGGTAGTAAACCAACTCAATGGTAATTATAAAATAAAAAACTCAAAACTCCGCGAGTTATCATTTAAAGTCCGGATGCTTGAACAAAATCTGTCTGCAAGTAAACAAACGACAGAAAAGGGGTTGGGGACTACTATCACATATTCATATATCCCGAGAGAAAAAAATAAACTCGCAGATCTTCAGGTAAACCAAGCCCTCGACGGATAGTTCATAAAGTTGAAAGTTATAAAGTTTGTAAAGTATGGTACATTTTAGGACTTTACAAATTGGTACTTTATAACTTGCTACTTTCTCCTCTGAGCTCATGTTGTTTTCTGTGTGAAAGGTAGAGAGAAGGGGATAGTGAGTGATTGTGTTCGTAACTTGTCTTTGCGATAATAAAGTAAGACTATTCCCGTCGCTGCTATGACCAAATCTTCATCACCATCGATAAAAAAAGAATTGGCAGCTCTTCCTATAGCCCGTATAGAAACGATGGACACATCATACATTCTTTTACTTCGGGAATACCTATTTACAAATGGTTGTCAGGTATTCGTGAATAGCGGCACTACGGAAAATATCACTTATCTTTTTGTGGTTGGTGATAGTAATTTCGTGAAAAAAACTCTCGCATTCAGGCATGAGCTCGGGAAAAAACAACTTATTCTTTGTTGGGATCCGGAAGACCACGAATCTATTAATCAATTTTTAGGACATCAATCAAAAATTGTCTACGTTGATCCAATTCCTTTGACAACCCAGACTCTTACAGAAATATTTACTTTTCTTTTTACAACCAAAGGAAAAGAGCTGGACATGCAAACCCGGCGTCACACAAAATCCGATAACCATATTCATTGGGACGAAGAACATCAACCCAGAAATGTTTATAATGCTAGTAGTTTGATAGAGGTTGAGCCAATGATTTCCCCATCATCAAAAATATATGAAGATGTACAGAAAAATCGCATAGATAAAGCGATTTCAGACCTTTTTGGCGGAAAACAAAAAACCCAGCCACCCATCTCAGTAGAAGATAGAAATGATGCTAATTCTAAAAAAAATCCACCTCAGGTGAAAACCAGATTATTTCGCCGTACAGCTCTGCTACTTCTGTTAACGATATTTATTTTCATTTCTCCCTTCCTATTATATATAGGAAGTCTTCTCTTTCGGGGTTGGGCTCTCATGTCTGCTATGACAAATTTTAAAGAAGGCAAAGGGAATGACGTAGCTAAAAATATTAAAAACGAACGATTTTGGAGTAGGTATACACATGTAAGTATGCCTATTGTTCACACTACGTTACGTCTCCCGTTAGGGGACAAAACTATTCAGGCATACGAACGGATAGATGTGTTGCTTGATACTTTATCAGAAGTAGAATCAGAACTTCTTACACTAAACGAGGCAATCATCTCAATCGGATCATCTCTGCTTCTTGAAAAAAGCAATATAAAACCTCTTTCACCGGTTGTTGCAATTGATACTATCAGAAAGAAAATGCCATCAATCAAAAACAAATTGGATTTGGCGTCTGCATATTTACAATCATCTGGTGATCCAAAAATATTCCCATTTTCTTTTTCGCCGGTGAGAAAACAAATAGAAAGGGTGTTGGAAAAATTAGGGAAGCTCCGTCAAATTTCTGAAGTTGGAGAACGGATTTCTCAAATTTATCCATTTATTGGAGGATTCCGTGATAAGCAACGTATGCTTATTCTTTTACAAAACAGTGGAGAACTCCGACCAACCGGTGGGTTTATCGGATCACTGGCTCATCTCACTATTTCCGAAGGATCTCTTTTGGACATCCGTATAGAAGATGTCTACACTCTTGATGGACAACTGAAAGGTCATGTCGACCCGCCGATTCCTATCAAAGAACTCCTTGCGCAGGAACACTGGTACCTAAGGGACAGCAATTGGAATCCTGATTTTTCAAAAACTGCCAAAGAAGTTCAATTTTTTTACGAAAAAGAGACAGGGGAACAAGTTGAAAGTGTCATGGGTGTTACGTCTTCTTTTATTGTCAAAATTCTGAAAATCACCGGACCGGTTGATATTCCTTTTTTCAACGACCGCATTACCGCAGATAACTTTTATCTGAAATCATTATATTATACCCAAGAAAATTTTTTCCCTGGTTCCTCACAAAAAAAGGATTTTTTGGGTGCCCTTATGGAAGCACTTCTCACTAAACTTCAAACTAATACACAGTCGGGGATCGCAATCATGGAAATCGTTCATGATAGTTTGATGTCTCGGGACATCCAGTTGTACACCACAAATCCGGAAGGGCAGCAAGCGCTTGTTCAATTCGGCTGGGGAGGAATTATGCCAGTGGGAACAACCTGTCTTACTTTAGAAAATCAACCACCTTGTATTTTTTCATACCTTCATATCAACGAGGCTAATGTGAGCGTCAATAAAGTAAATACCTTTATAGAGAGAAGTCAAACACGTTCTATCAAAATAACAGAAGAAGGGAAAATATCAGAAACGATTACCCGAAAAATTCAAAATCTTTCGCAAGGGGAGATGGGTACTGGCGGGTATACTACTTACGTTCGAATATTTTTCCCGGCGGCAAGTATATTGACCAATCTGACGTTAGACGGAAAATCAATTCCCATGAAAGATGAAAAGGCGAAAAGTCAAACACTTCCATATGGAGAGCTTGATGTATCTCTACCAGGTCTGACGGGTATGGGTGTTGCTCTTGAAGTATCTCCTGGCCGTGAACGGATTATTTCGACGTCAATTTCTCATGGAGAAACCATTCTTAATGACAAAAAAGAAGCACTCATTACTATTTTTGAACAAAAACAGGCGGGGGTCGATACGGTTCCGACCACAACGACAATTACTTATCCTCCGGCATGGGATGCATTACCATTTTCTTCAAATCAAATAAGCACTGTTGTTGCAAAAAAAGGCTATCTACAGTACAATACCGTTTTGTCACGGGATGATGAATTTTCATTTCGTCTGATACGTTAACACCATGAAAACACTCCAATTAGAAGGAAAAAAGCGAATGACAACAGGTCGAAAGGTCAAAAACCTCCGGAAGGATGGTATATTGCCTGCGACCGTTTATGGAAGGACAATAAATCCGTTATCAGTCGAGATAAAAACAGATGAATTTATCTATATATTTAAACAATCAGGTGAAACAGGACTTATTAGCCTCATGGTCGACGGAGAAACTCATCCTGTTCTCATAAAAAACGTCCAATTTGATCCTGTTTCTGATATCCCTCTCCATGTAGAATTTCATCAAGTAAATCTGAAAGAAAAAATCCGGGCACATGTGCCAGTTGACATTATTGGTGAATCGCAATCAATAAAAGAAAAAACAGGCACACTGCTTCAGCTTTTGAGCGAAATTGAAGTAGAAGCTCTTCCGACTGACCTTCCTGAACACATTCAAATTGACATTTCCGGACTTGCCAATGTCAACGATCATCTATTGGTCAGAGAACTCACAATTCCCGACAATGTTATTCTTATTACTGATCCTGACATTATGGTTGTGAAAATCGGTGAACTTGTTGCACCGGAGCCGGAACCCGTAGCAGCTCCTATTGAAGGAGAAGCTACTCTTAATGTGGAGACTTCAATAGAAGAAAAGGGGACTGAAGAGAAAAAAGAATCTTCTGAAAAATCTGAAGAATCCTCTAAAAAAGAATAATAACTTCCCCACACACAGTGTGTGGTGGATAACTCAGTCGTATTCGTCTTACCGTCTTATTGTCTTACCGTCTTCCTATCTCTCCATCAGCAGCACTTCAGGGATGGTGTAGTTGGGGTCCAGACTTTGTATTTTTTGAAGATAAATCGCCGCCTCATCTGCTTTTCCCAACTCTGTGGCGTACCAGGCAAGCATCACATAGCCATCCCGGTACTCTGGTTTTTGTGCAACAATTCGTTTCCACTGATCATATGAACGCGTAAGAGAAACTATTTCTTTACTTGTTACTATTTTGAGGCTATTGGGATAAAAAGCCATAATTTTGATAAAAAGGGGATTCCAAAAAATAAATGAGGCTGCTACACCACAAGCAAGTCCTACGATGACCCAAAAAAAAGGTTGTACGGAGAATAATCGGGAAATCTGCGGTAAATATGACCGTTTACTTGCAAAGAAGGTAGAGTTTTTCATATCATATGTCAACCCCGTATACGCGCTCTTCCGACGCGAGGACGTAGACCTCGGGAGGAAGTAAGCGTTATACTGGGGCTATATCCATATAACCATTCTATGAATACCGACGCAAGGACGAAAACCATCCTTTCCATCCTCTCTAAAACATATCCACAGGCACATATCGCACTGTCCTACCAATCTTCTTGGGAGCTTTTGGTAGCTGTCATATTATCTGCGCAGTGCACAGATCTTGTGGTTAATAAAATCACCAAAACGCTATTTAAAAAATATCCAACACTTGATGTATATATCCACGCAAAACAAAAGGATTTTGAAAAAGATATCCGTTCAACCGGCTTTTATCACAATAAAGCAAAAAACATTCTTGCTTCTGCCAAAATCATTCATGATAAATATGGTGGCCATGTACCAAAAACCATGAAGGATATGCTCAAACTACCCGGAGTTGCCAGGAAAACAGCAAACGTGGTATTGAGCAATATCTATGGTGTGGTGGAGGGGATAGCGGTAGATACGCACGTCATCCGGCTTTCCCAACGTCTCCGCCTCGTACCCCTAGAAAAAATTGGTGGGAAAAAGAACGTTTTTATAAACCAGTCACTCGTAACCCGTCACATGTCAACAATAATTGACTATATCAAGGATGCTTCACCTCTCAAAATTGAATGTGAGCTTATGAGTATAATTCCCAAAAACCACTGGTTTGATCTCACATACCAGCTGATAGATCACGGAAGAGCTATCTGCAACGCTCAACATCCGAAGTGTAAAATTTGCCCTCTTGCATCTTATTGTCCCTCAAAAAGATAAACTAGTTATTTTTCTATTGTGTGTTTCTTGCCACTTGAAACTTGATACTCATCACGGTGCCACTTCCTGCCATTCTAAATTCATATCCTGAAGGAGTGCAGGAGCGGTCACAAGGAAATCAGGATTGTAGAGAAAGAGATCTGCACTGTTGGTTTTGTTGGCTCCTGCGGTGACCAGGTTTCTTCCAAGACTAATTTTGTTGGCGATAAACATTCCTTTTCCGACAAACCGTTCTGTGGCTGCGACTATTGATGTTCCGGTAGAAAAGGTTGCTCCTGCTACATATACACCCTCTACAAGGGGAGTCTCACTGTTCCATGCTGTTCCCACTGTTGGATTTACGGAAATATTGTCTCTTACGACAAACTGAATAAATCCTTTTCCTGTTATGTTGATGGTACTCCTGATATCCAGAGATCCTTCCACAAGCACGATGATTTTTTCATCGGTTCCGATATTCCACGGGGTATTAATAATCAGATCTCCTGTGGTGGCATAGACTGCGGTGCCCGCAACCGAATCCGGTTTTCCTCCACTACCGGTATAGGAAAGAGTTGTTCCTTGAGAGAGCCTGGCTTTGAAAAACGTATACCAATTTTTTACAGTCATCCCGTTGTCTGTATTCCAATTAGTCGTAGAGATATTTTCTGAACCAGGACTGGAAAAGGAATCGAAAAAATCTATTCCTGTCAGACTAGAAACAATACCCGGTGAAACAGGGGCAACAGTCGTGTCATACAGTAACGTCGGCGTGAGAGATATGGGCATGAGAGAAGAAATGGTATCCCCAAAGGTGTCTCCTCCACCCCTAATCTGGAACCATGGATAGATAGGACCAAAACCGACAAGGAAATCTGCAGTCATCCCGGAAGACATAAATACAGATTCACCTTGGCGATATGTGGGACTAATGGTTGTTCTATTACAAAACATGCGAGGAGAGTAGCTTGCTGAAGAAGGAAATGCGGTGAGATGATGGACTAAATTTGCAGACACATTAGCAAAAACAACGCCGGTTCCATCTATTTGCGTAGCCGGCCCATTGACACCATTCAGGTAGAATATAGTTCCGTTGAGATATTGCCCGCTTGCCTGTAATTGTTCCAATTTTGCACAAGTTGTAAGGTCTCCGGGGTTTGCCGACACTAGGGCCACAGCATTGATAGTACCTGTAGGTGGAGGAATGGGTGGTGGAGGAACAGGAGGAGGAACAACAATCGGAGTATAAATTCCATGTGCACCTCCATCTCCTCCTGCACCGCCACCGGAACCGCCTCCAGGGTGTGGTTCAAGATATGTTCTTCCATCAATATTGGCAATAACAATGTAGTGAACACCGGCCCAATCATACCCTGTTCCTGGTGCATTTGGCAAAGGGTTTCTAATCGTCACTGCACATCCGTTTATTGGACAACCCGGTGGAATAATATATTGAAGGGGGTTATCGGGAAGACAAACAGCCATAACCTTGTTGTCGAAACCAACCCAACCATACCCTGTCCCCACTACATTTGGTAAAGGGTTTAAAATCGGCCGACCCGATAAAATAGTGGAAAAAGTGGGATTGGGGAGACAAGAAAGTGCACAAGCAGGTTGTGGGCATGGTGGAGGGAGAATAAAGGGCTCTAATGGAGGAAGATCAGCAGTTGGGTAGGCGCTTGCAGCATTCACTTGATAAGAAGTGTTCTTGACAGTCAAAACCCCAACCAATGGAAAAGACACCAAAAGAAAAAAAAAGGAAAAAA
>Ga0247842_10005030_pt1 | contig 15959 bp, 10 predicted proteins | sample LaCruzMarch2015__3_FD_192411 | JGI IMG/M metagenome (GOLD analysis project Ga0247842, IMG submission 192411) | Freshwater microbial communities from meromictic Lake La Cruz, Castile-La Mancha, Spain - LaCruzMarch2015_19m | ecosystem: Environmental > Aquatic > Freshwater > Lake | place: Spain...
AGAAAATCAATTCTCAGCTCCGCCGAGTCGGGAAATCAATAAAACCTCTGCGAATTCTCTGTGATCTCTGTGCCTCTGCGGTGAATAATTTTGTCATGATGTTTCATAAGTGGGACACACTCCTTAATAATTGTTTGTGTCTTTGTCGAAAAACTTCTTCTTCCGAAGCTAATGGATTGTCTGTCAATATATTTGCTAATTTTGGAATTCCCATTTTTCTACCTCTTTTATTTATGAAAATATCACTTCAGCACCTGTGCATGCTATCGCTTACGCACTTCATAAAGGGCAGGTTTGAAACCTGCCCCCTACAAAGTTATTATTGTCTCCAAGAGAGGACAGGCTGTTCCATCAGACCATAGGGAACGTTGATGTATTCATCAGTCCAGCGATCTCCGCCAGAGACGAACTCACCAGGTCCCGTCCAGGGTGGATATACATCTTTGTGATGTAACGGACCAAGCAGATTGCGTCTACTGCTGACTACTTCAATCTCAAGCAAGTTTTTGCCGGACTGAATAAAATCGGTAACGTCTATCTCGTAAGGTTGCCATGCGATAGCACCTGCAGGCTTGCCATTTAGACGCACTTTCACGAGAACAGCATCCCACGCTGGCAGTTGGATAAACAATTTCTCGCCTTTCTTCAATGTCGGCTCTATCTCTGTTACGTAGGTCATAGAACCCGTATAGCAGGCGAATCCCTGATCAACCCAGTTACCGAGAGATAATGTGGTTGGTAATTCAGTTATCGTCGCTTTTGTGCCGTTCCACTTGAACCCAAACTCGCCGGTGAAATACATCGCTTCAAGATTGGACGTTGAGACGTAGTTCGTCTTGAGGATTAGCTCATTGGCGCCTTTCCTGAGGAACCACGGCAATACCCTTATCCGCATAAATGAGTTATCAATCCACCAGCCCTCGTTCTCGTCTGCCATTAGCTCATTACCATTAAGGAATATTTTGTATCTTTCTGGTTCTTCAATGACTAAGTGACAAGGTCCATCAGGTAGAACCTCAACATCAAAGCTATACCTTAAAGCGATTGGCAATGGCTTTTCCTCTGGAGGAGCGATCTGTGCCCAAGGCTGAACCATTGCACCGCCACGATGCCTTAGACCTGCGGCGTCTCTGACAGCCTGATCAAGCTTCAATATTTCCAATGGACTTTTCCATTCACCGCCATTAATAGAGAATTCTGCAACGTCCAACGGGAATGCGTTTGGCTCATCTCTCATAATCTTCCACTTGTCTGATCCGACCTTCTCTTTTCTGATCTCGTCGTACTTCTTGCGAGGCTTTAATTCTGGATCGAGATCCCATGAAGTTATAAAAATTCTGCTTCCACATCCGGGTAAATCAGAATGAATCAGCACGCCATCATCCATCTGCGTTGCATCAGCGAGGAAAACTTCGCCTGTCTGCGCATCCCATTCCTGAACTTGACCACTGCCGGGCATTGTTATCGTCAATTTTCCTGACGGATTATCCTGCTTTGTATGGCACACGAATAGGTAATAGCTCTTTTTAGCTTCGTCATATCTGAGCATGTAAAGCGATGGATTGAACTCTTTGCCATCCTCAGTCTTGATGGAAACACGCTGGATACCGTTTACTTTGGAGAGTGCTTCGACAATTGCCTCTCGCTCCATCGGAATCTGAACGGCATTGCCCGCTAATTTCTTTGCAGAATCGCTTGCTACTGCTTCAACGAATTCAGGAACCGGATCAACAAATATCACTGAACCGCCAGCCTTGAGGAAGTCAGCAAGCATTTTGCGAGTGCTTTCACGTATAGTATACATCGGCGGGACGACCACTGCACGATACTTGGCTTTTGCGACACGTAGCTCATTGCCTTCAACTGCGCCATGTCTTGATAAAATATCTTCATCAACGTAGTCAAAGTCGAAATGTTCTTCAAGCAAAAGATCCTGAACGGTCATGAACTGCTCATTAAGTTTACCCATTGACTCACGGACACCAATGTAGAACACGCCCCATGCGCTTTCAATTGGATGTATCACAGCGACGCTTCGGACAGCCTTACCCTGAGTCATTATGAGATTGACCCTTGAGAAGTAGTCCTCAACAATTGGATAATCTCTCCACCATGGCGACTGGAACGAGATGCAAGCAGGATAATCACGTTTTGCCTCACCTAGCATTGTGTACCATGATAGATGTTGACATCTAAGATTAACGCCTAAAGCCGCTTGCCAATCGCCAACAGCCTTGTGTTCGGCAAAGGTGAACTGCCAGCCGGTACAGCCATAAAGCTCACTCAGCATCCACTTGCGATCGAACTGATCCAGCATGGAGCTGCACTGCTTTGCTGTGGAATATTCGGGCTGACGACCTCCCGGACGGGTCAATACCTGTCCACAAAGAATATCAATGCCCGGTGCCTGCATGAATTCATAAAATCTCATTGCGCTTCCGACTACTGATGATTGGCTTTGCAGATTCTCTTCAGATAATACATGACCAGTAAACGCCAAATTATGCTTATCACACCAGTCGAATATTTGCTTACCGAAGTGATATGAAAACATATAGGTCAAGCAGTCACGGTAATCTCTGCGCACTTTCGAGAAATCAGCATCGCCGATCTTGAGGAATATATCAGGTAGATAATCCATAATGTCGTAGCCAAAGCGTTTTTTGAATATCCCCGGAAGCGTATCCGTCCATTGAGCGTTTCCACCGTTTGCGCCAATTCCAAAATTGCCATAATTCGGTTCATCAGTGAACATGCCGGGAACTACATTTCCGAAAAACTGTCCGGTATTTTTGGCGTAAGCGTCATGAGTAACTTCGATAAATTTTTCAACCGCATCCTTTGACAGTGTATCCAGGTAGGTCTGGTCGTTGTACCATGGAGATGGGTCAGAAAGTACGCACCTGAAAGCGAGGACTTTTTCCCCTTCCTTTGCCTCAGATGGTTTGCCTTTCCTGACGTCTGTTGCAACATTGCCGTTTACCTTTGCCAAAAACATGCCGAACTCATCACCATTGGGTGTAAATTCTTTTGGATCAGCAATAGTAAGCCTTATACTTCTTTCACGATATTTTGGGTCTTTTGTAACAATACCACCTGCGGCGCCTGAAGGCCATCGGTCTTCGTCATAAAGCCATGCCTCCATATCATTATTCTTGGCTTCGTCTATGCAGGCATTTACAAGGTCGAACCATTCTTCTGATAGGTATGGCGTAGCAAGTCCGACTCTTGAGTGCATAAATCCGCCACCAAGCCCCATAGCCTTAAAAACTCTAAGCTGTCTGCGGAGTTCGTCCTCTTTGAGTAGACCATTCCATGCCCAGAAGGGTTTGCCTCTGTAAAGAGATGGTGGTGATGTGAATGTATCACGTAAGTTCATTTTTCGCTCTCCTCCTTAAAAACGTCAGTTGTGAGATATAATACGACTTTTTCCGTTACATATAAAAAACCACAGAGGCACAGAGACACAGAGAGAGAATTTATAAGAGATGAAAAATAATCAGAAGAGTCTAAAATTCCAAGATTAGTAAATCTGTAATCTTCTAATTTTTCTAATATTTTCTCTCCGTGTCTCAGTGGTTTTTTATATCTTACTTTGCTAGGACTGCGAATTTAATAACTTCCGTGTTTAATACTTGAAAGTTGGATTTCGTTCCTCAATCCAACCTACTTTTTCTTTATCTATACGGTAGTTCCAAATCGGGAAGTTATTTAATCACGGATCCTAAGTGAAAAACTCGTATCTATAATGTGTTCAAGTAATATATTCTAACATGATGTGAACTAAGAGTCAAAGGGAAATAACACGGATTTACAAGGATAGAAGAAAAGGTGCAGGATTCAACTTACTTTGTTAAGTGAAAAACTCGTATTCGTAATTAAAAATTTGCCATACTCAGGTCGGAAGAAACTTGATGATTTATATTTAGGATTGCGAATTTAATAACTTTCGTACTTAATACTTGAAAGTTGGATTTCGTTCCTCAATCCAACCTACTTTTTAACTATCTAAAGGGGAAAGTTATTTAATCATGAATCCTTAGGGGAGTTTTTTATGTCGTGTTGGTTATTACCCAACAGTGTTGGGTAATAACACTCAGATCATTAATCTATACCTTGAGCGCTGCTCTCATCGCTGAAAGAATCTTCGGATCAAGTGATGTATAGCCTTCAAGATACTCGATCCTCTCTTTGTTAAGCTGGTATATCATTTGCTCCAGCGTACCATTATCGTATAGAGAGTTTAGATCGAATTGATCCATGTCGTAGCTGTTGCCGTCAACGTCAGTTACTCCGCCGACCAGTATTTTTGTACCATAGCTTGGTGATTCAATCCATCGGGCTGTATTCCTTAATATTGCTCTGGTCATGTATCCGATGCCGTTCTTCCATGGTCTGACAGGATGTCTGGTTACTTTTCCGTCTTTGTCTCTGATTTCTCCAACTCCGCCGGTGTTCATGATGTAGCACTTGATCTTGTGCTGATACTTCTTCACGAACTCGTAGAACATATTTCCTTCTTTTCCTTCATCACCGACGATGAATGGGTTTGTCCCGACGACTCGGACTGACGTTCCTACTTTGGTTGGATCGCCTGCGGCTGTCTCAACAGACTCACCAAGCATAAAGTATCCCGTTATCTGTTCGGGAGAATCAATTTCCTGTATTATTGGGACAACGGTATTACTTCTCGTGTTGAAGAACATATACAAGCCATCAAGCTCTTCAATTGGTGGTAAGTCAATACTATCGTATAGCCTATTTTTGGGGAGTGCAGACAATGGAAGGATACCGCGCCCATTTGCGCAAATATCTTCTTCCAGATAGTCTATATTTCCTTTAAAGTCAACGTAGAGGTTTTGAGATACAAACTCAGGGGAACGAGTCGCCGGTTTGAGTAAAAGGTCGTCATCATCAAGATCGGTCTTTAAGAAGAACGCCTGTTCTGTACCGAGTACGCTTCCATCGCTCATCCTCAGACCAACAAAATCATCTTGCGCCACTAATGACGCCTCACCATCTCTATCGAGATAATGCGTGTGACCGATATTGGTAGTTTTACCAGTTCCCGATAGACCGAATATTACGACGCCGTAAGTCTTTATCTGTCCGTCCTCAACGTCCTGAGCCTTGATGATCTTAGATGCGGCATGGATCCCAAGTATGCCATTTTGCTTTGCAAAGTACATAGCCATGCGAAGGAAACCCTTTTTGCACTCGCCCATGTAATCACTGCCAACGCCGACAGTCACACCGAGATCGGGGAAAGCATAATATCTGCCAAAAGAACCGGTATTTATATCAGGGACAATCAAAATATACAGATTCGGCGCATCTTTAGCCGGGTCAACTTCCCTTAACATCTTGCCCCACATATAACCAATATGGTGATTTATTGGGTTCTTGGTAGTGACTAGAAGGTTACAATTAAAGGTAAAATTTGGATCTCTTCCGCTTCCCATGACCCTGTGAACGTAATCAACTGGGACCCTGTTGACGTGACCTTTAAATTCTTTGCCAGCAAGGTTTCCACCGAATACTCTTGCAAGATTAATGTTTATATCACGAAGAGCCTCGAGTTGTTCGGACATGCGGTTGCCTTTCATAACTTCTTCGCTACCAACTAGCGCAGTATATTTCTCTGAACGGTTTCTGACTTTCGTATCCCAGTTGAAACCGCTGTATCGTGTTCTTTGTCCGTTAAGTTCGGAGATCAACCTTAACGCAGGACCCATGTATTCCGTGACATTCGTACCTGAATGTTTCGATTTGGCTATAATCTCATTAATTTTATCTAAAATGTAGTTGTATTCACTCATTTCTTAGAGTTACCCCCTATGAGCGTATATATAAAAATATCGTAACGCTCACAAATATCAGTGATCGCCTGTAAATGTTGTCCCTCTGAATATGATCAGGTTGTAGCTTTTTTCAGGATGGAGTTTTCTAGCGATAACAGATTGGTTATGTATCACTTATTCTGGTCGAATAATATTGGTGTTAGAGTATAGCAAAAAAAACAGATCAAGGCAAGTGTTTTTTTTTACAATTAGTAGGAATGGTTTATAATTAAGATGACATTTTTTATCACGAATGACACGAATAGGAACGAATTACACAAATATAAATAAAAACATTCGTGTAATTCGTTTTATTAGTACGAGTTTTTCAGTTATAGAAATAAAAAGAAGTTAAACACTGAGGCACGGAGAAAAAAGATGAAGGCGGAAAGATGATAGATGAAAAAGAAGAAACAAGTATTACCGTTTCATCCTTCATCCTTCTATGTTCTCTCCGCGCCTCAGTGTCTCCGTGTTTTTTCTTGATCAAATGCCTATATCCAGAACGCATACATCTGCCTTCCAAGAGCGATCCCAAGAATATTCCATATTCCACCTATAACGTACTCACCAAGTATAAATCCAAGAAATAACGGTATTGTTCGGCGATACATGCTAAGTCCACCATATTTTAGGATTACAGTTTTAGCAATGAAGCTCAAGAGTATTGGGAACCACAGCAGGTTAATCGCCCACCAGTATGAGATAGCATAACCGATTGGATGCAGTGGAAACCAGATGAAATTCATCCGAAGTATTAACAACACAAGGCTGAATATGAATCCAAACGCAGTAAATCCCAGACCACGAAAATCAGTATTTTGTGGATACGAAAGCCACCCTCCAAGCTTATTAAAGCCTTCGAGAGCAAACCAGCGTGCAGGTCCGCCAAATCGTATGTCAGCGCCTTGACTATATCCAGATTGTAATACAGCCCAAAAGCAAGAAATAGTCCCGACAAGTCCAGCCAGCATAAAAGCAAAGACAAGCCGTTTGGGATTTATTCCACCGCCTTCTGCCAGCTTCAGACCTTCCATCTGATGTGCCATAGGGAAACTACGGTAAGACTCACGATTCAGCCAGTAAAGAAGAGTCATCGCTGTCAGGTTTCGATCCCCTATACCTCTAGTACCCAATATACGAACAATAACGTAGTCAGGACCGACGCCATAAAGGTCATGTACAGGTGGTCCTAGTTCCGCACGTATACGAGTAATAGTTGCCCCCAAAGCAAAATAGATCAAGAAATACGTTATCGCCATCCATACTGACATACCCATCTGTCCGCAAATCACCACGAGCAGACCTAACCCAAATAATATCCCCAATAGAGCTATTCGATACGGAATCGGTTCTTTCTCTTCTTCGTTCTTTGAGTTACCTTTTAACGCTACGACAAAAACGTGCTTCAAGTGATGTCTGCTTACCCAGATAGTGAATGCAAATATACCGATCCATACACCTGTAGCCTGTTCAGAAGCAAATGGATAGCCCTGTATATTGACGCCTACCGCACTGCCGATGACAAGCTCTGCCTTCCAGACTAGATAAAAAAACCAACAGGAAAATGCAAGGTCAAGAGGCATTAAAAAGCCTATTCCAAGAACAAAAGGATAAAAGGATATTGGCATCCAACCCACAGCATTCCATGGCTTATCTGTAAAATTAAACACCCATTGGTGCTTTACAGGGATATATGGTATCACTGGATACAGGTAATTCAAGCCATTGATAAGGTTAATCCCTCCCGCAATACTGAAGCCTATCCACATCATTTTGTTTCGTAATAATCCCTCTGTTAAGGTGCTTCTAGCCATCTCTTGAGGCAGTCGAACAATCGGATATGTCAGGCGCTCTCGTTCGACCCATTGCTTCCGTAAAATCGTGTTTATACATACCATCGTAAAAAGTAGAACCAGAATGAACCCGATCCATACAGCTATGGGTGTTATCCATGCTTTGACGTAATCAATTCTCCAGAATGATGATCCGCCTTCGTAAAAATCCTTAAAAACAGCCTTATCCGTAATAACGAAATATTTAGGCAGGTAAGAATGAAACAATTCTACCCATTCGTTTTCTGACGTAGCATACCACGACGGAGTGACGATTATATGTACCAGCGTTTGCACAACATCGCATCCACAAAGCGATATGCCAACAGCCATTATAATGTATATAGTCAATATTTCGCCATAACTCAAAGCAGACTTTGGATGGAATTTCTGAACGAGTAGATTAAGTGATATGACAACAAAAAGGCTGAAAATTACGTTAAAGAGGAGGGTGATTACTGAAGGATAAGTGCCACCCCAAACTAATTCAAGCTGGATTATCCAGTATGCGTTTGGTGGTATTAACAAAGCTCCAATTAATAAAGAGCGCCAAGTAACTCCTTGGTTTTGCATTCAATCTCCCAGAATAATACTGGCTCTTTGGTAATTTACGTGGATAATATTGTAGATTCTCTCATGAGAGAATCTACAATCTATGCAAATTATGAAGAAGGTTAGAATGGATACTATATATTTACCGCACCGATTTTATAGAACCCCAAGCAGTAGCAGACTTACCAAGTGCCTCTACAGGTGATGCATCTCCTGGTATTCCAGCTCCATTTATGCTAATGTATTGCCAGGCGACTTGATCTGATGATCTGCCAACACCAACACCGCCCGTTTTATACGTTCCAGCATATTTTACATCACCAGCAGTGAGCCAATCTTTTCCATTAAAGAAACTCACTGATAGTGTTTGATCAGTGAGTTTCCCTCTGAATCCATAGATGGTTTTATCTTTCAAATCACTTAGAATTTTTACATCATCAGTAACGTCACCTTCGCTGTCCGCTGCTTTGATTTTCTGAAGCCATTCAATACTCCAGAACTTTTTGTCGCCGGCATTATTGCGTTTGATTGTTCTAACAAAATAGTTATTAGCTTCATCTTGCCATCTGACGTAAACATGAGACTCATTCCAGTCTCCGAGCTTAACAAATTGAAACTTGGTTTCAACTGTATAATCCGTCCAAGTTGCCGATATTCCAACTCGTTGATGTCCTGTGCCAACATTATCATCAGTTGTCAGACCATCAGCAGTCAGCTTCCAGCCGGCTTCCCCTCCACCTTTTGTGCTACTTTTGCCATTGACGAATTCATCAAACCATTTCTGTGCATCTTTGCCAACGAAATCATAAGTCAACGCAGACGCTACGTTATTTAGAACAAACGGAACTAAAACAACAGCAACTGCAAGTATTAACCATTTACCTTTCATTGTATCTCTCCTTATGTAACGTACAAAAGTTGTTAAAGCCAATATAAAACCTTTATTCCTGTGAATTGCTCTGTTATACCACCTCCTTGTTTAGAGCCAGTCTTTCATTACCAACGATTAGCCTTGATGCTAGACCATGTAGTAGCTAATTTGCCAAGTGACTCGACAGGCATTGAATCTGCCGGTATTCCAGCACCATTCACACGCAGATATTGCCATGCTACTTGGCAAGACGATCTACCAACGCCGATACCACCTTTTTTGAACGTCCCGGAATATTTCACTTCACCTGCGGGAAGCCAATCTTTACCGTTAAAGAATTCCACTGTCAGCGTATCACCCTTAATATCCCCTTTGAATCCATAGATGGTTTTATCTTTCAATCCGCCTACAATATTCTTATCATCGGTAATATCACCTTCACTATCTGCTGCACCGACTTTGCGAAGCCATTCGATACTCCAGAAATTTTTGTCTCCGCCATTGTTGCGTTTGATAGTTCTAAAAAAGTAGTTATTAGCTTCATCTTGCCATCGGACGTAAACATGAGACTCATTCCAGTCTCCGAACGTGAGATATTGAAATTTGGTTTCGACCGTATAATCCGTCCAATCCGCAGACATTCCGATTCGTTGATGTCCTGTACCAACATTATTATCTGAAGTCAGACCGTCTGCGGTTAATTTCCAGCCTGCATCTCCTCCACCCATTGTGGTCTGCTTGCTTGCAGTAAACTCATCAAACCATTTCTTGGAATCCTTACCAACGAAATCATAGATCAATGCAGTCGCAATACTGTTTAATACAAGAGTTGCTATAACAGTAAAAATAGCAAGGATAAGCAGTTTGTTCCGCATTGTGTTATCCCCCTTTCTTAAATGTAAATTACAATCTCATAACAAACTAAAATTTAAAATACTTCAATTGATTATATTCTATCGCCCCCTTTCGATTTATAGAAATACCATAAAAATCTAATGTGTCTGAATATTTCAGTAATCAGTAAAGATTTAGTCTTATGAATACGAGTTTTTCACTTATAGAAAAGAAGCTAAACACGGAGACACGGAGAAAAAGGATGAGGGCGGAAGGATGATGGATGAAAAAGAAGAAACGAGTATTATAGTATTTGATCAATTTCATCCTTCATCACTCATCCTTCATCCTTCATCCTTTTCTCCGTGTTCTCCGTGGTTATTTTCTTTTTATTTCTATTTTTTTTACGATTATCTGTTAGCTTTTATACTTCCCCATGTCATGGTTAGCTTTCCGCCGGGTTGCACAGGGGTTAAAAATTGAGGTGCTTCGTCATCAGATGGGAGTTTATCGTCATTCCTGAAGCATAGCACGTTAATTCTTGAATAGTTGACAGCATCTGATTCTCTTGTACCTATCTCAACGTAGTTATCACCGACAGCTAGAACCGGGTCAATGGTGCTTTGGGCATTTGCTGTATGTTTCTGCCACCACCACGGCATAGTTTTTCCCTGATTGGTGAAAAGTAAATCTACACCATTAATATCATCAGGAAATAGGGCGGCACTGGGATCATTTATTCTAAGAGTCACATCAGCGCGTGCCGCTGGTGTCCAATTTGTAGCATCCGCACTTGTTCTAAAGAAAAATGAGTTAAAGTTGGTGGCGTCTATAAGAGCCTGTGGTTCATATACTCTAGCCCATAAAGACCATTTCTTTCCATCAGCAGAGGATTCTCCGGCTTTGACTTTATCTGGAAATTTAATGACAAGATATGGTTCTCCACCATCATTTCCAGCATTATTGTCTCCGGGGTTGCCGTAGGAAACACCATTGATAGAACCCGGGTCTTTTGTTTCAACCCATTTGTTACCTTTAACATCAACACCAAACTGACTTAACGCTGGGTCAAAAGCCCATACTCCAACGTAGATAACCTGCGCAGAGTAAGCATAGGTACATATCATCAGACATAGTAAAACCACACTAATAGAGAATATAGTTTTCATTTTCAGATACTCCTTAAATTTTTTTTATTAGACTTAATGTTTAGCAAAATAAATCAGATACAATAATCGCAAATTCCTGTTCCCCACCTCCTTTCTAAAATTGAGCATTGTGAAATTTGGGAAAACCACAGAGGCACGGAGAAGAATTAGTGATCAGTAAACAGTAATCAGTGATCAGTTTTTGTCATACTGATTACTGATTACTCATTACTCATTACTCATCACTGATTACTTTCCTCTCTGTGTCTCCGTGTTTATTTTTCATTTTATTTTTACAATGCTTAAAATTGAGAAATCATCAACGAGTAATGAATTTTTACTATATAAATTCTTTTAGCTTTGCTCCCCTTTTGGGATGACGGAGTTTCGATATAGCTTTTTTTTCGATTTGGCGTACACGTTCCCGTGTGATCCCGAATATGCTTCCCAATTGCTCCAAAGTATGAACTTTACCATCAAATAACCCAAAACGAAGTTTTAGAATCTCTGCCTCACGAGGATGAAGCGTACTAAGAGCCTTGTTTATTTCGTCCTTCATAGATTCTTCAAGAAAATTTTCCTCTGGTGATGCTACACTTTCATTCTCTACAAGGTCAATAATACTGTCTTTTTCTTCTCTATCATTGATGGGTGAATCGAGATATGTAAGACTTTGGCATAATTCAAAAGTATGACGTACTTTATCTACGGGCATTGATGTTTCTCTAGCAATATCTTCAATCGTTGGTTGATTTTTTTGATTTTGCTGAAGTTTTTCTATACTTCGATTCATTTTTTGTAATCGCTCAACAATGTGAGAAGGCAGACGAATGGTTCTGCCGTAGTTTGTTAAAGCGCGCATCATGCTCTGCTGTACCCACCATGTTGCATAAGTAGTAAATCTATAACCTTTTTCAGGCTTAAATTTATCAATTGCCTTGATTAGCCCAATGTTCCCTTCTTGTATAAGATCAAGGAATGACAATCCGAGGTTACGATACCTGAGAGCAAGTTTCACAACCAGACGAAGATTTCCTTCGAGAACACGCATCCGTGCCTGATAAATTTGCTCTTCATCAGTTTCTAATGATGCTTCTGATACGATTCTTATTATTTGGAAAAGCCGAATCTCTTCATCATGACGCAAAATTGGAATTTTACCTATCTGTCGTAAATATATACTAATGCAATCTAAATCCTGAATCTCATAATGCGATATTCCTTCTTCTATCATTTCGGAATCATCAAAATTATCTTTACACGGTGAAATAGAAAACTGTGTTTCTTTGTATGCGTCGAGTAATATTGAATATGTGTTTGTAAGACTCAACCTTTCTGTTCTCCTATCGTCTAATGATGAATAAACACTGACTTATGCCAATCCTGTCTATGAACACAAAAAGGACATAGATCGTTACTTGACAAGCTCAAACAAATTCAAAAATCCAACCCCATGGATGTCAAATATTCGAGATTGGCAAAAGTCTCTAATCCATTTACCTGCGAATCAATATTTCACGCTAAACTAATTTAACATATAATTCTTTCCATTTATGTTCATTTAATTCTTTGTTATCAATTATATATGTAACTAAAAATAAAGTCAAAGGGTTTTTCATGGAGCCAAGAATATTTTTTTGTCTTAGCTTGTTTTCAACATTAGATTTTTTTCACCACGGAGAACACAGAGAACACGGAGAGGAATTTTTTTCTTATTTTCTCTCCGTGTTCTCCGTGGTTATTTCCTTTTTGTTTCTATATTGGACTTGCTTTCCTAATCTTTAATCATTTGGGAAGTAATTGTGCAACTTTTCGTATTGCCCCTGCCATATCATCTATATCTTTCTCGGCGAAATTCTCATTGAAACCAATGATAACAATGTGATTCAGCGCATCTTCTGTGCGAGGACACATTCCTTTCGTGTAGTCTATCTTTCGACCACCATGACACCCATCAAATGGATGTGTGGAGTCACCAAAGGTCTTTTTGCCTGCAAGGGCTTCCATGCAGAGGAAGATCGGTTCGGAAATATATCCAGCAGATGCACCAACGCCTTCTCTTGACAACGCCTCCGCAAATGTTTTGCTTGACCATGCATCTATGCGCATTGGAAAAGCCCAATATCCATGCTCAGAGTCTTCTGTTATGGGTGGAGGAACTAATCCATCAATATCGCTTATTTGTTCTCTCAAGCGATTACCTAAAGCCATGCGTTTTTCTACAACGTTACGCACCTTCTTAATCTGCGCAAGACCGACTGCGCCCTGAAGCTCTGTCATACGGTAGCAAGGCGCAAGGAATTCATAGCTTCTAGCGCCCCAACCCGGTTTATAATTCCATCCCTTATCTCTGAAAAGGGACATCCTTCTTGACCAGTCATCCCTATTTGTGATAGTTACTCCGCCATCGCCTGTAGTCATGTATTTAGACTGCTGAAGGCTGAAAGCGGCAATATCACCCCACGTTCCAAGATAACGTCCCTTATATTTTGTTGCATGGGATTGGCTACAATCCTCGATAAGTGGTATATTGTGTCTTCTTGCAATATCAAGCATTTCGTCCACATTGCAAGAATTTCCAAAAAGATGAACAATCATTATAGCCGATGTTCGTTCTGTTATTTTTCGTTCAACGTCCCTTGGATCCATATTATAGGAGTCGTCAATATCAGCAAATATAGGGATACAGTTCTGATAGACTATCGGAACAATTGTACCGCCATCTGTGATCGATGCGGTTATGATCTCATCACCGGGATTGGGATTTATTGTACCAATGGCAATGTGGATCGCCGCAGTTCCAGACGTAGATGCGACTGAGTATTTTGTGCCGTAGAATTCAGCAAAGGCTTTTTCAAACGCTGTTACCTTTGCACCATTAAGACCAAAGAGATTCTGTGATCGAATCGCTTCAGTGACTAACTCGATCTCCTCTTCACCAAACGGAGTCCGTCCGGGAAAAGGTTCTTTACGATAAGGTTCACCGCCATCAATAGCTAATTTTGACATATTACCATCCTTCCTATCATGATTGAATTTGGAATTTAGCCAATGATTAACACTGAGACACACAGAAAAAGGATGAAGGCGGAAGGATGATGGATGAAAAAGCAGAAATAAATATAACAGTATTTGATCAGTTATATGATCAATTACAAATTGATATTTGTTCAAATGCAAACTGAGTTTGATCAATTTCATCCTTCATATTTTCCAGTTCTCTCCGTGCCTCAGTGTCTCCGTGTTTAAATTCTTTACTTTCCAAACAAATACCCTAACTTAAAACTTAATTCATTTTCCGATGATTTATCACTATTAAGAGAATGTTGTAATGATAAATCAATTTGTAAACCATCCAGAGTTTCCCAGAGAAAACTGAATCCCAATCGGTGTTGTCGCTCAACTTTTCCCGATGGGAACTTTATCTTTTTGTAATCCTCACCACGATAGCGATCAGCTATTGTTCTGCTACCCTCACGTTTGAAGGCATAAATCAGCTTTATTCGTCCATCAGCGTTCAGCATACGGCAAAGCTCAATAAGCATTTGATCAGCATCAGGACCAAGATGATCCCCAATCACCCAACCGTAGTGCGTATATTGATTTTCAGGCTCAAGGTGAGTATATGTCCATGAGTCAATACGAGTATATTCTGTTCGCAAGTCTGTTTTTGATATGCCGAACGGATCGCTTATATATAATCCTACTATGTAACCAAGCGCATTTGGATCATTACCGGCATAAGCAAAATCATCAACAATAAACTGGACATAAGTTTTATAACCTTTTACAGGCTTAAATGCAATGTCAATACATACAAGTGAATTATTATCCAGATTAGAATTATATTGATTAGCATAATACGGTAATATGGGATTGATATATTGCAATTCCATGTATTGTGCCTCTCCAGCATATAATACAACTTCGGAAAGTCCTAACTCGATTTTATTGTTGACTAACCAATCAATCCGATGTCCTGCAAGATACCTGTTTGCAAGAAATCTGTATTCACTATGCTCTCCCCACATTTTATCTAGCATTGCAGAGAATGATGTAAATTTAAGGTGCCAAAAATCACCTTGTACCATTATCATGTCGAAGGATGGAGAGTTATCGGATATAATTAAGCTTCCATCATAACAGGGTCCCCAGAAGAGAGTTTGCCGACCAAGTAAACCACTCAAATTTTTATGATGAAAGCGCAGATAAGCCTTTTGAAAATCCGCAGTATAATCAAATTTCCATTTATTCAGGTGTTGAGAAGCGGTAGTGCCTTCTGTTCCTTTAATATCACGTCCTCTGCGGACATCTACTTCTTCGTATAAGGTGAGATAATCCGTTGGTTGATAGCGTGCTGATCCCCAGAAAGATAGTGATTTTATCGCCCCCAATTCAGCGGTAGTTTTGAGTCGCATCTGTAATTTATCAGGTTTACTTAAAAACTCATCTTCCAGCTTTTTTATCAATTTTAATTCATAAGGTTTTGGTTTTATAGTACCTTTTTCTATATCTGCTTTTATATCTGATATGATATTTGCGATTTCTTCTCGCCCATAGGGTCTGGTGCTGATGTGCATTGAGTTTATGATTCCGTTAGCTTCTAGCTTCCATAATGTAGAATATACCCATTCATTATTTATAAGCGGCTCATTTATGCTTGCAAAGCCAAAGTTTATTGGGATTATTAGAAAACAAAGAAAGCTAAAAACACGAAACCTATTTTTCAATCTATATCTCCGTTCAGTAATCAGAGTGTGTCCCACTTATGAAACATCATGACAAAATTATTCACCGCAGAGGCACAGAGATCACAGAGAATTCGCAGAGGTTTTATTGATTTCCCGACTCGGCGGAGCTGAGAATTGATTTTCTCATC
>Ga0247842_10005032_pt1 | contig 15955 bp, 16 predicted proteins | sample LaCruzMarch2015__3_FD_192411 | JGI IMG/M metagenome (GOLD analysis project Ga0247842, IMG submission 192411) | Freshwater microbial communities from meromictic Lake La Cruz, Castile-La Mancha, Spain - LaCruzMarch2015_19m | ecosystem: Environmental > Aquatic > Freshwater > Lake | place: Spain...
TGGAAATCTCCGAGGCTTGGGAAACCTCCAAAGCTTACCTCAACCCCACACTCCTCAAATAACCAGCACCACTCTCAACCAATCACATCACCCAATTTAACTTTTACAGAAAAACTGTTGCTTAACCTCATGAAGAGGGTCTGATTACTAATCATCGTACCGTGGGTTATCGAACGGGCAATTCTTTAATATAGTTTGCCGCACGAAACTGGCGCTCCCGATCCCAATTCTCCATCCAAAAAAGCCCTCTCAGACGCGGTCTCCTCCAGCGTAGGGCGGGCGCGACAGGCATCGTCATCAGCACCAGTCGGTGGGAAGGGCCAAGTTTCGTCCTGCATGGTCTAAGCTACGTGAAGCGCAAAGGCCCCTGGGGATTCGCGGGGGACTCCACGGCGACGGACAGCAGTCGGATCAGAGTCGCGGCAACAACGAAAAAGGGCGCCCGAAAGCGCCCTCTTTGTGAGTTCTAAAATTTCTAATACTTATGCGTGGCGCCGGCGGCGAATGACATAGCCACCTAGAGCCAAACCACTCATTACGAGTAGAGCGTAGGTGGAGGGTTCTGGAACAAGAACCAGGTTGTTATCTGCGGCGGTCTGCGAAGCTGGCGGATTGAAGAAAACCTGAACCGCGCCAGAGCTAGCAAAAATTGAGTTTCCGGCAGTAGAAGTCTCCATGTTAACGAACCCGAAAGGATCTGTTGGATTGGGAGAAATCCAATCAACCCCTGATACCAATGCCCACGGGGAACCGATGTCGAAGGTGGGCGACAAAGATGCGAGCAAGTATAACTTTGTACCGTTACTGATCGGCGCACCGGTCGACCAAGTGGTTAGGAGACCACCAACGGCAAACTGACCAGGAGCATCGGCGCTAATTGTCGTAAGGGCCCCCTGTACGGAGAGCATGTTGACAGGATCCAGAATGCTCGCCAAAGAAGCACCTGTCGGGTTGAAACCGCTGGCAGGCGTGACCCCTAGAAGATTGAAACCACCGCCGATGAGGTTGGAGCCTGCAGGACTCTGTATAAAGCCTCCAACCATGCCGTAGTCCATGGATTGTGCTTTTGCCGAGTGGTTGAGCAGCATTAAAGAAGCTGCGACAATGATGAATGGTGTATTTTTCATGAGTGGGGTCTTATCGATTGCAGTGTTTTATGTGTTTGATCCGAGCTGAACTAATTGCTGATTTAAGATTAATTTAACGCCATTGCGGGTTGAGGAATGTACCAAGTGAAGGGTGCCCTACCTTGCTTTCTCGAAACGAGGACCGCTGCACCTTCAGGTATGGTCACGTTGCTGGCGTCCGTGAGGTTATTTTGCCACCGGTTATTTGTGGTGCTGTAAAAATACACTGTACCGACACCTGTGGAGGGATTGTAGATAGTAACTGTATCGGACGGTGTTGCTGAAGAGCCACCTTGAACACCTGTTGACGAATTACCAGTGTAAAGACCCAAGTCTGCAAGACGCTTAGATGCCAAGGGATATGCGCTCCCAACTAGAGTGTTTCGCGTAGCGACTCCCGAAGTAGAGCCGTTGATATCCACCGCGCTCGAGCCAAGGGGAACAGACCCAGGGAACACCAACCCTACTGCCGCAGCCTGCTTGCGGGTAACTCCCAATCCGCTTCCTGGGGGAATAATGACGTCGTTAGCTGCGGTAAGGTTGTTTTGCCACCGGTTGTTTGTGCTGCTGTAAAAATACACTGTCCCAGTAAAGTTCGCGTTGTAAATCGTAACAGTATCAGCAGCCGAGGCATTACTACCAGAATTAAGGCCCCCGCCAGAAGGCAATGCTGTTGAGAGGGTCCAATAAGGAGTGACCGCGAACGTGGAGGTCGTGGCTAGAACCGCGTTTAAATCATCACTCAGGGTGATTGAGTTCAGCGTATTGGCCACGATGGTGCTGAAATCACCCGCGTTTGCACCGTTTGAAAGTCGGAAGTAGTGCTGATTTCCGGCGCCGGTGAATTGATTTGCCGTAAAAATGTTTGAGGGAAAGGTAATGACTGTACGATTTGCATCAGTGCTGAAAATCGCCCCAGTGCAGGCACCAACGAAGGCATCGGCACGTTCCATGGGCAATACGACTGTACTGAAAGCATTAGCGGCACCTGACTTTCCGCGCACGTTGATAGTGGTAAAACCAACCGGTTCCGTGGTTGCCGTTGTTTGGCCATTCGCGCCGGTCAGCAGAACAGACGAAGCGAGAAGGGCTGCGAGGGAGAAACGAGTAATGTTCATACAGGGCAAAGATATGGATCTGGGGCTTATTGTCAAAGAGTTTTTCGGGCTTGTCGCGAAATTGTCACATTTGCTTATATCGTTGATTATGTGCTTGTTAGGATGAGGCACTCTTTCTTCCCTCTTTTTTTCTTGGGATAACTGCACTTTTCAGGGACTGGAATTGTCGTTTGAACTGCCCGGCATCACCGCGTTGACCAGTGGTCTGCGCAAGGCTTGGATTCTCGCTGCGTTATTCTTGGTTTGCAGGGCGGGGTCATCCAATAAAACGGTCGTTTGCAAGCTTGGGGTTAGCGCGATCATGGCGCTGAGCGCTTCCTCCGCGCCGGTTCCCGTGCGCAGGGCATCGCGCCAGCGGAGGGCCGCTGCGGATTGGGCGTCTGGCGCGGGCACTTCGATCTTCTCTCCACCCGCGGACGCCTCGGCGGCGGCCAATTGCATTTTCACCCGCAATAAGGCTGAACTCCTCCATGGAGCTTGCCGCCGCAAGGCCAAGAGCAAGTTTTCATGCGCTGCGCCGCTCTCGCCGAGCAGGCGGCTCAACTCGCCATGAAAAAAATAAACCGCGGTGTTGGAAGGTTCCGTCTCCGCCGCTTCGCGCAAAAATTGTCTGGCTTGCGGGCCGGCCCGGTCCACGCCCAACTCACCACGGCGCAGCCAGACCTCGAGCGCGGCCAACAATTTAGCCGAGGCCTCGTTGTCTCCGCGCCGCAAAGCGCTGGCCGAGGCGCGGCGCAAGCTGTCGGTGTCCTTCTTCTCCAGCGCGACCTCGCCGGCCAAAACATCAAGCCCCGGCGCACCCGGATCCGCACGACGCGCTTCGGCCAGCGCGTTCATGGTGGCTAGCGGACGCTCTTCAAAGCGCGCCCGCACCGCGTCATCCAACAGGCGCAGTGCCACCGCCTGCTGCGCTTCCGAGGCGGATTCGAACACCGGTTGCTGGGCCGGTGCGGGACGCTCGGACCTGATTCTTTGCCAGAGAAAGCCACCGACAAACGCATTCGCCAAAAGAACCAGGCTGACGGCCCAAGCAAGACGGCGCCACAGCTGCCGGCGCTCCAAGGCGCGCCGCGAAAGACGATGGACTGGAGTGGCAGGCCGCATAAATCGGCTCAAAGATGACGCAAAGCCCGGGCCGAGGCGAGCGGACTCGTCGCTGGAAAGGAAAACCTTGCGCCGCTCTTTCCGCATTCCCAGTCGCGCCGCTTTGCGCTTTTCTTCACCTGCACCTCATGCTTTCGCGAGAACAAGCCACGATCATCCGCTTTGCTGACGCCGACCCGGCGGGCGTTATTTTCTACCCGCGCGCGATAGCGCTCGCCCACGAGGCCGTGGAGGACCTCATCCGTCATTCCTCCCTCGGCTGGGAAGCATGGTTCGCCTCGCCATCCCACGCCGCTCCCCTGCGCCATGCCGAGGCCGACTTCTTCTGGCCGATGCGCCCGGGTGAAACCTTCAACTCGGTTGCCACGGTGGAAAAAATGGGCGGCACCTCGGTCACCTTTCTTGTCGAGTTCCACGACGCTCAGGGCCGTACTGCTGCCCACATCCGAACCGTCCATGTTCTCGTCGACAAAATCAACGGAGGCCGTCTGCCGCTGACCGCGGCAATCCGCGCCGCCTTCGACCCGCCGAGCTGAGCGGCTGGCCGCGCCAGCTCAAGCGCGAACCGGTTTTCCGAGCGCATTTCGGACAATCACCCGAGTGCAGATCGTTTCCGGCCGGGCAAAAGCCGGGAAGACGTCATCCCGTGCCGTCCGCGCTTCCTCCGCGGCCACCACGCTCTCGGCCACCACGTGCAGCGCGACGCCATTACGTTCGTCCGGCACCGAGCGCACCAGGACCAAGCCGGACGCCACCCGCGCCTGCAAGGAGCGCTCGAGCGCCGCGACATCGACCAGCTCACCGCGGATCTTGACCAAGTCATCGAGGCGACCCAAGACCCGCAACTCGCGCCCGCGAACCTCCACCCGGTCGCTCGTCGCATACCACCCATCGCGCTTCGGATCTTCCCAGCGAACGGGGCCATCCCCCGAAATGAGCCAACCCGTGAAAAGCGAGGGCCCGCGCAGTTCCAACACCCCGGCCCGGCCGGTTCGCACCTCCAGATGTTCCAGCACCGGCAACCATTCCACTTCCACCTGATCCCTCCGGGCCGTGGCCACTTGCGAACCCGCCTCGGTGAGCCCGTAACTCGGCAACACGGGCCAGCCCAGCGCCAACGCCCGCAAGCGCAACGCATCCGTTAAGGCTCCCCCGCCGACCACCACCGCACGCAGCGATAGCGGGGCGCGGCACCGGGCCGCCACCAAATCGTGCACCTGCGCCGGCACCAGGGCGGACAAAGTTGCGCCGGTCTGCTCTGCCGCCTGCACGTAGTCCTCCGGCCTCCACCCCCCGCGCATGGCTTCGTGGCGCGCCCCGGCCAACTCCGCCCGCAGCCTCATGCCGAGACCTCCCACGTGGAAAAACGGCAACGGGTTGAGCCACACGTCGCCTGACGTCACCCCGAGGTGATTGTTCACCGCCCGAGCGCTGGCCTCCAGCGCCGTGCGGGCCAATGCCACCATTTTCAGATTCCCGCTCGTGCCCGAAGTCCCCAGCCACACATGCTCCTCCAGATCGGGAAACTCCGCCGCCAACCAGCGCTCCCGCACCGCTTCGGTCAAACGCGGATTGAGGAGCAGGAAACTCCCCCTTTCCTCCCACGAAGGACAACTCTTCCGCCACAAATCCAAACCACGAAGCATTGCGGCATCATCCGCCGTTCCGGCCCGATTTCAAAATCCAAATCCCCCGGCATCTTTTTCCTTTCCCACTTTCCAACTTCCCCACCTTGATCTCGCCCCCCGGCGAGCCTGCTACGCGGCTGTCGCTTCGCTCCAGTCTATCTCGCTCCGCTCGGTTCCCGATCTCCCGCCCTTCGACCGCCCCCTTTTTCCTTGCCTCACGGCCGCACCGCACGCACATTACGCGACCTTTCCGGCCCCGCCCCGCGGTGCCGCCGCTGTCAAATGCCAGGGTAGCTCAGCGGTAGAGCAGGGGACTCATAAGCCCTTGGTCGGGAGTTCGATTCTCCCCTCTGGCACCAAAGCAACACATCACCAATATGGCCAACATCAAATCCGCCGCCAAACGCGCCCGTCAATCCATCGTGCGCACGGCCCGCAATCGCAGCACCCTGCGCAGCCTCAAAACCCTCGCGGGCAAAACGAAGACTGCGCTCGGAACCAAGGACAAGAAAAGCGCCGCCGACAAGGCCCGCGAACTCGTCTCCGAACTCGACCGCGCCGTCAAGCACGGCACCATCCACCGCAACGCGGCCAACCGGCGCAAAAGCAGCATCGCCCGCAAACTCGCGGCACTCTGATTCCTTCAACGGAGAGGGGCTCGGCCCCATTCCGTTGCCGGGAGGAAGAACCCACGCCGGCCCCGAAACCAAGCGGGGCTCGGTTTTTCTTTTTTACTTCCCGGGCAGAAGCTGGTGGCCAGCAGCGCATTCACCCATCTCGAACCTGCCGGGGTGAGCACTCCGGCCCTCAGAGCAGCTTCACAACGCTCCCTCGGCCGCGAAACGCCGGATCTCCTCCACTCCCAGCCGGTTTGTCTCGGTAAAGCGCACCGCCTCGGGCGCCTCGGCCTCCGGGGACAATTGCATAATCTCGAGCCACCCGCGCCGCTCGCGCTTTCCGTCCGTCTCGGACACCGCCACGGCGAGCAGAACCACCTCGCCGCCCTCTGGCCGCGGCAGGGTGAAATTTCCTTCCGCATCAGCCGTGAGAGCTTGCAGCGGATCCGGCAGGCCCTCGAGCAAGGTCTGGATGTTGGGTAGCGCCGCTTTTTCAGACTGCAATGTTTCCAACGCGGCCCGAGCCGATGCGGCCCCGGCCTCCTTCGCGTCGCGTTCTGCCCGCAACTCCTCGAGGTCCGGCATATTGTATTCTTGACCGACCTCGAAGACCCGCGCCGCCACCTCGAGCAACAGCTCGTTTTCGCGCTGCGCCGCCTGCGCACCGACCATCAGCTGGTCCAACTCAACGGACCGCGCGTCCGCCGCAGCGAGGCGCTCACGCCACAGGCCGGACAAATCCTCGCGACGAAAAACCCGGATCTCTACCGCTTCGACCTCATCACCGCTGAGGACAACAGACCCCGGAATGGATGCCGGTGCCGCATTCAGCCACCACCACGCCCCCCCACCCGCCACCCCGGCCACCACGAGCAAGCCAGCCAGCCATGACACCAACCGGCCGCGCTTTTTCGGCGCGCCCGCCAAGGGCAGGGCTTCGCCTTGCTCCGGCTGAAGTGGGATCACCGGGGCCACCTTCGTCGCAGCGGCATCATTTGTCGCAGCATCATCAGGTGCCACCGGTTTGGCCACAGTCGGCGCCGCTCCCGCCACCGCGGTGCGGCTCGGAGTGAAAACTTTTGTTTCGGGCGACCCCATCGCCGCCGGCGCGACTTTGACCACCGCCGGCTTGATCGGCACGGTTTCGGTTCCCACGGCCACCATCAGCGCCTTGACCGCGACCGGAACCTGGGCCGGCAACTTAAGAGCAACTGCAACCGGAGCTTGGTCCGGCGGCGCAGCTTTCTCTGCTTCCGCCCGCAGGGGCATGGCAAACGCCCGCTTCGCCGCGACTGCACCGGCTTCCCCCGGCTTGACCGCAACCGGAGCCGGACGCGCCGCCGGTGCACTGCGCGGGGTAAAGGATTTCATCCCGGGCGCCCCGAAGGGCGCGAGCGCAGGTCTGATCCCAGGCGGTTTGATCGGTACCGCCGCAGCCCCCGGGGCCACCACCGGCACCTTGACGGCAACCGGAGCCTGGTCCGGCGGCGCGGCTTTCTGCGACTCGGCACGCAGGGGTATGACAAACGCCGGATCCCCCACGACATCACTGGCTCCCTCCGGCTTGGCCGCACCCGGGGCCGCATCCGTCGTCGGTGCACTGCGCGGAGTAAAGGATTTTGTCCCCCCCGGCCCGAACGAAGCGAGTGCAGGTTTGACCGGCACCGACGGTTTGACCGGCACGGCCTCGGCCCCGGGGGCCGCGACTGGCGTCCTGAGCGCAACGATGACCGGAGCCCGCGCCACCTCGGGCAAGCGAACGGTCTCCCCGCCGGCGGCCGACGGCTTGGGTAAACGCGCGACCGGAAGCCAGTCCTTCATGCCCTCGCGCCAATAGTAGGCATCTCCGGTCACCTTGCCCTCAGCCAAGAGAGCCGGGATAGCCGACTCCTCGAATTCACCCAACACCTTCCCGTTGGCGGACACGTAGATCATCTCGTTGCTCGGAATCTTTGAAGAGGATGAACACCCCAGCCTCCCGAGGCAATCACCATCGTCTGACACGGACAACCCCGCCACATTCAGGCGCCAAGCTAGACCAGACCGAAAGGCGAGTTAGGCCAAGCGCGCGTGTGAGCCGTCACAAAAGGGCGGTGTCCCCGTGTGCTTGCACATGCACCAGGCCACCCGCTTCTTCTCCGTGATGACGACCTTCACCGGCTTGAATCCCTTGTCCTTGTGCATCCCGTTGCAAAAGGGTTGCGTGGTCGAATACCCGCAGGAACACCACCAATATGTCCCGGGTTCCATCTCCTCAACCAGTGGCGATTTCTGACACACGTGCGGTTCGTTCATAAGCAAACCAATAACACCCCGGCGCACCCCCCCTCAATCCCCAAAACCCTCCAGAGGCGGAAGTCTCAAGCCTGCCCGCATGCGGGAGGGATCACCAACGCCACTTCCTTCGCCCGGGATTCCTTGGTCCCCGCGGTCCTACTTGTCCACCCTGACCAATCGCGCCGAGGTGAAGGGCGCCATGGTGAAGGCCTGCGAGGTTTTGTTCGACATCATGACGAGTTGATTGCCCTCGATGCGGAAGTAACCACGCGGCCGAGGGTGCGGCGGCGAACGCCGGTCCCAATCGTCACCGAGGAAAGATTCGCGCCGGCCGAAGGAGAGTACGCGCAAATGCACCACACCGCCCGTCTCCACCTGGTAGACACCACTCATCATCAGCCCGCGACTTTTGTCGCCCGGTTGCCAGGCCGCCTGCCATTCGTCGCCCTCGCCGAATTCATAGAGCACATCCGGAACGGACGGATCCCGGTAAAGTCCCGGCAAAGAACCTGCGGACATCGGTTCCATTTTCGAGTCGATCAAAGTTGCCGAAGGCGCCTCAACGCCATCCGTCGAAGGTTCCATAATTTCCACCACCTCGACCACCTCGTCCGCCACCCCGGTTGCTTGGTCTGCAGGGGTCTCCGGCTTGGTCTCCGCCGCCTGGCGGTCGCAGGCCGCGGCGAAGAAACACACCGCAACCGTCAGCAAGATGGGGAACAAGCGATCCTTCACGGGCAAAAAAAAGAGAGCGGGTGACGAGACTCGAACTCGCGACATCTTCCTTGGCAAGGAAGTGCTCTACCAACTGAGCTACACCCGCAAAGCGGACCGGAAATATGAAAAAGCCGGCGCGGCCTGTCAATCCCCTTTGCCTGCCCATCCCCCGAACCCCAAGACGAGCACGTAACCGGCCGGCGCTTCCAGTTTCTGCACGTGCACCGCTTGGCTCCCCACCCGACCGGTCGCACGGCCGCGCTCAAGCAGGACCGGGTCGATGCGGGTCACCTCCATTCCCTTGGCCAGACCCAGGCCGGCGCACTTCATGGCGGCCTCGCGGGCCGACCAAAGCAGGAAAAAATCTTCCGCCTGCCGCCCCTCCGGCAAAGCGTGCCACGCCGCCGCCTCTGCGGAATGGAAATAGCGATCGACGATCGCCGCCATGTCCCGCACCTCGCGCTGCTGCTCGAGATCGATGCCGACCGCCCCGCGCCGCACGGCCACCGCAACATAGTCACCCGCGTGCGATTGATTGAAATCCCAACCATCCCCTCCGAGCAACCGCGGCTTGGCACCTTCATCTTCGGCAAACCGCAACTCCGCAGCCGGCAGGCCGGTGCAGTCGGACAACAACAGCCGTCGCAATCCGCGGGAGACGACAAAGCGCGCCCGCATCACCTCATGACTCAGCCCCTCGGAGCGTTCGCGCTCCGCTGCGGTCAGGAACACGGCGAATTCCTCCGCCTCCCCGAGTGCGGCCATCCGCAGGCAACACTCAGCCTCACTTCCCTCGCCAATCCGCAGCAACGTCTTCAACCGCGCGAGACCTCCAGCCACTCCGGATGTTCACGCGCATGCCGGGCGATTTCCGCGCAGATCTCCTCCACCGTTTTCGCCGGCTGCCAGTCCCATTCCCGGCCCGCACAGGCCGCATCGAGCACGACCCAGGGCAAATCAAAAGGCCGGGGCGACAAGTCGACCGCCACCTCGTGCGGACCGAACTCCCGAGCACACCAGGCGGACAACTGCCGCAGCGAGCGAGCCGAAGCCGCACCTCCGCCCACGTTGAAAATCCGGCGTCCCACGCGCCCACCCGCCGCCATTTGCTTCACCAGAAGGGAGAGCAGGTCGTGCGGGTGCAGACAGTCGCGCACTTGATGGCCCGTCCCGCCGAAGCCGATGTATTGGAGCGGCGCACGCTGCGCCCAGCTATGGATCCAATAGCTGAAAATTCCCTGGTCCGGCTTGCCGAACTGTCCGGCCCCGGCCATCACGCCGCAGCGGTTGACCCACACGGGGAAACCGAAGGCCGCCCCGTATTCCAAGGCGATTTGTTCGCTGGCCAGTTTGCTCGCCCCGTAGAGCGAGATCGGCGCGGCCGTGGAGAATTCCTCGGTCACTCCCTGCGGTCCGACCGCGGCCAGCGATTCGGACAGGGCGAAGGCCCCATCCTTCGCCACCACCGGCAAGGCGCACAAGGCATCGATCGAATAAACGCGACTCGTGCTGAGCAGGATGAGGCCGGCCTGCTCGCGTTTGCAGACTTCAAGCAGATGGACCGTGCCCCACAAATTGTGCTCGAGCAGTTCCTTGCTCCCGGTCTTGCCATCGACCCCGGCCAGCACACTCGGGTTGGCCGCCGCGTCGATCACCCAATCGATGCCTTTGACCCGGGCCAGATCCTCTTCCCGACGCACGTCACCGCGCCAAAACTCGATGCCCGCCGCCTCGATGCGCGGACGGTTCCGTTCGCTGCCCGGACGGCTGAAGTTGTCGAACCCGCAGACCTCATAGCCGGCCGCACGAAGCCCGAGCGCCAACTCGGACCCGACAAAACCGCAGACACCACTAACCAAAACGCACATAAACGAAGATCCTAACCACCGCCCCCCCCACCCTACAAGGTAGGGCGCGGCGTCCCCGACGCGCCGTCTTAAATGGCCCCCCAAACAAAAGCCCCGCCCTGCCCCCGCAAAACAAACCGCGACTAAGCGGCACCCGCCCTCGTGCGGGAGAGACGCACCGAAACACACTCGGTGTTGGGCAGGACGAACTTGCGGATCTCCAGCAAAACAGCAGAGACGCGTGGGAAGGCCGCGAGCAATCCTTCGGCCAGTTCCTCGATCAAGGTCTCAAGCAACCGCACCTCACGGCGCGTGCACTCCGCGGTCAACCAGTCCGCCACAGCCGCGTAATCCGTGGCGCGGCCGATGTCGTCGGCCGCCCCGCGGAAATCGGTTTCGAGCAACACATCGAGCACCAGTTTCTGCGCCTGCGCCCTTTCCTCCTCGCCAACCCCGATGCGGGTCGGCACCTCGAGGCCGTGGATGCGGATTGCATCGGGCCCGGGGCGGAGCAGGTCCCGTGGATCCTGCAACAAGCGGCGCAAGGCATCGAGCGACGAGACGACCACATCGGGCTTGGACGGCGTGAGTTTTTCCATCGAGTCGTATCCGGTGAGCACGGCAATGCTCATCACACCGCCGTGGCGCGCCGTTTCGACATCGTGGATCATGTCGCCGACGAAGGCGGTTTCACTGCGCGCGAGCCCGTGCTTGTCGAGGATTTGTCCAATCTTGGCCCGCTTGTCCATCACGCCGGCATAAGGATGCTCGAAGTAATGGCGCAGCCCGAGCTTGGCCGACTGCACGTCGAAATGCTCCTGCTTCATCGAGCTGAGAAGGAAAAGACGGCGTCCGCTCGCCCGGCAGAAATCGAGGAATTCGTAGAGCCCGGGCAAGGGCGTGACCTCGTCCTGGATCTCGACAAAACGACGGTGGAAGACCGCGTCGAGCTCGGGCAACGGAACATCGGGAAGAAATTCCTCGTAGAACTCGGTGAAGGGCAACCGGAAGTGCTTCCGGAATTCGTCGCGGGTCAGCGGCGGCTTGCCGAACTGCTCGAGCACGTGGTTCGTCGCGCCGATGACCGGAGGCAAATCGTCAACCAGCGTGCCGGACCAATCGAGGAGAAGATTGCGCAACATGATCAGCAGTATCTACTCCATCGAACCACGGATGACACGAATTTCACGGATGAGCAGAAGCCGAGGAAAAATCGGACGAGCGTCTTGCTCGGACGCATCATCGCAGAAAGACCTGTCCAATGCCGATATCAGTGCCATCAGTGGAATCCGTGGTCAAAAAGCTTCGGGGCCTCTCTACCTCAGCCGAAAAATTTGACCGAGCGAATAATTTCCGGACCGAATTCAGCGGCCAATTTGGATTCAATGTCGGCCTTCCAGACGCGCTCCAATTCGAAACGCACGCTCGATTGGTGCACCCGGACGTAGAGGATGCCGCCGCGGATGCGGTCGGGTTCGGATTGGCCCGCAATGAAAGGCCCGACCAACCCGGTCCACGCGCGCCGGACGGCATGCTCGTCGAGCGACTGCCCAAGACCGAGCTTGGGGAGGAGTCCGCGCAGGGCGTCGGCAAAAATGGAGGTGCGTTGATCCGGATCGCGCGGCTCGTGGTAACGCCGCCACTCGGCCATCACGGTGTTGGCCCAGCGGCTCATCGGAGTTGAGGGTTTAGAGTTGAGGGATGAGCGAACAAGCCCCCGCCGGAGAATGCTCTACCCGCCGTTGTCGCCGATCGCCTCGACCGGGCAGCCTTCCATCGCCTCAATGCACTGCGCTTCTTCTTCGGGCGTGTCGGGTTGCTTGAAAACGTAGGAATACCCGCCGTCGTTGCTGCGGGTGAAATTGGCCGGAGCCGTCTCGCGGCAGAGATCGCAATCGATGCACTGGTCGTCGCAGTAAAATTTGCCGGGAGCGTTTTCGGGGTATTTGTTTTCGAGTTCAGCCATAACGTGATGTGATTCGTGCAGGAACGATAAAAAGATGCCGCAACCTTGCCAAGACAAAGCGGTCCCCGATTGGAGGGAAGCGCGCCGCTTCTTCGCCCGACTGGGCTGGATCAGCTTCGGCGGACCGGCCGGACAGATCGCCATCCTGCGCGAGGAGCTGGTCGAGCGCCGGCGCTGGCTGACCCCGCACGAATTTTCCGCCGGGCTGAATTTCAGCATGCTCCTTCCCGGACCGGAGGCGCATCAATTGGTCATTTATTCCGGTTGGAAACTGCACGGCCTGCGCGGGGCGATCGCGGCCGGAGCGCTCTTCGTGCTTCCCGCCGTGCTGCTGCTCTGGGCCGCAGCAGGGCTTTACGCGGTGTTCGGACAACTCGATGGGGTGCAGACCCTTTTTGCCACCATCCGGCCGGCCGTGCTGGCCATCATCCTCGCGGCCTTGGTCCGCATGGCGCGACACCATCTTGAGGGCACCCGCGCCTGGCTCCTCGCCGCCGCCGCCTTTGCCGCGATCTATTTTTTCCAAGTCCCCTTCCCCTGGATCGTCCTCGCGGCCGTCGGGCTCGGGGCGGTGAAACACCTCGCGGCACCCCCGGCCCCCGCCCTCACTCCGGCCATCCCGCGTCCGCCCATACCCTGGGGCACGCTCGGTCTCGGACTCCTCGCCTGGTTCGCGCCGGTCGTGCTGGCCGGCTTGGTTTTCGGAGGGGACAGCCTGCTTGTCTCGCTCGGATTATTCTTCAGCCAGGTTGCGGTGGTCACCTTCGGAGGCGCCTATGCCGTCCTGCCCTATGTCGCTGACCATGCGGTCAACCAGGCCGGATGGCTCTCGTCGGCCGCGATGAAGGATGGCCTTGCGCTGGCCGAGACCTTGCCCGGTCCCTTGGTCAAAGTGCTCCAATTCGCCGGCTTCTTCGCCGGATGGAACAACCCGGCGCCGCTCAGTCCTTGGATCATGGCCTCGCTCGGTGCCTTCCTCACCTCTTGGGTCACCTTCGTGCCAAGTTTTCTCTTCATCCTCGCCGGTGCTCCTTTCGTCGAACGTCTGGCGCAGAACCCGCGGGCGCGCACCATCCTCGACACGATCACGGCCGCCGTGATCGGGGTGATTGCCAGTCTCGCCGCATGGTTTGCCGCCGGCGTCTTCGCCCCGGATCAACCCGCGGTCCTGCACGCCGTGATCGCCGGGGTGAGCTTGTGGCTGCTTGTCGGACGCAGTTGGTCCATCCCCTCGGTCGTGGGCCTGGCCGCGGCGGCCGGCCTGCTCCGCGCGGTCTTTTTTAACTTGTAGCGGCGGTCTGTGACCGCCGGAACCTTTGCAATTTTTAAGCACCGGCGGTCACAGACCGTCGCTACAAATCCGCCGACGCGGATTTATCCAACTCCGTAATCTTCTCGTCGCTCTCCTCGACACGTCCCCCGAGGTGCTTGGCGAGGAAGCGTTCGACCGCGCGGTAGAAATAGAGACGGTTTTCCTCGTTGGCGAAGCCGTGGCCTTCGTTGTCCTTCACGATGTAAGGCACGTCGATGCCGCGGGTCTGGAGAGCTTCGACGATCTGGTCGCTCTCGGCTTTCTTCACCCGCGGGTCATTCGCCCCCTGCGCAATGAGCAAGGGGGAAGCAATTTTGTCCGCCGAAAAAAGCGGCGAGGCCGCGGTGAGCAGCTCTTTCTCGGTCTCGGGGTTGCCGATCATTTCATACTGCATCTGACGGTAGGGCTCCCAATACGGCGGGACGCTGGCCAGCAAGGTGAAGATGTTCGACGGACCGACAAAGCTGATTCCCGCCGCGTAGACCTCCGGGGTGAAGGCCATCCCGGCCAGCGCGGCATAGCCGCCATAGCTGCCGCCGTAAATCGCAATGCGCTTGGGATCGGCAATGCCCCGATCGACCAGCCACTTGACCGAATCCGTGAGGTCGTCCTGCATCGCCTTGCCCCATTGCTTGAAACTTTTCTCCCAGAACTCGCGCCCGTAACCGGTCGAGCCGCGGAAGTTGACCTGGAGCACGGCATAGCCGCGGTTGGCCAGGAACTGCGCTTCCCCGTCGAAGCCCCACGCGTCACGCGCCCACGGTCCACCATGCACGAGCAACACGGCCGGCAAGTTCTTCGCTTCGACTCCGGGAGGCAGGGTGAGATAGGCGGGCAACTCGAGACCGTCGCGCGCCGGAATGCGCACTGGCTCCATCGGGGCGAGCTTCTCCTCGTCGAGCCAAGGCGACACGTCGGCCAGCTTGCGGAGCTCCTCCGTAGTGCTGTCATAGTAGTAAAACGCCCCGCGCGAGCGGTCACTGTGGGTCCGGACGATAAATTTGTCCTCCTCGCGATTGGTCGAGCTGAGCACGACTTCCTGACCGGGGAGCTTTTCCTCCAGCTTGGCCTGCAGGTCGCGACGCCAATCGTCGAAGAAATGGTATTCCTGCTTGTCGCGGGTGAAAGCCGCGGCGGTGAGCACCTTGCGCTTGTCCGAACCGACCAGACTGCTGGTGTCGACTTCGGGATGTTCGAAGATGACCTCCTGCTCTTTTCCCGTGGCCGGGTCGAGGCGCACGATGGCCGCTTTGTCGCGTCCGATATTGGACGAGGCATAGAGATCCTTGTTGTCGTAGGTGAAGAAGAGCGGATCGGCGCTTTCGCGGAAATTGGTGCTGATTACTTTTTTGAACGGCTCGTCCGGCGTGGCGCGGGTGAGCAGCTCAGTATTGACTCCATCGGTCTGCACCGCGGCCCGCACTTGGCCGTCGTGGTCCGTGATCCAGGAGGAAACGCTGCCGGGGTTTTCCGCAACCAATACCATCGTGCCGTCGCGGGTGTTGAGGCGGAAGACATCAAAGGCACGCGCATCGCGTTTGTTCATGCTGATCAGGAGGTGGTCCTCATCGTCACGCAGATCGTCGACCACGCCGACCCGGACCCCGGGAAACGGAGTGAGGTCGCGGCGGTTGGCGCCGTCCGCATTGACCGCGTAAAGGTGGAAATTCTCATCCCCGCCGTCGTCCTGCAGGTAAACGATCTGATCCTTCGCCGCCCAAAAGTAGCCCGCGATGTCGCGCTCGGTTGCGTCGGTCAGTCGCCGCGGTTCGCCGCTGCCGTCCACCGGTTGGACGTAAACATTGAGGCGGCTTTCCCACGGTGCCATCCACGAAATGTAGTCGCCACCGGGACTGACCTGATAGGACGCGCCCTCCGGGTTGCGGAAGAAATCGCGGAGGGGAATGACGGGCGGTGGTTCCGTTTTCTTTTGCGGGTTCATTTCCATGGCTGATGCACCGACCACCGCGCTCAGCAACAATAGTAAGACTCGAATCATCGGTGGGGTGAGACTACCCGGCAGGGCTCGCCGTTCAATGGCAAGCGGAGAATGATTGGCATTAAGAGAAAGATTCTTGACACCTGTCGATCGTAAAGAGTTCCAATTATCGGATGGAGTTCTCGTTTCTGGCCTTCATGCTGGTTTTGCTGCTGGTGGTGGCTGCTTTTATTATCGGATGGGCCGTGTCGAACTTCCGGCTGCCCTGCGACCGCAACCCCTACCGGTCGGCTGCCGCCGTGC
>Ga0247842_10005034_pt1 | contig 15949 bp, 16 predicted proteins | sample LaCruzMarch2015__3_FD_192411 | JGI IMG/M metagenome (GOLD analysis project Ga0247842, IMG submission 192411) | Freshwater microbial communities from meromictic Lake La Cruz, Castile-La Mancha, Spain - LaCruzMarch2015_19m | ecosystem: Environmental > Aquatic > Freshwater > Lake | place: Spain...
TCCCGGGATGGCGGCCAGTGGTGCGTCCCCGGGCGCCGCGTGGTGGGGCGACGGGCAGGGACCCTCGCCAAAGGCACAAGGTTAAGGGTTAGGCGCAGTCGCGTAAAGCCGGCCGGCGCAGCGGGCCGCCTTAGGGGCGGCCCGCGCGGTCGATGTTCCCGGAGATCGAGCCGCGAGAGGGGCGCCGCTCGCGCGCCGGCCACGCGTGCGGATGCCGTCTTCAGTGGTCGTCTCAATCCCGCTTGACAAGGACTCGTTTGAGGTATAAAACAACTCCGAAACAACAGATTGCGAGGTTAAGCGGGAGTTGATTGTGAAGATTGTTCCTCGGCTCGCGGTGGGCCTGGTCCTGGGCGCCGCAGCGTTGCTGCTGGGCGGCTGCGCCGGGCTCGACAGTTCGGATGGGGGCGGCAAGCGGGCGGAGGTGGTGTCCGCCGCCCTGTCTCAGGTGGGTACGCCCTATCGCTATGGCGGCACCCTGCCGGGGCGGGCGCTCGATTGCAGCGGCTTGACGCGTTACGCCTACCAGCGGGCCGGGGTGTCCATCCCGCGGATGTCGTTGGACCAACTGCACGCCGCCCGGCCGGTGCGCCCGGACGCGCTGCGCCCGGGGGACCTGGTGTTCTTCCACACCAGTCCCGGGGTCCACCATGTGGGACTGATGGTGGATCGGGACCGCTTCGTGCATGCATCGACCTCGAAGCACAGGGTCGGGCTGACCCGGCTGCACACGCCGTACTGGAGGGCCCGCTATGTCGGCGCGGGCAGCTATCTGGACTGATCGCGGCGGCGGTGCACCGGGCGTCTGCCGGTGGCCGGGAACCGGGCCGGGACCGGCGACCGCGCTGGGCGACGGCGCGAGCGCTGCGCACGGCGCACCCGGCGCGGGACGCTCGGACGGCTGCGCGGTACGGCACCAGGCTGCAACCGGCTCGCCTTTTCCCGCCCTTTGTTGCAGAATGTCCGGCGGTCCCAGGCGTCGTCCCGGGGCGGGTCATCAACACTATCCTGCAACCCTGAGGAGTTTCCAGACATGTCCGATAAGCCAATGAGCGAGAGCCGTCGTGACGCCGTCAAGCTGATGCTCGGCGCTGCTGTCGCCATCCCGGTCATCAACCTGGTCGGTGTCGGCATCGCCCGCGCCGCGGCCCCGGCCGTCGCTGCCGATGATCCGACCGGCGTCGCCCTGAAGTACAACGCGGACGCCACCAAGGCCGACCGTGCGGCGGCTGCCCGTCCCGGCATGCCGGCGGCCGAGCAGATGTGCTCGAACTGTCAGTTCTCGGGCGCCAGTGACGTTCCCGATCATCTGACCTGCACCCTGTTCCCCGGTAAGGTGGTGAGTGCCAAGGGCTGGTGCTCCTCCTGGACCGTCAAGGCCGCTTGATCGCAGCCCGCCCGCTCCCCACCTTAAACCTTGGGGAGGCGAGAAACGGGGCCCACGGGCCCCGTTTTGCATTCTGTATATTGCCTTCATTCGCGGCTAAACCGCTTTTTCCGCGCCGATTGGCACATCCCGCGCCGCGGCGCCTGTGCCGCGGCCTCGACCATCCTGGTACCCCTCCAGACACCATGACCATTGCAGAGCAGGCCGCGGTCGCGCGGCCCTTATCCGTCGACACCCCCCGCCACTGTCCGCCGCCTCTAACGGCCGCTTCGCCGTCGGCGGCGCGGCTGGTGTTCCTGCGCGGGCTCGTCTGGGGCCTCATCGGGCTCATCTATGCACCGCTGTTCCTCGGACTTACCGCCATCTTCGAGCGGCTCGGTGCCGGCCCCGGGGCCTACGCCGCCGCGGCCGCCCTGGCCGGGGCGGCGGGTGCGGCCCTCTACGGGTCGCACGAGTTGGCCCTCGTGGGTACCGGGATCGGTGCCATCGTGGGCGTGCTGCTCTTGACGAGCGCCGCGGATCTGCTCAGTTTCACCCAGGCCGCCGCCGTGGCGGCCGCGCTGGCCGCCCTGGTGGGCCTGCTGGTGTCCTTTCCCGGCCAGTGCACGCGGCGGGTACCCGGCAAGGTCCTGGCGGGGCTGACCACCGGTGCGGCCTGCGGCGCCCTGCTCGCGGCGACCCTGCCGCTCGGCCCCCGGCCGTTCTCGCCCTTCGTGATGCTGGCCTTGCTGGTCAGTGTCAACGGCGCCCTGTATGTGACCAGCGTGCGCTGGTGGACCGACCGAATCAGCCGGCTGCGCATCGCGGCGCGCCCCTGCCGCCTGATCGAGGCGCTGGTGCTGGCCGCGCTGGCCGGGCTTGCCGCCGGCGGGGTCTGGCTGATGGCCGGACCCCTGCTCGGGGATGAGTCCGGTCTGGTAGGCGCGGTCGCGGCCACGATTTACGACGCGCTGCCGTACGCCGCACTCGGCGGCATCTTGGGCGGGGCGGTGGCGGGGGCCCTGCTCGAGGCCTTCGGATTCGCCTGGGTTCACGACGTCTAAGCCCATGGCCCGCACCAAATCCAGCCGGCGCTGGCTCGACCGCCAGTTCAGCGACCCCTATGTGAAGCGCGCCCAACTGGAGGGCTACCGCTCGCGGGCCGCCTACAAACTCCTGGAGCTACAGGACAAGGACCGCCTCCTGAGCCCCGGGATGCGGGTCGTCGATCTGGGCGCCGCCCCCGGCAGTTGGTCCCAGATCGCGGCGCGCCTGGTGGGTGGGCGCGGTCAGGTCTTCGCCCTGGACCTGCTCGCGATGGACCCTTTGCCGGGCGTGCAGTCCCTGACCGGGGACTTTCGTGAGCCGGAGGTCCTGGCTGCGCTGCGCGAGCAACTCGGCGATGCGCCGGTGGATCTGGTGCTATCGGATATGTCCCCCAATATATCGGGGACGGCGGCGGTCGATCAGCCGCGTACCGCCTATCTGGTGGAGTTGGCCCTGGAGCTTGCGCGTGAGACGCTGAAACCCGGCGGCGCCCTGGTCGTCAAGACCTTCCAGGGCGAGGGCTTCGACCAGATGTTGCGCGGCTTGCGCGCCGATTTTGCCGTGGTGGCCAACCGCAAGCCCCAGGCCTCACGGCCCGCGAGCCGGGAACTCTACCTGGTAGCCAAGGGCTTCCGTCCGAAATGACCTTTTTTCGGCGCCATAAGGGTGTTACTTTGCCCGGATAGAGCCGGGTGCCCTCCCCTGAGTACCCCATCACCAGAGGCCAGATGCCGTGAGCGATATGGCGAAGAATCTGATTCTATGGGTGGTCATCGCCATCGTGCTGATGTCCGTCTTCAACAATTTCACCACCACGCGCTCCGCGCCGCGCAGCCTGACCTATTCCGCCTTCATCGAACAGGTCAAGCAGGGGACCGTGAAGGAGGTCACCATCCAGGGGCGCACCATCGCGGGGCTCACCGACTCGGGGAGCCGCTTCTCCACCTACAGCCCGGGTGACGACGGCCTGGTGGGCGACCTGCTGAACAACAACGTCATCATCAAGGCCGCCCCGCTGGACAAGCCGTCGGTCCTGATGTCGATGCTGATCAACTGGTTCCCATTGCTGATCCTGGTCGGGCTCTGGGTGCTCTTCATGCGCCAGATGCAGGGCGGGGGCGGCGGGCGGGGGGCTATGTCCTTCGGCAAGAGCCGGGCGCGGATGCTCTCCGAGGATCAGGTCAAGGTCACCTTCCAGGACGTGGCGGGCGCCGAGGAGGCCAAGGACGAGGTCTCGGAGATGGTCGACTTCCTGCGCGACCCGGCCAAGTTCCAGAAGCTCGGCGGCAAGATCCCCAAGGGCGTGCTGATGGTCGGTCCCCCCGGGACCGGCAAGACCCTGCTCGCCCGGGCCATCGCGGGGGAGGCCAAGGTGCCCTTCTTCACCATCTCCGGCTCAGACTTCGTGGAGATGTTTGTCGGCGTGGGGGCTTCCCGGGTGCGCGACATGTTTGAGCAGGCCAAGAAGCACGCCCCCTGCATCATCTTCATCGACGAAATTGACGCCGTTGGTCGGCACCGCGGCGCTGGCCTGGGCGGCGGTCACGACGAGCGCGAGCAGACGCTCAACCAGTTGCTGGTGGAGATGGACGGCTTCGAGGGCAACGAGGGCGTGATCGTCATCGCCGCCACCAACCGCCCCGACGTGCTGGACCCGGCGCTGCTGCGCCCCGGGCGCTTCGACCGGCAGGTGGTGGTGCCGCTGCCGGACGTGCGCGGGCGCGAGCAGATCCTGAAAGTCCACATGCGCAAGATCCCGGCCGCGGAGGACGTGAAGGCGTCCGTGCTGGCGCGCGGGACCCCCGGCTTCTCGGGTGCGGATCTGGCCAACCTGATCAACGAGGCGGCGCTCTTCGCCGCCCGCGCCAACAAGAAGCTGGTGGACATGGAGGACATGGAGAAGGCCAAGGACAAGATCATGATGGGAGCGGAGCGCCGCTCCATGGTCATGTCCGATGAGGAGAAGCGCCTCACGGCCTATCACGAGTCCGGCCACGCCATCGTCGGCCGGCTGGTGCCGGAGCACGACCCGGTGCACAAGGTCAGCATCATCCCGCGCGGGCGCGCCCTGGGCGTGACGCTCTTCCTGCCGGAGGACGACCGCTTCAGCTACAGCAAGCAGCGCCTGGAGTCGAGTATCTCCAGCCTGTTCGGCGGGCGCGTGGCGGAGGAACTGATCTTCGGGGCCGAGAGCGTCACCACCGGCGCCCAGAACGACATCCACCGCGCCACCGATATTGCCCGCAGCATGGTGACCAAGTGGGGCCTGTCGGACCGGCTCGGGCCCTTGACCTATAGCGAGGAGGAGCAGGAGATCTTTCTCGGCCATTCGGTGGCCCAGCACAAGAGCGTCTCCGACGAGACCAACCACCTGATCGACGAGGAGGTCCGACGCTTCATCGAGCGCAACTATGCGCGCGCGCGGCAACTGCTGACCGACAACACCGAGAAGCTCCACGCCATGGCCGCCGCCCTGATCAAGTACGAGACCATCGACGCGGACCAGATCGACGACATCATGTCCGGGCGCCCGCCGCGTCCGCCCAAGGACTGGAACGATGAGGAGCCGACCCGCCCCGGGCGGACGCCCCGGGCCGCGGACGACCGGGGTGCGGACCTGCCGCGGGATGACGGCCACCTGGGCCGCCCCGCCGGCGAGCACTGAGCCCGCCCGGATCGGTGCCGATGTCATCACTGGATTGCGGCGGTCGCCGGCTCGATCTCACCCGGCCGCGGGTGATGGGCATCCTCAATGTCACCCCCGATTCGTTCTCCGACGGGGGCCGCTTCCAGTCCCGCCCGGCGGCCCTGGAGCGGGCCCAGGCCATGGTGGCGGCGGGGGCCGACCTGATCGATGTCGGCGGTGAGTCCACCCGTCCCGGGGCCCAGCCGGTGCCCCTCGCGGACGAGCTGGCGCGCGTGATCCCGGTGGTGGCGGCCCTGGCCGGGTCACTCGCGGTGCCGATCTCGGTGGATACCTCCAAACCCGAGGTCATGCGCGCGGCGGTGGCGGCCGGTGCCGGGCTGATCAACGACGTCTGCGCCCTGCGGGCGCCGGGGGCGCTGGAGAGCGCCGCCCGGCTCGGGGTGCCGGTGTGTCTGATGCACCTGCTGGGGGAGCCCGGCACCATGCAGGCCGCGCCCAGCTACGGGGACGTGGTCGCCGAGGTGCGGGCCTTTCTGGCCGCGCGGGTCGACGCCTGCATCCGCGTCGGCATCCCCCGCGAGCGCCTGCTCATCGATCCGGGCTTCGGCTTCGGCAAGACGCTGGCGCACAATCTCGCCCTGCTGGCCCACCTGGAGGTCTTCACCGACCTTGGGGTGCCGGTCCTGGTGGGCCTCTCGCGCAAGTCCATGGCCGGTGCCCTGACCGGCCGCCCCCCCGGGGAACGCCTGGCCGCCAGCCTGGCCGCCGGGCTCCTGGCGGTGCAGCGCGGCGCGCTCATCCTGCGGGTCCATGACGTGGCCGAGACCCGCGACGCCCTATTGGTTTGGGAGGCCGTGCGTGCGGCTGCAAGCCTTGGTGGGTCGCGAACAAACTGATCCCAGAAAAAGCAGTTTAGCCGCAAATGAACGCAAATTAACGCAAATAGTCAGAGACTCGGCTCTTACTGCAGATGCGCCGTCCGAGTGACTCGCGCGACGATGCTAACCAGCAGATTTATTTGCGCTTATTTGCGTTCATTTGCGGCTAAATAATCTTTTTTAGGCTGATCGGTCCATGAATTGAGGTTGAGTTGCGATGCGCAAGTATTTTGGTACGGACGGGATTCGCGGGCGGGTCGGTGAGCCCAACATCAGCCCCGATTTCGTGCTCAAGCTGGGCTGGGCGGCGGGCCGGGTCCTGGGCCAAGGCCCCGGCAGCACCATCCTGATCGGCAAGGACACCCGGATCTCCGGCTACATGTTCGAGTCGGCCCTGGAGGCCGGCCTGGCCGCCGCCGGGGTCAACATCCGCCTGCTGGGGCCGATGTCCACCCCGGGCGTCGCCTATCTCACGCGCACCTTCCGCGCCGCTGCCGGCATCGTCATCACCGCCTCCCACAACCCTTACCAGGACAACGGCATCAAGTTCTTCTCCGCCGACGGCGATAAGCTGCCGGACGAGGTGGAACTGGCCATCGAGGCGGAGCTCGGGCGGCCCTTGCATACCGTGGACGCCGCGGCCCTGGGCAAGGCACGGCGGGTCGAGGACGCTGGCGGGCGCTATATCGAGTTCTGCAAGTCCACCATCCCCGCGGCGATGAACTTCCGCGGGCTCAAGCTGGTGGTGGACTGCGCCCACGGGGCGACCTACAACACCGCCCCCCATGTCTTCGAGGAGTTGGGGGCCGAGGTCCTGCCCATGGGTACCGAGCCCGACGGGCTCAACATCAATCGCAACGTCGGCTCGACCAGCCCGGGGGCCCTGTGCAAGGCGGTGGTGGAGGCGGGCGCCGATCTGGGGATCGCCTTCGACGGCGACGGCGATCGGGTCCTGATGGTCAACTCCCGGGGCGCGCTGGTGGACGGCGATGACCTGCTCTACATCATCGCGCGGTCGCGTCAGACGGCCGGCACCCTGCGCGGGGACGTGGTGGGCACCCTGATGAGCAATCTCGGGTTCGAGCACGCGCTGCACCGGCTCGGGATCGGTTTCGCCCGCACCCAGGTCGGGGACCGCTACATCATGGAGCACTTGAAGCGCACCGACGCCATCCTGGGCGGCGAGCCCTCCGGTCACATCATCTGCCGCGACCGCACCAGCACCGGCGACGGCATCGTCGCGGCGCTCCAGGTCCTGGCGGCCCTGAGGCGTCTGGAGCTGAGCCTGGACGACCTCTGTGCCGAGGTGGAGCACTACCCCCAGGTCCTGATCAACATCCGGCTGCCCGAGCGCCGGGAGATCGTCAGCCTGCCGGCCGTCATCGACGCGGTCTTCATGGCCGAACAGGAACTGGCCGGCCGCGGGCGGGTGCTGCTGCGGCCATCCGGCACCGAGCCGCTGGTGCGGGTGATGGTGGAAGGGGCCGAGGGCGCCCAGGTCCAGGCCCTGGCCGACCGGCTGGCCGCGGTGGTGCGGGACCAGATCGCCGCTGGGGCGGCCTGACCGTGGCCCTCGTCAAGAAGAGCGCCCTGGTCGCCCACTCGGCCAAGCGCATGTTCGATCTGGTCTATGACGTGGGCGCCTACCCGCAGTTCCTGCCCTGGTGCCAGAGCACCCGCGTGATCTCCGAGACCGCGGAGCAGATCTGCGGGCGGATCGAGGTCTCGCGCCTGGGCATTCACCAGACCTTCAGCACCTGCAACCGCTTCGAGCGCGATCGGCGCATGGACATCGCGCTCCTGGACGGCCCCTTCCGCAAGCTCCACGGCGGTTGGCGCTTCACCCCGTTGCGCGAGGACGCCTGCAAGGTCGAACTGGATCTGGAGTTCGAGTTTTCCGGCCGCCTGATCGACAAGGCCTTCGGGGCGGTCTTCAACCAGATCGCCAACTCACTGGTGGACGCCTTCTGCAAGCGCGCCGATGATGTCTATCGGGGCTGAGCGACGGAAGATTATTGTCCGCAAATGAACGCAAATGAACGCAAATAAGACATAAGATCGCGGATAAATCTCTTCTTCGCCTGGTTCCGTCCGGGTCGAACGGGGGCGGGCGACGTGCAGCCGTGGCAGCTTCAGTTTGCCTTCTTGACGCCGATCGCCTGCAGTGTACGGCTGATCAACCCCTCGTTGCCCTGGTAGTCGGGCACCGAGACCATGGTCTCCTTGGCCTTGTCGGTCCCAGCCGGCTTGGGGTTCGGGCGCAGGTCGCCCTCGACGCCGACCAGGGCATCGTCCTTGAAGAGCACGGTGACGCGGCGCCGCTCCAGGGCCTTATGGCCGTGCCGCATGGTGTAGACATAGTCCCAGCGGTCGCTGTTGAAGAAGTCCGCCAAGAGCGGGGTACCGAGCAGATAGCGCACCTGGCGCTTGTTCATGCCCGGTTGCAGTTGATCCACCTGCTCCGCGGTGACGATGTTGCCCTGCTGCACCGTCATCTTGTAGACGAAGGGCAGTCGATCGAGCATGGACCTCTGAGAGTCGTCCACCTTGGGCGCCCCCGCGCAGGCGCTCAAGACCAGGGCGGCGAGGCCGAGCAGACAGGCGGTCGGACGGGTGAGGAGCTTTCGCATCTTGTTATGATAGGGCAAAGCGGGTAAACCCCGGCATCATACAGCAGCCCCGGCCCGCGATCATCGAACCAGGTCCGGCGGCCTACGCAACCCCCCCGGGAGGGCGAGGATGGACAACCAGCAGATCAAGGGGGCGGGGCTCAAGGTTACCCGTCCGCGCGAGAAGATCCTAAGCATCCTGGAGCGCAGCGGCCGCCGCCATCTCAGCGCCGAGGACGTTTATAAAGCCTTGCTGAACAACGGCGACGACGTCGGCCTGGCCACGGTCTACCGGGTCCTGACCCAGTTCGAGGAGGCCGGACTCGTCTGTCGGCGCCACTTCGCGACCGGCCAGTCGGTCTTCGAGCTCAACAGCGGCGACCACCACGACCACCTGGTCTGCATCCGCTGCAGCCGCGTGGTGGAATTCGCCGACCCCCTGATCGAAGAGCGCCAGGGCGCCATCGCCGCCGCTCACGGCTTCCGCATCGAGAACCACTCGCTGGTCATCTATGGCGTTTGCGCGCAGTGCGCCGCGCAGTGAGCCCGGCGCCCGGGACGTCCCTCTCGTGACACCGCTCCAGCGGTGTCACGCCTGTGTCAGGCGCTGCGCGCCGTTACTCGGCGCTGGAGTTCAAGGCTTCAGCCTTGGCGGCTAGCAGCCAAGGCTGAAGCCTTGGACCCCAGGGCCGCGTCCGCGAACACGCGGTAAACTAGAGCGCTTGGCCGCAGGCCGGGGGCGGCTCGCTGGCCGTTGGGGCCGGAACAGGATTCGGGGGACAGACGTGGCAACGATCTTCATCTGCTACCGCCGCGACGACAGCGGCCCGGCCGCCGGGCGCATCTACGACCGGCTCGAGGCCCACTTCGGCCGCGGCCAGGTCTTCATCGACGTGGACGACATCCCGCTGGGGGTCAACTGGCGGGACTGGCTCGACCAACAGGTCCGCGGCTCAGACGTGGTGCTGGCCGTGATCGGCCGGGACTGGCTGTGCGCCGCCGACGCGGCCTCGGGCCGCCGCCTGGACGCCCCGCGCGACTATGTCCGCACCGAGATCGAGATCGCGCTGGCGCGCGGCATCCCCCTGATCCCGGTCCTCCTGGAGGGCGTAGCGATGCCCCTGGAGCCGGACCTGCCCGACAGCATCAAGGCGCTCGCCGATCGCCAGGGCACCACGGTGCACGCCGCCGGCGCCCATTTCCGCGGCCACATGGACCGCCTGATCCGCGGCATCGAACGGTTGGCCGAGCACCCGCACCCAGCGGCACCATCCCCCGTAGGGTCCGCTGCGCGGACCGACGCTACACCGACCAATGACCGGCAGTCCAAGGCGTCAACCGCGGCCCCCACCGCCAAGGCTGAAGCCTTGGACTCCAGGGGCCGCGTCGGGTCCGCCGCGCGCACCAGCGATCCCGTGTCAGCCGCGCTGCCCGGGCGCACGATCAAGCACCCCGCGCCCGCTCCCAAGACCGAACCCCTGCTCGCCGAACTCGCCGACCCCGCCACCAAGCCCGAGCGTCGCCTTGAGATCGGCGACCAACTGGCCGGGTTGGGGGACCCGCGCGCTGGCGTCGGACTGGACTCCGACGGACGGCCCGCGATCGACTGGGTCGAGATCCCCGCGGGGTCCTTCCTCTACGGCGCGAACAAGGAGCGCCGCGACAACGACGCCTTCCGGATCGGCCGCGTCCCCATCACCAACGTTCAGTACCAGGCCTTCATCGCCGCCGGCGGCTATACCGAGAAGCGCTGGTGGGAAGGGTTGGAGCAGCGGATCGAGTCGCCGATCGAACCCAACTGGGAGCAGCCCAACCGCCCGCGGGAACGCGTCTCCTGGTACGAGGCGATGGCCTACTGCGCCTGGTTGAGCGACACCCTCAAGCTCGAGGTCCGCCTGCCGACGGAATGGGAATGGGAACGGGCGGCGCGCGGCACCGACGGGCGCGAGTACCCCTGGGGCGACGGCTATCGGGCCGGGTATGCGAATATCAACGAGACCTACCAAGAGGCTGGCCCGAGCTATCTCCAGCAGACCACCGCCGTCGGCATCTACCCGCAGGGCGCCTCGCCGGAGGGCGTGCTGGATTTGTCCGGAAACGTCTGGGAGTGGTGTCTGAACGAATACCAGGACCCCAAGCACATCCAGCCCGGCGGCACCGGGTCGCGGGTGGTGCGCGGCGGCTCTTGGGGCTACTACCAGCACTACGCGCGCGCGGCCTACCGCAACTACTACGTTCCGCACTACCGCAACGACCTCATTGGGCTGCGTGTCTTGTGCGTCTCCCCCATTCACTGACCACTGGATCACTGAACACTGATCACTGATCCTCTGTTCACTGAACCGCGCGCAGCGCGGTCGCGAAAAAAAAGTTATCCACAGGCAACGGGCCGCGGCTCCCTGATCGGTCCATTCGCATCCCAGACAAAGCGGCGCAGGACATGCCCGCGCAGCCCCCAACTGTCCGCATAGCGCACATGGTTGATCCAGCCTTGGACACTGGCATCGAATTCGGCGAAGCTGATCCGCCCCGCCCCCCACTCGTCATAACGGGCCGTGAGCCGCCGGGTCGCCTCGACCACCTTGCGCGACTTCACGCGCCGGTGTGTTGGGTACACCACGAAGCCCAGCCAGGGGATGCCGGTCTGCACCGGCACTACCTGCGCCGGGCCCTCATGCACCGTCAGCCGCAGGGCCGCCAACCGCTCCAGCAGCGCCCGCTTCCAGGCCCAGAGTTCCGCCTTGCTGTCCGAGAACAGGGCCATGTCATCGACATAACGCAGATAGGCCGGACAGCCCAGTTCGCGCTTCACGAACTGGTCCACCGGGTCCATGAAGCAGTTCGACCAGAACTGCGAGGTCAGATTGCCGATCGGCAGCCCGCGCGGCCGGCAAGCGGCCAGGAGGTCGTCGCCGGGAAACCAGACCATGCGGTACTCCGCATAGTGCATGATGCACCACCCGGTCGGCGAAAGGCGCCGCACTGATCCGCCAGCGTTTGGGGCCATGGATGGTGAAGTGGGTGTAGCCGCCCGGGCGCCAGGTGCCCGCCGCCAGCGCGGCCTGCAGATCCAGCAGCCGGTCTGCGACCTGATGCTCGAAGCGCGCGACGCTCGGTCTGGCGCGCTTGCCGAGGGCCGCCCGGCGCCAGGCCTCCAGCAGGTTGTCCCAGGCAATCACCCGCTCGAACAGACATCGCGAGGAGTTCCTCATGGCGCAGGAGATGGTCATTTTTTCCCGGGTCTTCGATCTGGTGGAATGGCTGGTACCCAAAGGGGAGTCCTTTCCCCGGGCCTACCGGCACACGGTCACACAGCGCCTGCTCGGGGCCGCCTTGGACCTGCCGGAGCAGTTGTACGAGGCGCAGGTTTACCGCAACCGGCAGCGCTATGAGGCGCTGACGCGCGCGGACGCGACCCTGAACAAGGTCCGGCTCTATCTGCGCCTGGCCCATCGCTGGCGCTGGCTCTCCGACGGCCAATATGAGCATGTGAGCCGGATGGTGGTCGAGGTCGGGCGTCTGCTCGGGGCCTGGATGCAGAAAACGCCCCAGTCGGGGTGAGGCGCCGCGGGGCCGTAAGGCCCTGACGGCGCCTCGTCTACAGATCTGCCCGACGCCGGGACCGGCGTGCGGACGGGACGCACCCGCGCCATCCAGTCGCCCTTCGCCGCATCCCGCAAACCGTAATCGGCGGGACAGGTCGGCATCCGAAGGGCTAAAGGTGGATGTGGGAGACGCACAAGACACGCAGCCCAAAGTCGACGTCGCGGTAGTGCGGATCGAAGCCGCTGCGGTCGGCCGCGCGCGCGTCGAGCTGGTCGTCGCTCCAAGAGCCGCCGCGCACCACCCGCGACCCGGTGCCGCCAGGCTGGATGCGTTTGGGGTCCTTGGATTCGTTCAGGCACCACTCCCAAACGTTGCCGGACAGGTCCAGCACGCCCTCCGGCGAGGCGCCTTGCGGGTAGACCCCGACGGCGGTGGTCTGCCGCAGATAAGTCGGACCGGCATCGGAGTTCTTCTCATCGATGTTGGCATACCCGGCCCGATAGCCATCGCCCCAGGGGTACTCGCGCCCGTCGGTGCCTCGCGCCGCCCGTTCCCATTCCCACTCGGTAGGCAGGCGGACCTCGAGCTTGAGGGTGTCACTCAACCAGGCGCAGTAGGTCATCGCCTCGTACCAGGAGACGCTTTCCCGCGGGCGGTTGGGCTGCTTCCACCCGGGATCGGCTGGCGACTCGATCCGCTTCTCGAGCCCTTCCCACCAGCGCTTTTCCCGATAGCCGTCGGCGGCGATGAAGGCCTGGTATTGGGCGTTGGTGATGGGGAAGCGGCTGATCCGGAAAGCCTCGGTCGGTCGGCGTTCCTGCGTGTCGCCGTATAGAAAGTCCCCCGCCGGGATCGCGACCCAATCGATCGCCGGCCGCCCGTCGGCGCCCAGTCCGACGCCCGGGCGCGGGTCTCCCAGTTCGGCCAACCGGTCGCCGATCTCAAGGCGGCGTTCGGGCTTGGTGGCGGGGGCGGCGAGTTCGGCGAGCATGGCTTGGGTCTTGGGATCGGGCACGGCGGGGGGCTTGATCATGGGCCCGGGCATGGCGGCTGACACGGGATCGGTGGTCCGCGCAGCGGACCCTACGAGGGGCGGTACCGCCGGGTGCGGGTGCTCGGCCAGCCGTTCGATGCCGCGGATCAGGCGGTCCATGTGGCCGCGGAAGTGGGTGCCGGCGGCGTGGACCGTGGCCGCCTGGCGGTAGGCGAGCGCCTTGATGCTCGCGGGCAGGTCGGACTCAGGCGGCATCGACACACCCTCCAGGAGCACCGGGATCAGGGGGATGCCGCGCGCGAGCGCGATCTCGATCTCGGTGCGGACATAGTCGCGCGGGGCGTCCAGGCGGCGGCCCGAGCCCGTGTCGGCGGCCCCCAGCCAGTCCCGACCGATCACGGCCAACACCAGGTCGGAGCCGCGGACCTGTTGGTCGAGCCAGTCCCGCCAGTCGACCCCCAGCGGGATGTCATCGACGTCCATGAAGACTTGGCCGCGGCCGAAGTGGGCCTCCAGCCGGTCGTAGATGCGCCCGGCGGCCGGTCCGCTGTCGTCGCGGCGGTAGCAGATGAAGATCGTTGCCAAGTCGGTCCCCTGATTCCTGTGTAGAAGGCAGCGTTAGCGCGCCATCCAGCCGTGCGCAGAGTCGCCTTGGTGGTGGAATATCCACCACCAGGTGGCTAATATACAGCCAGGATCCGGCGCAATATCGAGTCCGAACTGCGTGCCGCACTGGCCGATACCCCGGTGGTGCCGCTCAATGGCGCGCGTCAGACCGGCAAGAGCACCCTGGCCCGGGCGGTGGCCGCGCCGCTCGGTGCCGGCTATGTCACGCCCCCTGCCGGCCTGGTCGGAGAATCTGGGCAAGCGGCTGATCAAGGCGCCGAAGATCCACCTGATCGACGCCGGTCTGGCGGCCCATCTGACTGGTTACCGGGCCCCGCCCGCGGGGCGGGAGTCGACCGCCTTCGGCCACCTGCCGGAGGGCTTCGTGGTGGGGGAACTGCGCAAGCAGGCCGGTTGGTCGCAGACCCGGGTGGGCCTCTGGCACTATCGCACCACCAGCGGCCGGGAGGTCGACTGCGTGCTGGAGGGCCCCGCCGGACGCTTGGTGGGAATCGAGGTCAAGGCGGCGGCGACCTTGGGCGCCAAGGACTTCGCCGGGCTTGAGTCGCTGGCCGCGGATGCGCCGGAGCGTTTCCACGTCGGGGTCCTGCTCTACACCGGCGAGCGTGCGGTCGCCTTCGGCGAGCGACTCTGGGCGATCCCGGTGTGGGACCTGTGGCAGGGGCCGCCGGACCTCGCTGCCTAGCGAGCGTCGGCGCCGCGGCGCGTGCTGAGCGCGGCGAGGAAGCCCAGGCAGCCGATCAGCATGACCCCCATGCCCCCCAGCAGGACGGTGCCGGTGGAGAAGCTGCCGAGCCAGTAGAGGCCGCCGATCCGGGCCGCCCCGGCCACGAGGGTGAGCAGGACCCCGGCGGCGCCCGCCAGCCATCCGATCGTCAACAGGATGCGTGTCATTTCTTACTCCTCGCAAGGTTAAGCGTCTGGGTTGTCGTTGGCTGCCGCGGGCCTGCATGGCCCGCGAACGCGGCCCTTATTCTTCTCCCCCCCGGCTTGTGTGTAAAGCCCGATCGTGTCACTTCCCCCGGCCCGCGGCGGCGGCGCGCGCCAGCATCTCGCTTGCGTGTTCGCGTGTGCGCTTGGTGATCTCGGTGCCGCCCAACATGCGGGCGATCTCTTCGCGCCGGGTGTCGCCGTCCAGGGGGTCGATGCGGGTGTGGGTCTCGCCGTCCAGGGTCTCCTTGCGGACCCGCAACTGGTGGTGGGCCTGGGCGGCGACCTGGGGCAGGTGGGTGACGCACAGGACCTGGCGCGCCTCGCCCAGGCGGCGCAACAGGCGCCCGACGATCTCGGCCACGCCGCCGCCGATGCCGACATCGACCTCGTCGAAGACCAGGGTGGGGACGGCTCCGACCTCGGCGGTGGCGACCTGGATACCGAGACTGATGCGCGAGAGTTCGCCCCCGGAGGCGACCCGCGCCAGGGCTTGCAGGGGCTGCCCGGGGTTGGCGCTGACCAGGAAGGCGACGCGCTCGCACCCGCCGGCCCCGGCGGCGGCCAGCCCCAGGGGTTCCAGTTGCACGGCGAAGCGCCCGCCGGCCATGCCGAGGTCTTGCATGGCCGCCGTGACGGTCGCGCCCAGGCGGGTGGCGGCGGCGGCGCGGGCGGCGGTGAGGTCGGCCGCCTGGGCGCTGAATCCGGCCCAGGCGCCGTCGCGTTGCTCGCGCAGCGCCTCCAGGCCCAGGTCGGCGTCGTCGAGCGACTGGAGCTCGGCCCGGCGGGTCTGAAGCAGGTCCGGCAACTGGGCGGCAAAGCAGCGGTATTTGCGCGCCAGGTCGTGGATTTGGGCAAGCCGACTCTCCACCGTCGCCAGCGCGGCCGGGTCCAGATCCAGGCCGTCCAGATAGTGGCGCAGCCCGGAGGCGGCCTCGTGGGCGTGGATGGCGGCGGTCTCCAGCAACTCGCGGGTCGGCACCAGGCTGGGGTCGACTGACTCCAGGTCGGCAAGCTCGGTCCCGGCGGTGCGCAACTGGTCCTCGATGGCGGGTTCGGACTCCGCGAGCAGCACCAGCACGCGCCCGGCCGTCTCCTGCAGGCGGCCCAGATTGCTCAGGCGCCGCTGCTCCTGGTCCAGGGTGGTCAGTTCCTCGGCGGTGAGGGCCAGCGCGGACAATTCCTCGACCTGGAAGCGCAGCAGGTCCCGGCGCTCGGCGCGCTCGGTGCCGGCGTTCTCAAGCTCGGTGAGCCGCCGGTCCAGGGTCCGGAACTCGCGCCAGGCGCCCGCCACCGCGGCGGCCA
>Ga0247842_10005041_pt1 | contig 15936 bp, 16 predicted proteins | sample LaCruzMarch2015__3_FD_192411 | JGI IMG/M metagenome (GOLD analysis project Ga0247842, IMG submission 192411) | Freshwater microbial communities from meromictic Lake La Cruz, Castile-La Mancha, Spain - LaCruzMarch2015_19m | ecosystem: Environmental > Aquatic > Freshwater > Lake | place: Spain...
GACGTGAAATCGAAAAGATGAATGACCGAGGATTTTCAATGCATGTAAAACGCCCACACGAAATAGGCCGCTTTGAGCGGCTCCAATCTTCAAGCCCCCGGCTTTGCCGGGGGTCTATGACTCCTACAAAGGAAAATGAAAAGACCGCCCGGATTGGGCAACTGAACGTAAAGTCAGTGGGATGGAGAAGCTTTCCGAGGTCCTATCTGTTCACCCTGCGGGTGAGCGTCCAAAAGTGAATGATGGAGGTCAAAAATCGTGGCCGCTGGACACGCCGGGGGGACGATTTTACGCGGAATGGGACACGGAGGTCCCGGTGACTCGCGAGGGGCAGTTGATTTTCTTCTTTCAGTTCCTGCACGCGGGAGGATGCGGTGTCGGTCGAGGTCAGACGCCCGATCCCCGGCAACTCCCGGTTCGTGGTCTGCACCGAGGTGGCGAGGTTCAAACCCTCGATCATCGAGGCGGAACTGGAGGGGAAAACCCACCATGACCGCTACGCGCTCCGCCTCATGGCGGAACGTGCGATGCTCTCGGAGATCCGGCGGTCCAACGAGGCCGACATGCGCAGCCGGGCAAACGGCAGCAACGGCAACGGGGTGATGGAGACCCTGTTGAACCGTGATCGCCTGGTGATCCGGGACTGCCAGCTTCTCCGCTGGATGGAAACCCGGAACCATAACCTCGACCTCCTGCTCAAGCGCGGGGTCGCAGGCGGGAGCATCCCAGTGGTGCTCCACCTCGACGAGAAATCGAGGTGAGCAACCGAAGGTCAAGAGCCGGGCATCGCCCACAAGCCGGGGTCCGGCCTCTCCGCCCGGTCATCCTGCGGCACACCTTCCGGCAAGTCTTCGTTCATCGTCTGGTTCCTCCAAGGAAACGGTTTTCAAGGAGCCTTGGATGGTTTATCAACGTGACAACCAGATCCCGCGCATCGGTCTCAGAAAGGAACTCAGCGAAGCCAAGTTCAAGAATGAGCGGGTTCGGGGCGGCCTGGGGGCGGATCTGGAGGATGATCTCGGGAGCCTCTTGGGCGATCATCTCCAAAGAGTCGCCGCGCTGGTGCAGAGCCCGAACGATCAGGCACAGGGCCACGCCCGTGCTACGCGAAATCCCCGCACGGCAATGAACCATCAGGGGCTCGCCGGGCACTGAATCGGCAAACCGGAAGATGTCTTTGAGGTGTTTGCCTTTCGCTTGACGGCCATCCACGCCCCGCGGACAGCGAATCGTGGAGCTTCGGGCTACAGACTGCAATCCAGAGGTGGGACACCTCACTTGTTCCGCTTCAGGACCTGATTTCATCGGGACTTGGAACGCCTCACCCCCAAAATCCCATCTGGATTGTGGACCCATCTTCTTGTGGGGGATCCCCTCTTGATTGCGCGACGGATCGTCGCCTCCGAAACGCCGATGATGGCGGCCGCCTCCGAGAAGCGTTTATTTATTTTGTCAGCGTCCACATGCTCACTCTGCATAAAGCGGGGAGGTGTGTGCCAGCGCTTTTTCTTGCCCCCTACTTCTTGCCTTCCTTTGGGAGGACCGCCTCGACTGCCTTCGGCTCGAAGAGCGCAGCCATTTTCAGGCTATGCTCCAATTTCACGGTATCGCCGTAGGTCTTGAGCACCAGAGCTCCGCCGTCACGGTGGCCCTGCCATGCCGCCACAGTGGCAACGTCGATGCCGAGGCGGAGGGCGGAGGTGATAAAGAACCTGCGAAGCGAACGCGGCGAAAAATGGGGATACCGGAGCCGTCTGCATGCCGCCTGCAGTCCTTTTTTGCAGTCGTCCTGCGGAAGCAGCCGCGTCGTCGGATCAGCGGGCATTGCGGCCAACCGGCGCTCGATGATTGGCCTGGCAGCGGGATAGATCGGGATCGGGAAAGCCTTTTTGGTTTTCTTTCGGAAAATTTGAATCGTCCCCTCATCGAGGTGGATATGCTGCCTCTCGATGGCGGTGAGTTCGGCTTGCCCGAGCCCCAGTCGGCCCGCCAGCTCCACGAAATCTGCGGTATCATCCCGGCCGTGGCCGTTTGACATCTGTGATCTCAGATCGGCAACGATGGCAACAAATTGGTGCTCGTTCGGGGTCAAGCGGGTGATGCCTCCGGGTTTCTCATATTTGAGCCCCTCCATGGGGCTCCTTGCTATGACCCCATCCTCCACGGCCATCTTGAAGAAATCCCGTGCGGCGCGGATCATCTTGTTCCGAGTCGCGGGCCGCAGATCGGGATATTGTGCCAACCAGAGCTGGCAATCGGACTTGCGGATTTTGGAAATCACACTGGGACCGGGCCACTCGTCGACCAGCTTTCCGATATGCCGTGTGATGTTGGCCATGGTTGATGTGGAGACCTTGAGGGTCGGGAGAAACTTGGACGCGTTCGTCTCCAAATTGCGGTCGGACTGGCTGTGGTCCGTGTTTTCAAGATCGCTCCGCCAATCCTTCAATCTCCTGCGCGCCAGCGCGAGGTCGTTGGTTTCAAGAGAGTGGCGAATTTGCTTGCCTCTGTGTTTTACCAGCCCGTAATATGCCCGCCCTTTGCAACGATAGAGGCATGGTCCAATCTTCTTCCAATCCGGTTCTGTTTTCCCACTTTTCTGCGCCGCAGTCATGCGCACCCAGCGGGATGACAAAACCGGGTGGCAAACACAAGAACAGGATTCGTTAAAATCGCTGCAAGCGATTTCATGTCATATCTTTCGGGTTGGTAGCTCAATGGTAGAGCAGCGCCCTTTTAAGGCGTTGGTTGAGGGTTCGAGTCCCTCCCAACCCATGCCCATTTTACCTAGGGAAACCGCTTAAACACAGGGTTTGCTGGGATTTTTCTCAAAAAATGCGTTGCGCATCGAGACGAACTAAAACGCACCAAAACGCATCCTATTTGGCAAGTATTTGGCAACCATGAAAACTGTGCGCGTTACCGGATACTTGCCAATTTCTCGGCTCAAGGGCGAGTGGAGCGGTCGGTTCCGGTTTTCGGGATACCAATGGAAGGGTGGACGGTCGTCTTGGTTTCTCGGAATTATTGAATGTGCTCAGACTTGTTGAGAAGGGGCCGCATTTCGCCCGTTCATAAATTCGGATGTCACCGATTGTTGAAAATACCGGTTTACCAACGCAGGGCTGAAAAGTATTTGATGGCGTGAATACGAACAACAATCAGCGAGGAAAAATGAGAGTGGCACTTTACTTCCGGGTGTCCACAGAAGATCAGACGAGCGAGCCGCAGAGGTTGGAGTTGCTTGCCTACTGCCAGCGGAGAGGCTGGGAGGAGAACGTCAGCGAGTTCAGCGACACGATCAGCGGGGCGAAGTTTTCTCGGAAGGGGCTCGACGCGATGATGGCGGGGATCCGGAAGCACAATTTTGACGCCGTTGTGTGCGTGAAGATGGACCGGCTGGGACGGTCGTTGACGCACTTGGCGCAGATGCTTGGCGAGATGAACGACCACGGGGTCGCCTTGATCGCAACTTCTCAGGGCATTGATACCTCTGCCTCGAACCCGGCGGCGAAGCTACAGTTGCACGTCTTGATGGCGGTTGCCGAATTCGAGAGGGAGATCATCCAAGAACGGACGCTCGCCGGGCTTGCGGCGGCCAAAATCCGACTGGCGAAGATCGGGCGAAAGCTGGGAAGGGTTGCTCGGAAGTGGACGGAGGAGGAGAGAAACATCATCGAGGCTTGGGATGGGACGGTGAGCGGACTGGCGAAGGCTTTGGGTTGCTCCATCGGGAAGGCGCACGCGACATTGAAGGAGTGCGTTCCGGTCGATGAAGGGGCCTGACGCGGGACGGCAAATAACATATTCGCATGCTTGACGCGTTTTTCCCGCCCAGGCACTCCGGGCGCGTGAAGCCGGGAGCTGCACGCAATCATGCGGGCAAACTATTCGACAGACCGGCGCCGCACAAGTCAGAGTGACAGGCGTGTCCGGGCATCGTATGAACAAGAGAATGGTCTGGCTGATCATCCTGGTGGCGTGGGCCATCGCCGCTTACCTCCTCATTCCGTGGGTGTCGAAGCTCTACTACCCGAGGGCTTCGATGACCTCGATGAAGAGCAGCAGCAATCCATCATCGATCAGTTGGAAGAAGTCGTTCTGAACCCGGATCCGGCTATCCTCAAGGCGGAGGTTCAGGAGCTGGGCAAGTTGATCGACCAAGCCCGGATTCTTGAAACCAAATCCACCGAGACAAAATTGACCTCTCTGAAAGAGCTTCTGACCGAGCACGGAATTTTTGCCGACTCGAAAATGAAGCTCCTCATTTTCACCGAGCACAAAGACACGCTCGATTACCTCGCAGGCGACGGACGCGATGGGCGTCCTCTTGGAAAGCTCCGGGAATGGGGTTTGTCGCTCACGACCATTCACGGAGGCATGAAGATTGGTGACCGGGATACTCCCGGAAGCCGGATTTTCGCGGAGCGTGAGTTCAAGGAGTCATGCCAGGTCATGGTGGCTACCGAGGCTGCCGGCGAAGGAATCAACCTTCAGTTCTGCTGGTTGATGGTGAACTACGATATCCCGTGGAACCCGATGCGGCTGGAGCAGCGCATGGGTCGCATCCACCGGTATGGGCAGGAGAAAGACTGTCTCATATTCAACTTTGTCGCGACCAACACGGCGGAGGGGCGCGTCCTCCAAAAGCTTTTTGACCGCATTGCCGCCATTGAGGATGACCTGGATCCCGGACGGACGGGTAAAATATTCAACGTCCTGGGTGATGTGTTCCCGTCGAACCTCCTGGAGCGAATGCTCCGCGACATGTATGCCCGCAACCAGACCGAGCAGGTCATTCTGGATCGCATCGTCACCGACATCGACATTCGCCGGTTTTCAGAAATCACCAATTCCACACTGGAAGGCCTTGCCAAGCGTGAACTCAACCTCTCCGCAATCATTGGCAAAACAGCCGAGGCAAAAGAACGACGGCTTGTTCCCGAGGTGATTGAGGATTTCTTTGTGGAAGCGGCCTCCCATGTGGGCCTCAAACTGACAAACAGCCGCGGACGTTCCCACGTTTACCGCGTCGGTCGGATTCCCCGTCATCTCCTGACTCGCGGAGAGCAATTGGAACCCCGGTTCGGTCGGCTCGGAGGAGAATATCTGGATGTCATCTTCGATAAAGAACTGCTGAAAAAGGACGCATCCTCCGAGTGGGTGACGCCGGGGCACCCGCTTTTCGAGTCCATCCGGGCGGAAATCGAGTCGGAGACGATTTCGGCCCTCGAACGCGGTGCAGTCTTCTACGATCTCCACCGCCAAACCCCGGCCCAGTTGGATGTCTTCACGGCGACAATCCGTGACGGTTGCGCGAATGTCCTGAACCGCCGCATTTTTGCCGTTCAAACTGAGATCGAGGGCACCGTCTCAATCCACCCGCCAACGATTTTCCATGAGATCGTTCCCGCCGAAACCCCCGTTGAGGTTCCCGACGGATCCCATCTCCCGCAAAAAGACCAACTCCAGTCGATTCTTTTGGAGCGAAGCCTCACGCCTTTTCTCGAAGAGGTTCGCAAGGAACGCCTCCGCGAAACGCGGATTGTCGAGAGCCACGTCGAGACCAGCCTGAACACCATTCTGAATCGCGAAAACTGCACGCTCGCCGAACTCGTCACCCAGCGTGAGAGCGGCTCCGAGGAGTCCGGTCTTGAGGGCCGGATTAAGCAGGCGGAGAACCGGATCGAAGAAATCCACCACCGATTGGAGCTCAGGCGCAACGAACTCGCCCGCCAACGGGAATGTGCCGTGACGGACATTCGCCATGTGGGCCGCGCCTGGGTTCTGCCGCACCCGGACCGCGACACCCCCACCGGTCGGGCCATGCGACGTGATGAAGATGTGGAACGGACTGCGGTCGAGATCGCAACGAAGGCACTCGAATCGGAGGGATTTACCGTTGAGAGTGTCGAATCGGATAACCGGGGATTTGATCTGGTTGCTCGCAAGGCTGATCCTGCCGAACCAAATGCCGCTCCCTCCGTCCGATTCGTCGAGGTCAAAGGCCGCGCCGACATCGGCGAAGTCGCCCTGACCACCAATGAGTTCAAGACTGCGGAGCGGCTCAAGCATGACTACTGGCTCTACATCGTCTTCCACTGCGCCACTCCGAGCCCGACTCTGAACATTCTCCGTGATCCGGCCCGGCTGCACTGGCAACCAATCGTGAAGATCGAGCACTACCGGCTCAAACTGGAGGACCAGCGCAATCCTCGCGTCAATGAAGACGATTCGCCCTACGGGGAAAAATCTGCTTGACGACCTGGTATCAATTGATACATTTATGGCAAATGAAGATCCTGTCCCCATTCCCCGGGCTTGGTGCGATGCGGTATCGAAGGTCCTTCGCAGTGGGGATCGCAAATTTATCGATACCACCGGCCAGTCGGATCGCGACTGGGAAGCAGCTTTCCCCGATGACGCATGGGATTACGTGCGCTTCGGGGCCATGGCGACCGCTCTCGAAAAAACCGATGTGATTGGAAAACACATCCGCAGGATGGAGGAACCCGGGGAGACCTACGCGTTTTGGTTTCACCACCGCGCCGTCCAACTCTACGGAAAGATCAACCTCTTTCCTGACGGCAAAATCATCCTCATCTACTCAAGCCACACACCACGCAAAGGCAAAGAATCGTTATGAAAAAAATCCGAACTCAAAAACAACCGGCAGTTCCCGGATGGATCGCAGTGACCACAAATTATCCTGTCCGAATCCCCAATCTCGACGGAACCGGATTCTCGGAAACCATCGATGTGGAAATTGACGCATGGAAGAATCAGGCTGGCGAACTCATCATCCCTGGTGATGTGAAGGCCGAATTGGAGGAAACCAAGGCCCGCTACATGGGACTTCTCGCCCCCGATCAGATTCGCGAATTACGCCAGCACCTCGGGCTGACGCAGAAAAATATCTCCGCCCTGCTCCAGCTCGGGGAGAAAACATGGACCCGATGGGAGTCTGGCCGGGAGCGTCCGTCCCGGTCGATGAATATCCTTCTCCACAGTTTGTGGGATGGCCGGATCGATGCCAACTACCTGACTTCATTGAGCTATCCCAAGCTGCGGTTCCAGCCGATTGCCCGGTTCCAGGCTCTCCGCGCGGATTTCACCGCTTACAACTTCTCAACTCCTGCCGCCGCAGACTACTCCGATGAAGCCATCGCCGCTTGATCTCCATTATTACTACGTCACGGAACTGACGTTTTCCGTAAACAAAACTTTCAAGGCTGGGGAGAGCAGTTCCCTAGAGGGAGGCAACCTCCGCGTTTTGCCAGAACTACGGAAATCGGATGATCCCAAGAGCGAGCCCGGTTGGATCATGACTCTCCGGGTCCAGCAACTCGCCGCTGACGACCAACCCTACTCGTTCTCGCTGGAACTCGTTGGCCACTTGTCGGTCAGCTCACTCGTCCCGGAGGAAAAACGGGAACTTTTCCTCAGGGCAAATGGAGCCTCCATGCTCTACGGAGCTGCCCGCGAGATCATCCGCTCTGTTTCGGCCCAAGGCCCCTACATGCCTGCGATTTTGCCTTCGGTTTCGTTTTATCCGGCGAAAGAAAAGCCAGAAGATAATCCATCTCAAACCAAGGCAAATGACTGATAGCACTGTCACAATTGTCGAAATGCTTCGAGATGCCAAGCTTGGCTGGATTGCCGACGAGCTTGTTGAATCCATCGCTCTTGGGAAGCAAATCACAAAACCATTCAAAGAAGGTGGTGTAGGACGCGCGAGCAAAGCAACATTTGTGGAGCCTTACAGTGAAGAAGAAGAGATGGAGTTAGTGGTGGGCACCTTGGCACAATATTTTCTGGTAACACCTAAAGCATGGGAATTGGCAAAGCAGACATTTTTGAATGATAACCTCTTTACGGAAGTAAGACCTGATAATGTTGCGGCAAGTAGCCGAGCATCCAATCCACGAGAGCCGGTCTCGCTGGGCATCATCGGCGAAGATGGCGAACCATTTACGATGTTTTCTGCCGAATACACCCGCAAGACGCTTCCACATTTATGGAAATTGCTCTCTGAAATGTGGCCTTACGGACACGATGACTTTATCAAGCACTACCCTGGGGAGTCAGACTTTCAATGACATCCAGATTACAGGCAGAGCTGCGGATGGCGCTCGCAAGTATTGGCACCAGTGCTCCAATATTTTTAGCCACCGCGGGCGTAGATCGCCTTTTTGAGGGATTTGTGCTGAGTTGCTTGATTCGGGCATTAATAAAAAACGGAGCAAGGCTGGAAATCTACGACGGTCGAATCAACCCTTCGCCTAGCAGGACGCTGAATCTCCGCCGCGCTCCGGGAAGAATCTACGACGATATTCCCGGCATCGGGTTCATCATGGTCGAATTTGAGGGTCGATTTTTTGAAATCCATACGGATTTGAGAGTATCGCCTGCCAACGAAAGCCGACCTCGCAACACTTCAAAACGTGCAGAGCGAATTGAAGCGTCGTGAGGCTGCGACTACGGACCCTCTGGCAAAAGTTCCAACCGAGCCGACGCCGGAAGGTAAAGGTAAAGGCGCAGGCCGAGCTTTCTCGCAGAGGAACTATGGCATGATGACATTTGCCGATGTTTATACAGATAGGCAGGCACTTACCCTGACAACTTTGGCGAGAATTATTCGCGAAGCCAAGAAGTCAGAAATGCCTCAACCGGTTCGGATACTCACCGCGTTTGCGCTCGGCAGAGTAAATGACCTATCAATGAGTTTGTGTCGCTGGTTAACGTCACTTGAAGCAATCGCAGCTTCAAACGGCGGGCAGAATCGAATGCCCGTTGTGCTTGATTATGTAGAGTCGAATCCTTTTGGTGGCAGCGGTGGAGATTGGAACGGACAAATAGATTGGATTGCGCGAGTGGTTGAGCATCTACAAGCCAGCAGCCTATCTCCTGGCAACGTTGCACGATCCCCAGCTCAAGTTCCGAGCTTGCCTGAAGACTCGGCAGATGCATTCGTGACCGATCCGCCATACTACGATGCGTTTCCATATTCCGATCTTTCAGATTTCTTCTTCATCTGGCTCAAGCGTGCTTTGGGCACTAAGATTCTTGACTACACTGGGGACCTTGTTCCAAAAAATGAAGAAGCCGTAGTTTACGATGTCGCGCACGGTGGTCCTGAAGTGAAGGATAGTCAATTCTTCCAGCGTGAAATGACGAGTGCGTTCAAGAGTTGGTGCGGCGTCACGAAGCCGGCTGGAATTGGTGTGGTAGTTTTTGCAAACAAGACGACGGCGGGTTGGGAATCGCTTATTCAAAGCATCATTGATGCAGGTTGGATTGCAACTGCTTCATGGCCGATTGATACCGAACGCCCCAATCGCCAACGTGCTATTGACTCTGCTGCCCTCGGTTCCTCTGTTCACGTCGTCTGTCGCCCGCGCGAAAATCCTGACGGCTCGGTGCGCACGGACGAAATCGGCGATTGGCGCGACGTGTTGCAGGCGTTGCCCATCCGCATTCACGAATGGATGCCGCGTCTGGCCGAGGAAGGCGTCGTCGGCGCAGATGCCATTTTCGCCTGTCTCGGCCCGGCTCTGGAAATCTTCTCCCGCTATTCGCGCGTGGAAAAAGCCAGCGGCGAAACCGTCACGCTTAAAGAATATCTGGAGCAAGTCTGGGCCGCCGTCTCTCGCGAGGCACTCTCGACAATCATCTTTGATGCAGACCTCTCCGGTTACGAACCTGATGCCCGGCTCACGGCCATGTGGCTGTGGACGCTTAGCGGCGGATCAAGCACAGAGGATGCCGAGAACACGGAGGATGACGAAGAGGAGGAATCTCCGAAAGGCAAGGCCCCGTCCGGGTTTTCGCTGGAATACGATGCTGCCCGAAAAATCGCGCAGGGACTCGGGGCGCATCTCGAAGATTTGAAGTCCCTCGTGGAAATCAAGGGCGACCAAGCTCGTCTCCTCCCTGTTTCAGAGCGCACCGGTTACCTCTTCGGCAAAGAACAATCGTCTGTCCCTGAACCCGCCAAGCGGAAGAGGACGAAACAGCAACTCGACCTCTTTGCTGAACTCACCCAGCCCGGCGTCGCCGAACAGGTTTGGGAAGAAAAGACTGTGACCAAGCGCGGCGAGACGATCCTCGACCGGGTCCACCAATCCATGATCCTCTTCGCCACCGGCCGTGGCGAAGCCCTCCGCCGGTTCCTCGTCGATGACGGAGTCGGCCAGGAAGCCGGATTCTGGAAACTGGCCCAAGCTCTCAGCGCCCTCTACCCGACCGGCACCTCCGAAAAGCGCTGGGTCGATGGCGTTCTGGCACGAAAGAAAGGGCTGGGGCTGTGAGCGAACGGGATCGTGAGATTGTCGCTCAAGGATTTTGGTGGAAACCAGAGGCCGAGGATCAAAAGATTACCGGAACTGCAAAATACGGCTACAATGATGGCATTGAAGTCGATTTGATCGGAGCTTTAACAGACCAAATTGATTTCGCGTCATTACAGTCTCGAACCACGTTCTGGGGCGTGGGCGTGAATGGAACATTATTCACTCTTTTTGACGCCTTTCAAACAAATGGCACGATTCACATGCCTGGATGCGCCACTTCAAAACTGCAAGCATTCCAAGGTGTGGTTGGAGGCCACTATAACATGGCCTCCGGGTTTCGGTTTTGTCAGTTGCCAGTAGGTCCGTTTGTTGACTTTGACTTTTTTAAGCTGGAGGGTTGTTTTGCGCATGGTGATGAACGGTGTCGTTCACAAGCGAAACAATACGACAGATGGCAAGTATTTGACAACTGAAATCTTTATACGATAGCAGTCACCGTTCTTTTAAGGCGTTGGTTGAGGGTTCGAGTCCCTCCCAACCCATTCCTCTTTTCATCCCCTTTGTTTGATGGAGAGCCAGAAGATTCCCTCACGGCCGGGGCTCGACGGCGAGAACGTCGCGCAGCACGTCCGCGGCCCTGGCCTGGTCGCTCGTGACGAGGCTGGCCAGCGTCACGCCGCGTTCGCGCCGGGCGATGTGCATCGAGCGGAGATCGAGCCCGGCATCCTTCAGGCGCACGGCGATTTCCGCCAGCGCGCCCGGCCGGTCTTCCAGCCGGATCAGGAGCGTGTCCTGGGTGATCGCCTTGAATCCGTGGTCGCGCAGGGTGCGCAGGGCTTCGTCGTAATGATCCACCGTCAGGACCACCACGCCCCGGTCTTCCATCCCCTCGATGTCGATCGCCTCGATGTTCACGCCGCGTTCCGCCAGAATCGAGGTGATCTGCGCCGCAACGCCGATCTCATTTCGCACGAGCACGGTGATCTGTTTCATGGATTTGCCCTGGCTTGGGGTTTCAATGCTTCCGCAAAATCAGCCGCAAATGCGTCGATCACCGCCTCGGTCACATGCGGCAGGGTGATGATGTGCCCGATGTCCTTTTTCGGGGCGATGATCCACTTTTTCATCAGGGCATCCGGCGGGCGCGGGAAGACGACGGTGATCGAGTTTTCGTGCCGCCAGGCCTCGATGCCGTGGGCCTTGAGCCGCGCGATGGCGTAATCCGCGAGTTGCAGGCTCCGGCGAACGATGCCGGCGAGGCCCCCGCGTCCGAGCGACTTCAGCCGATACCACAGCATCAGCGGAGTGATGGCGTTGCGCGACCCGGCGATGGTGGTGTCCAGCGCGCCGACGTATTCGATGCTGCGCGCGATCCGGTCGACGTTCTTGCGGCGCGCCAGCACGACCCCGCAGGGCAGGGGGCAGCCGGGCAGCTTGTGGCCGCTGATGGAAATGCTGTCGGCCCCGTCCTCGAAATTCCACGGCTGCGGCTTCCCGACAAACGGCAGGATCATCCCGCTGAGCGCCGCGTCGGCGTGGATGTAGCCGTCCGCGATCGCCAGGTCGTCGAAAATCGCGCGGATCTCCGCCAGGTTGTCGCTCGCGCCCTTCATCGTGGTGCCGATGTTCGCGAAGATGATCGGCGGCACGTCGCGATGGATGCGCAGGGTCTCGCGCAGGTCCGCGCAGTCCATCGAGCCATCCGGCGCGCTCTTGATCATGATGTTCCGGATGTGCTGAAGCCGCAAAATTTTCGCCACGCTGTAATGGGTGTCCTCGGAGAAGTAGCAGATGCCCTCCGGGAAAAGCTCGCGCGCGACGTAGAGGCCATACATGTTGCCCTCCGTGCCGCCGTTCGTCACATAGCCCCACCAGCCATTCTCCGGCGCGTGAGCCATCGCCGCGAATTCCGCCACCACCTCGCGTTCGAACTCATGGGAGTTGAGCTTGTAGTTCGAGCCTGCGAAAGGATCCCCCACGTTGTTGGCCGCGAACTGGAGGAACCGGAACAGCTCCGAATAATCGAAGGCCTGGTTGCACGGATAGCCGACGTTGCGGGGCGCGAGTGCTGACCACCCTGCGTGAAGCGCATCAAGCTTCGCGGCATCTTCAGGCGGCAGTGATGGAAGGGAGTCCGGCAAGCGGCGAGGGGTTGGAGCGACAGCCAAATCTCGCCTCCCGCCGGCCCGCCGGCAAGACGCGATTTGTCACAACGCGCCGACCGGTCCCCGGCGAGGATGCGTCATTTCCTCCGGGGGGAAATGGTTTTCCGGAATGTCGGGGGATCCCCCGGTTGACAAGTGCCGTCGGCGGCCCCACGGTGCGATCTTATGCCATTTTCCAAGCTTGGGCTCACGAAGCCACTTTTTCACGGCGTCCAGGCAATGGGGTACGGAGATCCGACCCCGATCCAGTTGCGGGCGATTCCCCCGGCCCTTGAAGGCCGCGATGTCATTGCCTCCGCCCAGACGGGGACCGGAAAAACCGCCGCATTCGCTTTGCCCACGCTGCAGAAACTCGCCGTCCACGGGAAGTGCCGCTGCCTTGTGCTCGAGCCGACCCGCGAGCTCGCGATGCAGGTCGAGACCGCGATGCGGGACTTTGCCAGATTCACCGACCTGCGGGTTGGTTCGATTTTCGGCGGAGTCGGATACGGCTCCCAGCGGACCGCGCTGCGCGATGGCCTCGACATTGTCGTGGCGACGCCCGGGCGACTGGAGGATCACCTCCAGCAGGGAACCCTGCGTCTCAATGAGATCGAGGTTCTCGTCCTCGACGAAGTGGACCGCATGCTGGATGTCGGATTCCTTCCCCCGATGCGGCGGATCATTTCCAAGTGTCCGAAAGACCGGCAGACGCTGTTCTTTTCGGCGACGCTTCCGCCGGAGATCGCCGACCTCGCGGCCTGGGCGCTCCGCGATCCGGTCCGGATCGAAATCGGCGCGTCGCACACCGTGGTCTCGACCGTCAAGCACGGGGTTTACACGGTGGACCCGACCCGGAAATTCGACCTCCTCCTGGCCCTGCTCACGGCGACCGACTACCAGAGCGTCATCATCTTTTCCCGCACCAAGCACGGGGCGGACAAAATCGCAAAAAAGCTCCGCGCCAACAACCACTCGGTCGCCGTCCTCCACGCGAACCGCTCGCAAAACCAGCGGATCGAGGCGCTCAACGGGTTCAAATCCGGAAAATACGAGGTGATGGTCGCCACCGACATCGCCGCGCGCGGGATTGATGTCGCGGGGGTCAGCCATGTCATCAATTACGACGTGCCCCAGCATCCGGAGGATTACGTCCACCGGATCGGACGCACCGGCCGCGCGCTGCAGCAGGGCGATGCGTTTACCCTCGTCACCCACGAGGAAATGAAAAAGCTCGCGGCCATCGAACGCTTCATCGGACAGAAAATCGAGCGACTCAAGCTCGAGGGATTCCAGATTCCTCCCAACGGCGAACCGTCCGCCCCCCGGCCTCCCAAAGTCGAGCCGCGCATGGACGGACGCCAAAGGAATTTCCGCCGCCGCCGCTGAGTTTCCCAACGCCCGCGCAATCCCCGCGCAATCCCCGCGCGATCCGTTCCGTCTGTTTGCGGGCGATGCCTCCCTCGCAGCCCCGTGCTCAATCGCAGACATCCCGACCTGTCGGGAAAACGCATGAGCCGACATTTCTTCGGAGGTGCGACATTCCTGTCGCACTGGGCATGGTGGACAAGAATGTCCACCCTCGTGCGCTGCGAAGCTGCGCACTCCTCCGGGGTGGAATACCCCGGCCATTGGCCACCGTTGGGCTAATGAGAACTTGAAGTAACCGCGTCGCCGCGAGGCGGGGTGGAGAGCAACGGAAAGAACCTGAACGACCGCAACGAAAGTGAACACGATACAGCATCACCAAAACGACGAGCCTGTGAGGGACTGGCGAAGTTTCGATCTCCGCAAGGGGGTTGACCAGTGGGGGGCAACAACGCGAAGCCCCATTGGGAGTGGTTGTGTGGTTGGTGGCGGTAGGGCAGGCAAGGAGAGCGCAGTGAACGCAGGAGATCTGCCGGGGCAGGAAACCGAGAGGTTCCCGGCAGAAGTCAGAGACGCCATAGTAGCGCAAGCAAGCCGTGGAAAACACAGGCCGGAAGAACCCGGATCCACGGAACGAAGCCGGGTAATGACCGGTGGAGCGAAGGGCGTCAGGAAGGCAAATCCCGAAAGCGGCAGACCGAACGAAGAAGAACCTCCGGGAGTTCCGGCGACGGATAAGCAAGGAGGAGAAGACCTGTGGCAGCGCCACAAGGCGGAACGCGGGGTCTGGAGCCAAGGGATGCTGGAAGCCCTCGAAAGAGGGGTCAAAGGAGGCAAGTGGTTTAGTCTGATTGATAAGGTTTATTCGGATAAAACCCTTGCCGTGGGCTGGGAAAAGGTGAGGTCCAACGCGGGAGCCTGCGGGGTGGACGGGATCACGATAGAACGCTTCGAGAAGCAGGCCAAAGAACGGCTGCTCGCCGTGAAGGAGCAAATCGAGCGAGGCGACTATCACCCCCAGTTGATCAAACGGGTTTGGATCGATAAACCCGGCAGCACGGAGAAGCGGCCGTTGGGAATCCCGACGGTGCGAGACCGGGTGGTGCAAACGGGCCTGAGAGCGGTTGTCGAACCGATCTTCGAGCGGGAGTTTGCGCCGCAGAGTTACGGGTTCCGGCCCGGAAGAGGCTGCAAGGATGCGCTGCGGCGGGTGGAGGAGCTGCTGAAAAGCGGCCACGTCCACGTCGTGGACATCGACATCAAGGGATACTTCGATTCGATCCCGCACGGCCGGCTCATGGAGCTGGTCGAAAAGCGCATCGCCGACGGGCGGGTGCTGGGAATGATCGAGGGGTTCCTCAAAGCCGGAGTGATGGAAGGGATGGAAAGCTGGGAAGTGGAGGAAGGCACGCCGCAAGGCGGAGTCATCAGTCCTCTTCTGGCCAACATTTACCTCAATCCTCTGGACTGGCTGATGGAGCAAAGCGGGCTGGAAATGGTGCGGTATGCCGACGACATGGTCGTCATGTGCCGCGACGCCGAGAAAGCCCGAGGAGCACTGGAAGCGGTCCGGGAATGGATGGGGCAAGCTGGGCTGACATTGCATCCCGAAAAGACCCGAGTGGTGGAGATGATCGAGCCGGGGAGTCACTTCGACTTCCTCGGGTATCGGTTTTGGCGAAGCCACGGAGGAGGGATCAAGCGGCTGGTGCGCCCCAAGAGTAAGAAGAAACTGCGCGAGAAGATCAAACCGCAAACCCGCCGAACCAATGGCGAAAGCATGGAAGCCATCGTGGCGAAGCTCAATCCGGTCCTTCGGGGCTGGTATGGATACTTCAAACAAGCCCATGCGGACCTGCTTCGAGAAATGGACGGATGGGTAAGGGGGCGTCTGCGCGGAATACTGCGCAAGAGGCGCGGGGGAAAAGGGCGAGGACGAGGTAGGGACCATCATCGATGGCGGAATCGATACTTTGACACCCTTGGGCTCTTCTGCCTGGAAGCAGCCCAAGCGCGGGAACAAACCAGCCTCCAACAAGGAGCAAAATGCTGACTGGAAAGCCGGATGCGGGAAATCCGCCCGTCCGGTTTGGTGGGAGGGGCGGGAGTTTTATCCCGCTCCTACCCCAATC
>Ga0247842_10005047_pt1 | contig 15925 bp, 16 predicted proteins | sample LaCruzMarch2015__3_FD_192411 | JGI IMG/M metagenome (GOLD analysis project Ga0247842, IMG submission 192411) | Freshwater microbial communities from meromictic Lake La Cruz, Castile-La Mancha, Spain - LaCruzMarch2015_19m | ecosystem: Environmental > Aquatic > Freshwater > Lake | place: Spain...
TTCATTGCGCCCCAAAGCTCTGGGCTATTGCCTGCTGCTGAGTATGCTGATCCTTCATCCATGCCCGGTATCGGTGCCATCATCCCAGATATTGCGTTCTGGAATCCAGCTTTCCTTTCCTGTTCTGCTCTCATAGCCTGCATTTGCATTTGCTGTATCTGCTGTTGCTGCTGCATCTGCTGGGCTCTCATCTTCTGATCCTCTGCCAAACGAGCCTGTTCATTCATGGTCGTATAAGTGGAGAGGAAATTCTTTGTGAAGGCGTCAGCCCCCTGTCCTGTCATAAACCCCATATTCTCCTCCTATTCGTAGTCCGACCAGTAATCGGCCCAATCTGATTCGCCTGAAAAGTCACCATATGTATAATCCCCAGATGTATCCCCGCCAAGCCATCCGCTAATTGTGCCGTACAAACTACTCATAGCTGACTGACCCTGATTGCTGAGGAGACCGCCTAGGACTGTTCCAGCTGCTCCCATATATCCGGCTGACTGCTGATTTGACATCTGCTGCTGAGCTAAATCATAAGCGTTGTTAGTCTGTAACTGAGCATTACCACCACCAGCAAGAGCAAGACCCTCATTAATGCGAGCTGTTCTCTGTGCTTCCGCCCACTGATTCTGCGCAAGTTTATACTGGTACTGTTCATACTGCTGCTGATTTGCCCAATTTCTCTGAGCTTCCTGCTGCTGGAGCTGATACGCCTGTTTCTGCTGAGCGTAGTTCTGTGCTCTCTGAGCTTCTGTGTTCTGTGACTGCCAAACATTTGAATTTTGTGTCATCTGCTGGGCTGCCTTGTTCAAGCCGTACTGATTCATGCCTGACTCTCTTCCAAGCCCCATACCATATAAGTCTTTATTGAATGAGTTCTGCTGATTAAGATCAGTCTGCATCATGCCATATCTCTGTGCTGCTGCATTGGCTGCTGCTGTCCTGAGTTGATTCTGATATTGAAAGTCCAAACCATTGGCTGCCTGGTTCTGCATTATGCTGCTGCCATACAGTCCACGAGCACCCATATTGTTATTAAGGTTATTGTATCCCTGCTTGTAAGCAGTCTCTGCTGCTATTGCTGCTGGGTCGTATAATGCTTTCTGTAATGCGTTGTAGTCCTGTCCCATGAGTCCCTGATACGTAGGTGCGGAACCTGCACTCATTGTATAATCAGGAGCCGTGATCGTGGCCATAGGCGTTGTGGGAGTATATCCGGCATAATCCATCTGCGTAGGCGACTGAGCTGCCGAGGATACGTAGGAAGGGTATGTCGTTGTCGGTGTACTAGTTGCATACTGTGCCGCGATACCGAGACCGGTTTGCGCAGCGGTTGAAGCGTCCATTAATCCCGCCATTTATTCCTCCTCTGAAGTGCTCATGAACCGCCAATACTCTGGAGTTATGTTTGAGCTGTTATAGTCTTGTAGTTTAGTCTTTATCATTTTAGCCTGAGCTTCCGAAACTGGAACACCCATCTGCTGTCCAACTTGCGCTATCTGCTGTATGGAAGATCCAGAATTTAACTGACTAGAACCTCCAGTACCGCTAGACTTATAATTACCCATGAGGCCCGAGCCCCCTGCTGCTGCACCACTAGCCTGCGTGTTATTACTAGTTGGTGTACTTGGTGCCATTAACTTTTTAGCTACTTCCATGGCTGCCTTGAGTCCTATCTTTTTAGCAAGGCCCTCGAGGCTCTGACCTGTAGCTGATTGAACTGCATCTAGGACTGCTGGATCAGACGCTGAATCGTACATTGCATTTGATGCCTGAGTCCAGGGTGAGTCGTCGGCTGTCATTTCGTCCCAGTAAGCCGCCCATTCCGTAGCATTATCGAAGTCGCCATACGTGAAGTCGCCAGTTGAGTTCAACAGACCTTCTATGCTTCCAGTGGCGTCCATAAGACCTTCCGCTGAACCGTATATTGATCCTTCCCAACCCGACGGATATGCTTCTGCTGCGTATGCTGCTGCCGTGCCTGCGTCCATGGCGGTTGAAGTTCCACCACCTAGGGCGTCTGCTATACCACCGATACCACCTCCGCCGGCGAATGCTCCGCCAAGAGCTCCTGTTGCGGCTCCAATGCCAACCTTACCCCAATCTGGTCCACCACCGGGATTAGCGATGGAAGAACCTATTGCTGCATTTGCTGCACCCATGCCTCCGCCTATTGCTGCTCCGCCTGCTACTCCTGCTCCAGCTATAACTGGGGCCAGAAGTCCTCCCGTAAGCAATGCTCCTGCTGCCAGGAAATAAGGTGCATATGAGTTACCAGTTGTTCCCGGGGCGTCATACTGTTTATATGTGCTTCCGGATGCTGCTACGTTCTTAGGATCAACGGTCCATTGAAACCAGTTGTCGGTGATCGCATTGTCCTTCAGATACTTAACTACTGAGTCATAGGAACCACCTGGCGCTGAACTCTTGAGTGCCGACCATGTTCCGTCTGCGTTCTGCTTCCACTGCACGTTCTGGTACTCTTTATCATTCTGCGGAATGTACTGACGGTAGAAGTCTTTCTTCCAATCTTCAGTGATTCCTCCAAGGTATGTATTGTAATTTGTCTCTTCCTGTTTGTAAGCATCCAACTGTCCCTGCTGTTCCGTGCTAGCATTATACCTGGTTGGATCTGCTAGCATCTGTTGGACTGCTGCTGTGTTTAAAGCCAACCCTCCATCCTGTGATGCTATGTTCTGTGCCTGAGCTGCATTCCCCGTCTGAACTGCTGCCTGCACTGCTGTAGGGGTAGTAGACACTGCACCAGTATTCATTACTACAGCATTCTGAGGGACGGCATATGTATCATCGTAACCCAATAGTCCAGCCATCATTCCCCTCCTTCAAGCTCTGCAAGCTCAAACTTACACCATTCTATACCAGATCTTCCTGTAGTAACTTCTATTTCAAAGGCTAGTTCTGTGCCTCTGTATCTATTCCTACTTTCCTCTGTCCATGCTGCTGCTCCAACTTCGTACACGTAACCTGTGGCTGCTGCAAGATATTCAGTGGCACTATATAAAAGCTCTCCTGAACCTAGAACTGTAAAAGTTTTCAACAGTATCTTATCTGATTCAGTATAACAAAGATTGATGTTTCCAGTTCCAGCTTTCTTCGGTCTCATATAGAACTGCACTTTTCTTAACATAATGTCATCAAAGAAAGAGAACGATTTAGTTTTAACAGAACACGTATAATTAGCAGTTGTACTCGGCACAGTTTCGTCTGTGCCCAGAGTTTCGTCTAGTTTATATAAGTGCCCATTATAACCAGTAAGGTATACGACACCGTCGCCCTCATATATGGAAGTAGGCCTTCCCCATTTGAAGTAAAGGTCTGTAAATGCAGGAATTCTATTTCCGCTTTGAGGATCGTATCTTTCCGTGTAACAGAAAACTCTGTCGGATACGTTAAACATGACGCTATTGTATGAAGGAATATATGTTACATAGTTGCAAGTTATACTAGAAGTGAAAACGGTGTTTATTTTCTGTCCTATCCTATCAACCTGCAAGTCACCGTATTCCTGAACTCCCTTGAGAGTCTTGAAGCCATCGTCGTCAACGAAGAATATATTGTTCCATGCCCCAACCATCGTGTTGGCTGATTTAGCTGCATTATTGAAGGACAATGATTTGATATACCATTCTGAAGTTGTTGGGCTTGAAACGTTAAGCCTGTACAATCTCTTAGATGCGTCCCCTACCTTGCTAATAACTAAGTCATCCCCATAGACTCCGAATGCGTTAACCTTAAGGAGGTCCCCGAAGCCAGCTTTAAGTCCAATTGCGGATCCAGCAGTATCCCAATCTGTCTCATCGTTGGTCTTGCTCAGATAAACGCTGTCGTCTTCGTCGTCTGCATTGGCGACTAGTCTATTGTTGATTACTGCCAGAGCTGTTGCGGCAGGAGATGTTGCTATGGCTGTTAATGTAGGAGATACTATTGTTCCGTCCCAATAACTAAGATTGGCTGAGCCGTCAGCTACTATCAACTTGGAGTTAAAGGTTGCGAATGAAGGAACCACCGTCACATCATGTAGCGTGGCGATAGCAGTATATGTGGTTCCGTCTAGGTAATACAACACTCCACCAGAAGCTGCAACATGAAACGCAGTTGAAGCATCTTTTACATAGTAATAACCTATGTCAATGGCTGCTGCCAACGCTGTATCAGTGATACAATCTGTACCAGGTCTTGCCATAAGCTGATCCGTGTCTGGATCATAAATAACGTTGGATGCTCTTGTTAGCTCGTTATCAGCGATGTTAGCTGCTGACTGGGCATAGTTCAAGCCGCCATTTAGTATCAGTGTCTTTGATGTAACTGCCGCTTGTCTACGTCCTTTTCTCGCCATTATAACCACCCTCTGGTATCATTGATAGTGGCAGCATTAGGCGCATATGCCTGTAGGATCTGCTGTTCCATATCCTGCATAAGCTGCTGATCTATCGAGACATCCATTTCATCAATGTTTTTCATTCTAAATCCAACGTATTCCATAAGTACATCGTCCAATCTTCCAGACCAGGGAGTGCTAGACGCTGTGGTGTATGCGGAAGGATCAACTGTGGGATAATAATGCACGTTGATTGTGATAGCTGCTGAGTCTTTATCATAGAAGTGTATCTTGTCGCCAGCGTAGTCTATGTATGCAACGGCTAAGGCATCAGCCGTTTCTATGGTCTCCCACTCTCTATCGTCGCATATTCTAATCTGCTGGTGTGTATCACTTCTGGCCATAGTGATTAAAACGTCGAAGTCAGTTATCGATGTGGATAAAACTACATAAGTCTGATTTGCAACAGTTGTAAAAGTAGAATGTTTCTTCGCAAACTGTATACCATTGCGCTGCACTATCCTATTTGCTCTCCTGATTGCTTTCTTAAACATTGACAGGAGGGATGCGTCCGTCCAACGAGTAGATGACTCATCCGCGAGATCCACCCTTAGTTCTGTTATAAGTGCTGATATTAATGCCATGTTCCCTCCTATGCTGTTCTATTCGTGTGTTCATACCAATTTAAAGTTATATTATGAGAGCTATTATCTGCGGTTAGCGAATTAATCAAAAAACAATATACTGTGTTTTGTTTTAATATAAGTTCTCCGTTAGCCCTACTAGATCCTCCTGGATCTTCCTTACCTATGGTAGTACCTAAATAATGCCTAATTATTTCGCTAGCCGTGCTAAGAGTGGCCCCGGATATTTGAGCCTCAGTGTAGCTAGTGGCTTTTCCAGCATCAGGTGCGGTCTCTATAGTTAACACTGTGGAAGCTGTTAAACTATTTCTATCATGATTCCATACTGTTAAATCTGTTCCCTCATCCAAATCTAAGTCTGCATCTTCGTATATTGCCGAATAGGCTGCACCAGTAGATTCAAATCCAGCTACCACATGTATCCATTTAGTGGTATTAGGCGTCTTAAAGGCTATGGCTGTTTGCTCACCTATATTAGTAACATCATTGTTAAAGTGGCAAGTAAAGGCACTCCCGGCGTGGATTTCGTGGTGTTCATATTCTATGGTGTTTATTGCATGTGTCTGAACATCTAATCTTGGCATCTGATATGTTGAATCACCAGTCTTACCGTAGATATATGCTGTAGGGGTTCCGGCTATAGTAACAGTTCCAGTCATGGCTGTCATTGTTACTGTAGGTGTACCACTTATGCTCACTGCTCCCATTGTCACTGTAGGAGTACCAGATATAGCAACTGTTGAAGTACCATCTATTGTGACGTTTCCACGTCCTGCCCCGCGAGACATTAGTTTGTCACCCAATCGTATTTGTCTCTAGCACCCGCAAGTAGACCATCTAACGTCATATCCATGGGGTCCTCTATCTCTTTTCTTTTCTTAGGAATGGGATTACCTTCTTCATCAAGTTCTAGGTCTTCATCCATGAGACCGCCAAGATTGATCGTTAAATTTATCTGCATTGCGCCTCCTACTTTATTATTATCTTTCCGCTTGCTCCTGTATCCACTGCTCTAACCGACATATAATCAGGGTTATCAGCAAGGAATCTCTTGAGATCTACGGGATTGTCGAGGTCATATCCATCCTGCTTGGCTTTGAACTGCGCGACAACCGGTATACTGGCAATCTTACGGAACATACGCTCGTTAGAGAAGCCATTATTAGCGTTCATTTTCTCAACGTAGTTTTCTTCCAATACAGGGATATTGTTCTGCGTGATGCTACCAGTGATGACATACTCTTCATCATTCAAGAATTTGAGTCCTATGTTGTCAACTATCATTTTATCCTCTTAGTTTTAAAATAGGGGAGGATTGCTCCTCCCCTTTGTTAAGTTATGCTTAGTGAGCTGCTATGCTGGCACAGTTCTTGATTGCGCCTGAGGCGAGCTCGTTTCTGCTGATGAGAGTATACTCGGTTGACATCTGAATGATCTGACCAAGGCCAGTCTTCGCGAGTTTTTCCGTTTTGAGGCCCTGAAGGACGCCCAACTGGAATTTCTCTTTGTCAAGGATGTATACGGTTCTGTAGTCTGAAGAGTCTTCGGCGATGAAGCGTGATGCGTATACTTTGATTACGCCAAAGTCTGATTCGTAATAGTCTACGGACAGGATGATTTTTTTCTGTTCTGCGTCCATGTTCGTGACGATTTTGCTATTGCCCGTGAAGGCTGAGATCTGACGTTTGTGGTAGCTGTTGGCAAGAACCATCGTGGGGTTACCACCGGCGGTCCAGCAAGCTTCGATAACGTCGTTAAAGAGTGTCTCGGTCAACGTTGTGATCGAGGTACCGGTCGTGAAGGAAGTGTCGTTCGTTGTGATGAAGCCTTTGAGTCCGCAGGCCGAACGCGTTGCGCCGGAAGTAGAGGTCGAGTTATTGATAAGACCGTATTCCATGTCGCGTGCAAGTTCTTTCAGCATGAGGCCAGACTGATAAGCCATTTCTGATTTACGGCCAGCTTTGTCTACTGCTTCGATAGTGTCAGACACTGAAATCCATTTGGCTGCGATCTGCGTATAGTTGCCAGTACGCGTCTGGGCATGACCGTCTGTAGGAACTGCAACGTTACCTTCTGTTACGGCACAGTTTGCGGCCGTTGTCAGTGAGTCAACAAGCCATTCCGTGTAGATGCCTTTAACAGGGGCTTTGCCTATGTTGGACATGAATACAGTGTCCGTAGGGCTGATGTTGGTGATGATATCGCTAAGGTCTTCTCTTAATGCAGTCGTAATCGCGGCGGGGTTCGCCGTAGTTGTCATAGCCATGGTAATCTCCTTATATTAAAATAGGTGTTCCAAGGCACCAGACTCTAGCAACCAATTCGATAACTCCTGCGTGTCTCCTGAACGTAAAGCTTTAGCTTTCTTCTTATCCATGACAGCGCGTTTCTCTTTCGTAGATGCACTAGAGGGAACAGACGCGTTGCCAGCAGATTCAAGGATCGGGGCTTTAGTCTTAGAGGACACAGGTTTAGGAACTGATGCTATGTCTCCTGTCTTGGACTGTCTTATCTTTTTAAAATGCTCGAAGGCTTGCAAGTATGCTGACGGATCCTGGTCGAGCTGTAGGTACAAATTGCGCTGTAAAGCCTGTGGCTGTGACTGCACCATCGCAACTATGTCTTTCTGTACGTCATTAAATAGAGGATCGGCCTGAACCTGCATGCGGACCCTATCAAGAGCCTGCTGCTTGTTCATCGGGGCCACGGTCTTCTGGAGTTTGGACTCCATTTCGGCCATAATTTCCTGTTTCATTTCGTACTTAAGTTGCTCAACCGGGTCGTCAGAGACAATCTTAGGAGCCCGAGGTGCATCGTCCACAACTTTACCAGACAACAAGTCCGATATCTTTGCGGCAAGTAAGGGGTCTGATTTGATCTTATTCGCCAGACCAATATAAGGTGAAAGCTCGTTCTTTTCCTGAGCGAGTTTCTGTGTCTTCTTGGTGTAGTCGAATCCTTTCTGGGCCAGCTCAAGGAGTTCAGCGTGATCAACTTCCTTGTCCTCTCCTTCCCATTTGATCATATACTTATCGGCCTTGGGGGTTTCAGCTGCAACTTCAGCAACTTCTTCCTCTTCCTCAACCACTTCGTCCGGAGCATTAACTTGGGCAATTCCCGATCTATTGGGGTCTTTGTCTTCCATTAAGTCCATGATACCGCCAGCCAATCCCATTAGTTGGTCGTTGACCAATTCAGAATTGTCAGTGTAATCCATAACTTCTGTTTCTCTCATTTGAAGTCCCTCCAGGGAGTATTCAGTTTATTTGAGGGGAGGCCCGAAGGTTGCTCCCCACATTGCTAGTTTGATAGTTATACAGTCCACACGGGAATTTTGTAGCTGGTGGAACCGCACTTCACTGTGATACACATCTGGGCCTCCGTCAACAGGGGTGCGCCTGCCGTCCAAGCTGCGCCAACGGCTGTTCCCGTAGGTGCGCCAATTGCCAGTGTACCGATTGTTGCTGTGCCTGTTACTGCGATACCTGAGTTAGCATCTACGCGTGCGTCGAAGTCTGCAATACCGTCTACTTCCAATGTTCCGGAAATAAGAACGTAGTCTCCTGCAAATTTAACGTCGGGCTCAAACTCCTGATACATGTTTGTCGCCATAATTTTATCCTCCTAGGATTTTCTGTTTTTTAAGTTCTCTGATTGCTTTGATAAGCGCCTTACCGAGAGGGTTAACTGGTTCCTTTTTGAGGATCGCCAGCGCCAGCCTTTCAGCCATAAGGTGGTCTCCTGTGTTAAAACAACACAATGCAAGGTTCTGGTTGACATCCTTATTGTCAGGGCTCAAGAGAAATGCCTTGGTAGCCCATTCTTTTGCGGTGTTCCAATCCCCTCGTTCTGCGCATATATGACACATATTGAGAGGCACTAGGCCGCCCAATGGGTCAATCTCAAATACTTCCATCCAGAATGCTTCAGCCTCTTCATACTTTTTCATGCCCTGCGCCTGTACTGCTAACTGTTCTAGGCATCTAAGGTCACGTTTACCATTGGCTGCGTTCTTCTTCAGGAGTTCAAAGTACTTCTCGCTTCTGTCTCCCATATATTTTGTGTCATCAACCCTGCTCCAGTGATGAACAACAATGTCTTTATTCTCTATGATCCCCATTCCAAGGTGATACACACTTTCCTCAACGACTTCATGCACTGGGTATTCCCAGATAACGTCTGGCCTATTGGGAAAAAGTCTAATCTTCGTTGACGGGAACCAACCCACTCCCTTCTCGTGTTTGGGATATTCCCCGGAGTTAAATGTTATGTTAGAATACTGTGAGTTTGTTGTGTAGTTTCTAGTAACTATTCTGAAACAATAATAAGGCAATATCTGGCCCGCAATCTTCTCTAAACCAGTGAATACCTCGTCAGCATCAACGCTTAGGATCCAATCCATAGTTGCCTGCTGGTTCGCAAAGTTACGAGCTGCTGCAAAGTCTTCTATCCAGTCGAAGTGTGACACTTTAACCTTTTTGAAGGCTTTTGCCACCTCTACTGTACCGTCCGTGCTTCCAGTGTCTACCACGATGATTTCGTCTACATAGGGGGCAATACTTTTTAGGCATTCTCCCAGACAATGAGCTTCGTTTTTGACTATAAGACAAGCTGAAATGGTGGGTTTTTCTTTAATCCACTTCTTAGCAAATAAAGCTCCCATGTCTTTAACCTGAGCATTATATCGTTTCTTTCCTTCTTCGCTGGCAACATCTCCCATACTCTTACTACCATGATGATGAACGAACACGTCTCCGCATATAAGGTTGCGATATCCATTTGTTACCAACTGCATGCAAAGGTCATCATCCTCACAGTTTGCCGGGAAATACTGTGGATCCCATCCAGGTATTGAATCATATACGGACTTCTTTATCATTCCGCAGAAAGGTCTAATTTGCCAGTAAGGAATATACGCACCCTTAAAGGATACCCTAAAGTCATCTGCGAAGTCCTGATATTCAAACATGTTGCTGTACCCAAGTCCTACTTCAGTTACCATCTGAGGACCACTGATATAGTTTGTTCTTGCTCCAACAAGTCCAATATCCTTGTCAGAGTTGATGCAATCGATGAGTCCTTCTGCCCATTGCTTACTAAGGACTATGTCGTTATTGATAATTGCAATATATTCACCCCGGGCCATCTGGCATCCAAGTCTAAGAGCTCCCGCACATCCAAGGTTCTTCTCGTTACGCACGTATACGTACTCAGGATGTTTCATCATTTCTTCCTGAAAATACTGCTGTGTACCGTCAGTTGATCCGTTATCTACCGCTATTAATTCGTAGGGTAACTTAGTAAACGCATTAAGTGACTCTAACATCTGTATGGTATAGTCAAGCTGATTGTAGAGTGCAACAACTACACTAACTGTGGGTTTCATTCTTTAGTCTCCGTATTGTAAATTGATTTTTCGTATTCCTGAGTAGGACCTCTGAAGGGTCTATCCTTCATAAATTGCCTAAAATCCTTCTCAAGAACTGCAAATTGTTCCCTTGATAACCACTTTGTATCTATGGTTATGCCTCCAGAACCGTTCTCGTTGATAAGAAAGTATTTATCGAAGTCTGGATCTATATAAGTAATCCCGTACTTTTCCGGATTGTCTGCAACATCTGTTCCAGGAAAAGGTATAAAGCTACTAACAAAACTTTGATCGAAGTCAGCACGAGTAATACCTCTCTTGGTTTTTTCTATAGTCTCGAAGGTTTCACCGGGGAATCCTATAATGAGGAATGCCCTGGCTGTAATACCGTATTTATGAGCCCAGTCGGCGCAATTTATCTGATCCTGGACCTTACACTTCTTATTCATTCTATCAAGCATCGATTGATCCATCGACTCGATGCCCCAGGCCACCATTGTGCAACCTGACTCTGCGAGCAATCTGTACGTTTCTTCGTTGTCGTATCCCGCTCTCCCATGACATCTATAATGAATTCCGAGAGGCTTAATGAGTTCGACAAGCTCTTTGAAACGCTTCTTTCCGAAGGTAAACATGTCGTCTTGGACTGCAAAGTTCTCGATTCCATATGTATCCTTTAAATGCTTAAACTGTGCATATGCTTCCTGTGCTGTTGCCTGTCTGACCTTGGCTTGGTTTTTGTGAACTGTTGTCAGACCGCAGAAGGCACACTTATATGGACAACCCCGTGTAGTTAGCACTGGCATTGCTGGCTTTCCGCCCACCTTGTATGAGTACGAATCCATCTCTATTAGGTCGTACGCTGGAAGTATCCACAGATTCTCGGGCCATTCCCCGTGTATTACTCTTTCTAATGCCTCCCCTCTAACAATTTGTCCCATAGCCACTTCACCAGGGCCTTGCACAATATAGTCAGCATAAGGGAAGTCTTCTGGAGCCTGTGTTGCATGCGCTCCTCCGATAACGATCTTTGCTTTATGGTTTCTCAGCCAGCACAAATCAGCTATCTTTCTAGTGATATCCAATGTAGTAATGTAGGCTGTAATTCCATAATAGTCAGCCAGGGGAATGTTCTCGAGTATTACCTCGCGGCTGGCTAGGTCTACGAACTCCACGTCAACCCCTTGCTGCTGTAGATGTGCCGCAATATAGAGTAAACCTAATGGCGGAGACATTCTATCATCTGTGCAGTGAGGATGAGGAGGATGAATCAGACAAACCGTTCCCATGTCTTAGTCTCCTGGTTATATCGTTTTATTATTTTAGCTGGTACACCTGCCACAACACAGTAGTCAGGGACGTCTTTATTTACATAACTTCCTGCTGCTACTACGCATTGTTTACCTACGCTTGCACACAGGATAATAGCATTTCTACCTATCCAAGTACCGTCTCCTATGCTCAAAGGACCAGTATCGGTTGCTCCCTGATACATAATAGGAATTTCTATATTATCATAGTTGTGAGTCTGAGTTGCGATATGGACATTTGACGCTGTCATGACGTTTCTGCCTAAAGTAATCTTACTAGACGTGGAAAACTGATTGTCTCTTCCAAGAGCTGTTCCGTCACCCAGTTCTATCTGATATTTATATCTAGGATCGTCTTCTGAAACGTCAAACCAACACCCCATCCTAATCCGTATATGCTCTCCGAAATACATCTTGTTTCTATTCTCAAACTCACATGGGTGCTGGACCACTGAATCTTCAGCCACTGTTACATCCTGCAACGTATGTTCCGTCATTTTCTTAACCTTCCGCCCAGTTTATGTATCTTCTCTATTAACCATTCACATTCTTCATACTTGGCTTTGAGTTCGTGTTCCATATCTGACAGTTCTTTTCTAAGATTATCAATCTCCATCCGAAGGAGTTTTTCTTTGCCTTTATTGTCTACTGACACACCTGAGATGTAAATCATAATATGCCCTCAGGACGCGTTTTATTGTTCGACATGGCTTCCAGTGCCACCGATGCCACATAAACGTCACCACGTGCCATATTGACGATCTCAGGCAAGAAATGGAAGCGTTCCGAAAGTGATTTCCACTCCTCCGACTGCGAAGGTCTCAATGCTGCCATATCCGTCATAAGTCCGAGTCTAATTCTATCGATCATTTCATTGAAATAAGGCTTTTCGTTGATATACGTCAGGAACTCTTCGGCCTGTCTTCCGATTTCCATTTCATCCATGATACACCTTTAAAGTAGGGGGCCCTTTCGAGCCCCCATTTATTTTACCTCTGAGGCTGTTTAGTCCTCATCTGTTCTTTCTGCAAGTCTGCTTTAGTCATGGAGTCAGCCATTTTCATCTGCATTTCATACTGGGCTTTCTTCATGTCCATTGCGTTCTTCTCTTTCTCATTTGCCATCCGCTGCATTTCTATCTGCAACTTGGCAATGTCGACTGGCGATTCACCACTGAGTGCCTGAGGAGGAAGGTTCTTTCTATTGGGATCGGGCTGAATTCCGAACACCTGGAGGACCTGTTGCTGCTCCATAGGCGTAAGAAGTGGGTAAATCTTATCAATCTGGCAGTATTCTTTGATATCCGGCTCTTTCTGAGCCTCTGCCTGTGCTTTCTGTTCCTGGGCCGCCTGAATTTCTTTGTCATTCATGAGAAGCTCGTCGACCTTAACACCAAGCAACCTGTATTTCTTCCGCTGCGCTCTAGCAACATGCGAAGGAGTCATAATGCCCATCTGGATGCCAGCCTGTGTTGCAAACTGAATCAGGAGGTCCATCTGGTTGGCCATTGCGCTTTTCTCTGCTGCACCAACACCGATATCGATGTCAATGTCGGCAATCTTCATCAACTGTTCAGGAGTAATGGCAATTCCCGAGTTCTCCATGACTAGTTTGCTTTCTTCTGGCCATATAATATTAATTTCTATAAAATCTCTAATCAGGCCACGAATTGCGCCGTTACCAATGATTTTCGCGATCAAACGAAGAGGTTTAGCGCTTGCTGACATAATCGCATCAATACCCGTAGCCGTTTTGTTCAGCGAGGATGCATCCATGCCCTGATTATATCTGGTTATGCCTGTTTTCTCTTCATTTTCGGCCTTAAGTAGCTCATAGGCTTTCAGTACAAACGCTGAAGGAGTAGAGGTTTTTACTTCACCAAGCTTGTTAGGGTCACCCTTAATAACTGCGTAGGGTTTCCTAATCTGTAGGGCAGCAAACATCTGCTGATCATTTGTTACTGGGTTTTTGTAGCAATCCAACGCCGCGCTATCCTGAATAAGCCGGATAAGGTTCGTGGCAATCTTCTGGTCATTGTCCAATATACTCGGGAGGCTAATGCCTGCGACTTTATGCGGCTCTGGAGCAATACTTGTAACACGGAAAGGCGCTCTCCCGTACGGATTCTCCTCAATTCTGCAAACCACATCGCCGACAAGATCAACGATAACAGGCTCAAGTAAACCGTCGCCGTCAATATCGAGATTAAAGAAGCATTCATATATTTCAACCTCACGTGATAATATGTTTTCTGGAAGTTTTGAAGGTTCCTGTGTGTCTATTATGGAAAAGTCGTCAGTATTGAACAGTATCTCAGTTTTTTCTTCTGTATCGTGACCAATATTGAGTTCCGCTTTGTCTTTTAGCTTATCAAATGTTCCCTTTCTGTAAATTCCAGCTTTTTCTTTCTTTTTTATTTCATTTAGAGTCGTTAAATGCTTGTGAAATATGAGTCTGCCCTGTATTCCGCCCCAATCGACTATTTTAGAGTCAGGAGAATAGAAGAATTCCCAGTTTGGGATAACTTCAAAGCTAGGACCCGCGTATTTCGTCCGTTTCTGAACAGTTTTTACATTTTTATACCATGTTGAACCGTCATCCATTTCAGTTTCGTCATATTTGGTGACAGTTACAGACTTATCCTTCATTAATGCCTGAAATTCTTTATCCGTTAATGCTTCATACTGATCCATTTTAAGATCGAAGTCATCTTTGTAACATACTTTCATGACAGCATAGTGATAAAGGTTGGCATTAAAGAGAAAGTCGTGGAATTTCCTGAATCCGTCCTGCTGTTTAAACATCTGGCGATAGATTGCCTTCTGTATTCCGGCAGCTTCTTCCTCGTTTTCGCTCTTCAGGACGAAAAAGTCTTCCGTGAAGATGTCCATGAGGTTGGCCATGGTCCACTTATGTGCTGAATATACCGTTGGAGCTACAGTCTGTGAGAAACCCTCACGCTCGTTGCCGTACAATTCCATACGGAACCTAGAGTAATAGTCCTCACGCTGCTCTCCCAGGATATCCTGGATGCTTTCGGCACCCTGTATATCTGGTGTTAAAATGGATACGATTTCTTCATCGCTCCAGTTCTTTAACTGTTTTCCCATTGTTCCTCCTATTACAATATAAAGCTCTTACTGTCGGCGACGGTAGCTTTAGCATCCCACCATTCAGTCCCAAGTAATGCAAGTCTATATAAACATTCAGTAAAGTCATCGTCGACCTTTTTTGCAATAGGCTTTAGAGACTCTTCGTCGTACATAAGGTCTTCAACCTGCTGGATAGTTTTGACACAGTCCTTAAAAAAGAACAGACCGGGCATTTCATTCTCTGTCCAGAGCAAATTATTGACCATTGCAATTCCATTATCTTTATCCTTAGATGCCACATCGAGTGATATATTGTGCGCTGCCAACGTATCGGAAACAATCTGATAAACAGTGTTATCGTTGTTATTGTCCGACTTTGACAGAGGATCAATTTGACCATACCCAACTCTGCACTTAATTGTTTCAAGGTACCTGATAATCTCTTCAGCAACGAACTTAGGATTACCTCTGATTTCCATCTCTTTGACGATGTATTTGAAACCAGCACGTGAGGTTGCCATAAAGACCACGGCCCAAGGCTTGCTGGGATGGAAGTCGATATTGAAATCAATGATCCAATCCAGTGGTACAGGGAAAGGATCTTTAACATGCAAGTTTCTATCGAACCTAGGATATACAAGAGTAGATAAGTAAGAAGGCTGACCATTAAGACGGACTTTCCGTTCTTCTGCCGACAGCGTTTTAGCAAACTGTTCCACACCTTCAATTGTAAGTCCGTAACCAACGTTATCATATATTTGTCCTTCTACATTGTATACTGATAGATCGGGTGAGCCATCCAAGTTTCTCGCCTTAATGATCTCCCGTGATACCCAGGCTTCCTTAAGGAGCGTTGCCACGATAAGCTCGCGTCCGCGCCTGTCAACAAGACCTCTAGCGCAGGCAATCCTGATTTCCCGTGATGGGGGTTCGTCGTAAACCACCAGGTCTCCGTCCCAACCTTCAAAGACATCCGATGCCTGTGAGGTTGATAGCACTTCCAAAGTAGAACCTGTGAGAACGTCCGTCCAAACCGCATCGACTCCTTGATTGTTCTTTTTGACTTCAAGTGGTCTGTTTTTCGGCCACCAGAACTTAAGCGCTGGAATAACGACCGTCTTAACATGAGTCTCCCATCCCTGCCCGATATAACGGACACGTCTATGTTTTTTGTGCATGAA
>Ga0247842_10005050_pt1 | contig 15912 bp, 8 predicted proteins | sample LaCruzMarch2015__3_FD_192411 | JGI IMG/M metagenome (GOLD analysis project Ga0247842, IMG submission 192411) | Freshwater microbial communities from meromictic Lake La Cruz, Castile-La Mancha, Spain - LaCruzMarch2015_19m | ecosystem: Environmental > Aquatic > Freshwater > Lake | place: Spain...
ATAATGCTCCGCCGGAAGAAAGCGGTATAGCACGAAACCGTGATTACCTGATTAATGAAATTGATTTTAAACCGTCTGAAAAAATTTTTAATCCCGTTAACCCCGCCGATTATATTCAAAGAATCAGCGACCTGCCGCATATAAAATCCTGGTTAAATACTACGGGTGAAATAGGAAAACTTGGGACAATGAATACCGGCGCCGGTCAGATACGTCCAGCCGCAAGGCTCGCGCTTTTTCATAATTTTGATGAAATAACACAAAAGTTAGCATCAGCAAAATCTTCTATAACAGACTCGCGTTCAATTAACCTTGTAAAGGAAAAACATAAGATTAAGAATGTCAATACCGATAAAATCAATGTTTACGTTATTACTTCGGTTAGCGGCGGAACGGGATCCGGTATGTTTATTGACTTTGGTTTTTTGATAAGGCACCTTTTCCGGAATCAGGCAATTTCATCAGGGTATGTAATTCTGCCAAAGATTTTTCAGGGCTACGGTAAGGAGCGGGTTTTCGCAAATGGCTATGCCGGACTGATGGAACTTGAGCATTATAATCTGAAAAATGGTTTTAATGTATCCTGGAAGAAACATGAACCCCAGTCTTTTCAACCCGGAGTTTATGATGATGTTTATTTAATAGACGGGGAAAATTGTAAGAATCTGTCCCTGTCCGATACAAGCAACCGCGATATTTATAAAATGATCGCCGACACTATCTTTACGGATTTTGCTAATACCGATTTCGCTAATTATAAGCGGGGTGTGAGAGTAAACCTTGTACAGTATAAACAGCGGTTATGGCCCGAAGATAACACGGTCACGGAAAATACATTCTCGAGAAAATATTCAACGCTTGGTCAGTCAACAATATCTATTCCTGCTGACCGTATCATACTCGCATGCTCTTATAAACTTTGTGAGGAAATTATTAATTATTATCTTACCTATGCAGAAGGATCCCAGTCTGACATTGATGCTTATCTGACACAGGAGCTTCTGCCAGAACTTGGAATGCTCGAATCGGGCAATAAACATCAGCTTCTTGAGTCGCTTTATGCAATGGGAGAGAAATCTTCCATCCATTCACATATAAAGTCTTTCCTGAATAACATCCGCAACGAGCTTATCGGCGGAAAAAGAGGCAGTGGTTGGTCTGCTTTTATTAATTCCGAGAAACTAAAATTTGATACAAACTTCAGGGACGATAACGATATACAGCGCAAAGGGCTTTTTTATTCGCAGATTTATTCGAACAGGTCGAATATTATCGCAAAGCTCATAGGTGACCGTGAAAGAAATATAACCGGTATACTGGAGCGTAAAGTAAACGGACTTATAAATGATTCCACACGGGGTGTTTTTTACTCGATTAATCTTCTCAGAAGGCTTCAGTTCATACTTACAAACGGCAATTTTGAATATATACCATTATTTGAAAGACAGATAAAAGACCTTCAAATAGTTGTTGCAAGGCTCGAATCAGAGGTTAAAAGCCGTCTGCAGGATTTACGCGAAGACGAATCGCGGTCGAAAGTAAACATGATGAAAAAAGCGGCAATGGAAGGGACACTCGATAAACTGCTTAAATCATTAGACGATTATTACGACGCACTGATAAAACTTCATTCCCGGTTTTATGCCAGGGAAATATGCCAGAGAATACTGACTTTAATCGAAAAAGGCAGTAAGACTGACGACGGTAAAATATTATTCACGGGTTTAATTGAGGATATAAATAAACTTACGGGAAATCTCGGAATACTGAAAGATAATTTCCGGAGGAAATACGAATATTTTATACAAAAACAGGATAACAGTTTTAACCTCCATATATACGAACCTGACGATGTTAAAAATGAATATTATTTAAGATATATCGGTACAGGGCAAAATGCCTCTGAAAGAATAAGGACATTGGCTTTCGAGCTTTTGAAAGACCTGAACGCATCAGACGTTACAGATATAGTAAATATACTTAAAGACAGTGACGCGCGTATAGTTGAAGAGAATATGGTTCGATTCGCTAAAAGACAGTTCGAAAAAATCAGGGAAGAATACAATATCATTGACATTCTTTTCGAAAAAGACATTTTGCGGTCTGAATCTAAGATCCGGGGAATGTTAGCTCAGGCGTATCCATGGCTCAGGATAAATGAAATTCCGGGGAGGTTTAAACTTGAAGACTCTGCCAAAAAGTTTTACATAGGTATCAAAACCAATAGTTCTTCTTTCGGGAAATTTAAGACTTTAATTCACTCGATTACCGGTACAAATGTTGAATTTAAAGACTCAGCCGATAACTCCTCCATTACATTTTATTCTGAATGGGCAGGATTCCCGCTTTTTTATTCATACACTGTTTCGGAAGAAATGAAAAATTTTTATAAACATCTTTCACGGAATGTGAATATTGATCTTCATATTGATAAAAATTATTATATATATAAGGATATAATTCCTTTGACGGCAGATGAGCGAAAGAAACTTGATGAGTCGTACAGGGCTTACATACTCGGTCTGATTTTCGGATTATTTGAAGTCTCAATAGATGAGGACAGAAATACGGGCGAAAAACGGGCGATTTACAAATACACTTTGCAGGAAGGAATAACCGTAAAGCGCACTGAGCAGCTCGGTATAGAATCGAGATTAATAAACCGCTTGTTCGAAGAAGACGGACGTGAAGCACTCAGGTATAAGATTCTGAAAGAAGCGGAGAAGATACAATTTGAATTTTTCCGCCGAAATTTACTCGCTGAAATGCTCGTTATTTACGAGTATTATTATGAAAACATTTACAAGCTCGAAGAAGTGGAAATTTCGGGAGAAGCGAAAAAAATGACAGAGACTTATCAATACAGGATTATCCGCGGTCTGGCAAAAGAGGTGGAAAATAAAATTACTCCCGATAAACGGAACGACTTTATCAATAAAGTTTTTTACCTGAAAGCAAATATTGACAGCTTTTCTTATCTCCCGGAAAAAACTCCCGACGGACAAGAGATTTTGAAAGATCAGAAACGTTCACTGAAAGTTAAGGATTTGCTCAGAGCGCAGGAACTAAACAGTGAATCATCGGGCTCTGTGCAAGGATCTCAGGAACTTTCTCCGGGCGGAAAACCACAAAAATATCAGGAACTCTTTTCCGGCGATATCAATTTACCGAAACTGAAAGAATTGAAAAAAGCTCTTGATGAAGGACTGATTTCTGAAAACGAATACAATACAGCTAAAAATAAATTTTTGAACCTTTGAAAATAATTTTATATCAGCAAAAGCTAAACTATTATATGTATGCCGACTTACGAGTATAAATGCTCAAATTGCAATCATGAATTCGAAATACTTCAGTCTATAAAAGATGATGCGCTCACATTATGCACTAAATGCGGGCACAATACTTTAAAAAAACTTGTAAGTATGCCCGGCGGACTGATCTTTAAAGGTACCGGTTTCTATCAGACGGACTATAAGAATATTTCTCGTACAACGGCGTCGTCCGAGGTGAGTCTATCGAAAAGCACGAAACCGGATGAATCGAAACCCAGTGAATCAAAAGAACCTGTTAAGGATGCAAAATCTGATTCACAAAAACTTTCTTCAGTAAAAGCTTTACGCAGTAACTCTGAGAAGAACTTTATAGGGAAAAAGACCGATTCACAAAAACCGGTTTCTCCCTCCCGAAATAGTTCTTTTGAAAGAGCAAAAGCTGTTTCACAAAATTCACAAAGAAGGTCGAAGAAAAAATAAGGGCGTTTTATTGTGTGTGTTTTTACTCCCGGTTATACCGGTCGAGGCTGAAATTCTCGCCAAGATAAAGTTTTTTTACCATATCATCCGAAGCAAGTTCGTTCGCCCCGCCTGAACGGAAGATTTTACCTTCAATCAGAATATAAGCTCTGTCAACAATGGAGAGTGTTTCATGTACATTATGGTCTGTAATTAATACGCCGATTCCTCTTTCCTTAAGCTGGGCAACGATTTTCATAATATCTTCTGAGGCGATTGGGTCAATTCCGGCGAATGGTTCGTCGAGTAATATGAACTTTGGATCCGAAGCGAGGGAACGCGCTATTTCGGTTCTTCGTCGCTCGCCGCCCGAGAGTGTAAAACCCTGAGAATCTTCAATTCTCTTAATATTAAAATCTTTCAATAGTTTCTCACAACGGTCAAATATTTCATCACTGTCAAGATGCATAAACTGAAGAACTGCCGTAATATTCTCGCGGACAGTCATTTTACGGAATATTGACGGTTCCTGAGGCAGATAACCGATTCCGGCTTTAGCCCGTTTGTACATAGGATAATTAGAAATATTTTCTCCGTCGAGCTCAATCCCGCCTGAATTCGGTCGTACCATCCCGCATATCATATAAAAAGACGTTGTTTTCCCCGCACCGTTAGGTCCCAATAATCCAACAATTTCCCCTTGCTTTACTGAAAGAGAAACATCGTTCACTACAACACGTCTCTTGTATTCCTTAACTAAATTTATAGCTTTCAGCTCGCTTTTACCCATTATTATTTTCGGATAATATTAACCATATCTTCAACTGCCCGCGAAAGTCCCGTAAAAACAGCGCGTGAGATAATAGCGTGCCCGATACTTACTTCACTGATTTCACGAATGCTAAGCATAGGAAAAATATTATAATAATTTAATCCATGCCCCGCAGTCACTACGAGTCCCATCTTGTCTGCCATACGGGCTATAGTTCCGATTTTGCTTAATTCGTTTATCCGGCTTTCTTCGTCAATACAGTTTGCGAACTTTCCGGTGTGAATTTCGATTATATCCGCACCTGCTGTCACTGCATTATCTATTGCTTCCGGCTCGGGGTCAAGAAACAGACTTACAAGAATTTCTTTCGAGTGCATTTCATCAATTACATGTGTAAGCCTTTCAATCATAACCCGTGTATTGAGTCCGCCTTCCGTAGTCAGTTCCTGCCGGTTTTCCGGAACGAGTGTAACAAGATCCGGAAGTATTTCTCCGGCAATCCTGACCATCTCATCCGTCGGAGCCATTTCAAGGTCAAGTTTTGTTTTAACAACTTCGCGCAATAGTCTTACATCCCTGTCATTAATATGCCTGCGATCTTCACGAAGGTGGCATACAATACCTTCAGCTCCGGCGAGCTCGCAAATACCTGCCGCTATAACCGGATCCGGTTCTATTTCACCGCGCGCTTCACGGATAGTTGCTATGTGATCAATATTAACTGTTAATTTCATACCGCTTAATTAAGTGTTAAGTGTTAAGTGTTAAGTGTTAAGTGTTAAGTGTTAAGTGTTAAGTGTTAAGTGTTAAGTGTTAAGTGTTAAGTGTTAAGTGTTAAGTGTTAAGTGTTAAGTGTTAAGTGTAAATATACTTTTCTCTGTATTAAAATATTGAATAAAAATTCAGATTATATCGAACAACTGAGATAGTATCAATTGAAATCATTACCGCACAATGCAAAACCCATGCGTAAATAAATGAATTTGCTCTGAGTGCCTGAACGCCGAGAATTATTCCCGCAAAAATCGCGCCGAACAATTCAAGCTCCGGTTTACCTTTATGCAAAATAAAAAAGGGAATCATCTGAATAAATATTGTGTAATAACCCAATTTTTGTTTAAGTCCGAACAGCATATACCCCCTCCAGAGGAACTCCCATCCGAGCATATAAACGAGAATGCAGAGTTCGTAAGCAACCAATAATCCGTATTCCTGTTTCAGAACAACACCCCCCTGCGGATAAGTTGATGCAAATTCTTTATTCGCTGATACAACCCAAATAATCGGCAGCATAACCGCAAAAAATAAACCTGACGTAATAACTCCAAATTTGACATCGCCGAGCCGGAACCCGAAATCCGATAACTTTTGCTTAAGTATCAGTTTTACGGACAACACCGGAATCAGAAACATCAGCGTGCCGTCTGTAAGGAACCAATACACCCTCGAATTCAGCTTATTTCTGCTGAAGGCTTCATAGTAAAAATTAGGACTTGCAAAAACTATTGAGACATATACGATAAGAGCAACGGAGATAAAGATATACGTTGTCCGGAAATCGAGTTTCTTAGTCTCTTCAATTAAAAGTTTAAATTCTCCGAACAGGTATTTCAAAGTGTTAAGTGTTAAGTGTTAAGTGTTAAGTGTTAAGTGTTAAGTGTTAAGTGTTAAGTGTTAAGTGTTAAGTGTTAAGTGTTAAGTGTTAAGTGTTAAGTGTTAAGTGTTAAGTGTCGGCTTTATTATTGTATGCCGTTACTCTTATTAATCATTTTAGTTCTTTCTTTTTAATAATATACTGGAATCTCTGAGGTTCAGATTTTATTATAGTAAACTCAGAAAAGTTCTTGCCGGGTAGTTCTATACCTGGCACAACGAATCCCTGTTCATCCGAATCTATCTGGCTGTATTCTATTCCAACTTTAAAATCGGCAATACTTACTTTCGCAAGCTGTTCCACTCCGCCGCGCAGAGATAAAGTAATTTTCGGCGGGACGATGAGAACTTCTTTATCAGCCGGAACATTAAGCGCAGTAACATCAACGCCCTCAAATATTTTCTCCGCGGATAATTCGACACGGTAAAATATTGTAACATACTTTGGCTCTACTTTAACAAGATTTGAAAGTGTGTCAATCAGTTTCACTTCTTTTGTGAAACTACTGCTGACACCGGTAAAATTCCCATTTTCAGTTGTTAAATATTTAATTTTAGATATTATGGAAGTCGCGCCCGTTACCTTTACAGAATCAGGAACAATGCGCGGTAAGCCGATCAGAATGTAACCTTCTTTTACGGAAACCTCCGTATTGTTTTTAATTTTAACAGATTTTGTTATTGTATTGTCAAATGATATATCAAGATTATCAGGAACAACACTTTGCACTGATATACTTGAAGGCAGATTGACGACTTCCGAAAAAATCCCTTGAACTGCCTGCATAAGATTAATTTTCGTGTCCTTTTTGTAGCCGGAAATATCTATCGTGTATATAATATTATTTTTAAGAATTAATGAAAGCAAATCCCAGCCTTTACCTTTTACAGTAACTTCAAGACTTGACGGAAGTTCATTTGATATCGCCTGCATTTTTGATGATTCTACTTCAAGCGGTACTGCCATGACATAATAATATGTAAGGTTAAGATTTATATAAAGCCAGATTAAAACGGCAAATAAAAAAGTATTTACGGCGATAAAAATATTCTTACGCATAAAATTCCTTATTTCTTGAGTTTTACCAGCCAGTTAGGATCTCTTATTTCATTTCGCATTGTAGCATGCATCAGGACATAAGTACCTTCGCCGCTTGTCTGGATTTCCCCGAACACGCACATCGTACCTCCTTCAACATAGTCATACTGCCAGACCTCATAATTTTTAGTATCCGGCTCGAAAAAATGCCTGTCAACATTGGAAGGAATTCCATAAACAATATAAATGCGCCCCCTGTCGCTTTTCCAGCCGTCTTTAAATCCCTCCTTATATTTAATATTCGCTTCTTTTAACCGCTTAAAATATTCATCCCGCATCTCAAAACGCGGCGTATCATTCATATCCCGCCTTTTCCAGAATGAATAAAGAAACTTTCTTTTCTCGTCAAGCGACTTGAGTTTATCCCACTCTTTATTTTCGGGAGACGTGCGAACGTATATTATTTTGTCGTATTCTTCATTCACCTGAACTTCTGTCATGACGACAAATTCACTTTGCAGGTAACCTTTATCTTCAACTTGTCCGAAATTCGCGGTTTTTGAAGTGTTAAATACGTATAACTTCTTTTGTTTATCAATTGACTTATTATTTACTCTGTCAATAAGTTCAATTCTTAAAATATAAGGACCAGTGGAAGCTGAATCCAGCGGAATAACGCCGAGTTCAATAAAAGCAGAGGATCTGGATGTCTGCAATTTCTCACTTCTGAAAACAAGTTTTCCCGAATTGGCATCGGTAAGTTCAATAATATTAAATACTGAATCTGAAGTAAATTCTTTCCTGATATTGTATATTTCAACATAATAATGCAGGGAATTCAGATTGTTCCCGAATAAAAAGCTTGGGTTCGGAGTAATTTCAAACCCGTTTTTATAAAACAGGCTTTTCTTATCTTTGCTTTTTTCTATAGACGTCGCAATCTGCAGACTGCTCATATAGGATTTAGCCGAGTCATACACAGGAAGGCTGATATCAAAGCTATCAATAGCTATATGTTCTTTGTTGTTAAAATCTGATCCTATAAGTTTCAGGAAATACTCCCCGGACGCGAGGAGGTAATTCTGCTGTCCGATAAGTTTACTCGATAATGTATTCTTTGCCGTATCGGTAACACGTGACTGCAAGCCATAGATTTCATTAAAAATAATATTATTTGTCTGTTTGTTTAATATTAAAACTTCAACATTAGCCATCGCATCGAAATAAGAACTTGTTGAGGCATCTTTTTTTATGAAAGTCAGACCTCTTTGAGTAAAAGAAAAATACAGTTCAACTTCTGATTTCCCTTCCGAGCCTTTGAAAACGGAGAAATCGGCATTGAAATAAAATTTTTCCTGTGAGAAAACAATCTCAGAAGACAGATGCAAAAGAAAAAACAGGACGAATAAAAAGCAATAAGAACTTTTTATTATTCGCAGAACTTTTTTTTGTTTCATGTTTTTCTTTAATTAAATACAAAAAAAGGCAACCACAAGAAACTTATGATTACCTTTTTATGAAAAGTAAAAAAATAATTTAGAAACCTAAGCTCAGGGTGAAAAACTGATTCGTGCTGTTTAAAGCTGATTCATTAATTACCCTGTAAGCATAGTCTAATCCGAGCGATACACTTCCGAACGGATAATGCAGCCCGGCGCCGAATGACGGACCAAATAACTGTTCACTGCTGCCCGATTTATCCGTATAGACTGTGAATGAACCGCGCAGATAAAACATTTTCTTGTAGTTGTATTCAAGTCCGAATTTGAACTCATCGCTCGAAAAACTGTTATTCTGGAACGATACGCCTAAGGCGAAGTCCATCATCTTCTTGTAATTGTATATATATCCAATGCCAAGATCGAGCGCTGTCGGAAGATCAAAACTCTGCAGAACTACTCTCTGAATGGTTTGTTGCCCGTTCGGAAGAAGTATTGTTCTGTCAAGTCCTGATCCGTTAAAGGTCATAGAAGGTCCAAGGTTTTTTATGGCAATACCGAAATTAAATCCGCTTTCGCCTCCTTTGTACTGAATCCCAAAGTCAAATCCGACACCAGTTGAACTGACATCGGCAACCGACTCATTAATCACTTTAACGTTTGCTCCGAATCTGATTCTGTCCGTCATTTGTCTGGCAAAGGTCAGATTCCCGACAATGTACGAGGGGCTAAAGGTCGCGCCTGTTCCCTCTGGCTGTATTTCCGTTGTCTGTTCAATATCACCGATGTTATACGCTTTTACTCCGAATCCAAGAACTCCTAATCCGCCGAGTTTAGCGGCGACACCAAGGTATTCTACCTTCATATCTGCAAAGTAGTTCATGTGGGAGAACATCGCTTCGACATTGGGTGAATTGAGCTGTGACAAACCGGCCGGATTCCAGTACATTGCGTCAATACCTGTCTGAAAGGACGTGTTGGACCCTGCCAGCGATGTGCCGATAGACCCAACAGGTATCAGCAGTTCGGGAGCCGCCGACGTACCGAGTTTTTTTCTCGGTCCTGCCTGAGTTAGATTAACTGCAAACAGTATTGTTAAGATTATTAGGAATATTTTAAAACTCAATTTCATTTGTAATTTCTCCTTAAATTTTTAATTAAACCCTCCGGAGTTTCTGCTCCGGGGGTTCCAATATAAAATGCTTTAGAAGTTTATCCTTTCTTGTGATACAAATATTGCCAATTTAAGAATTTTCTGGCCAATGCCGGGTGCATCAATGAGAGCAACATAAATTCCCGAAGCAACAGGAACATTTTCCATGTTCTGCAGATTCCATTCTAATGTGCTCGCCAAGCTGCCATTACCGGATTTTGTAAGTGTTCTGATAAGGTCTCCGTTTAGCGTGTAAAGCTTAATTGTGCAATTTGCCGGCAGATTCCTGAATGTAACGAATTTGTCCGCTGCGCTTCTGTCGAGTGTACTGAATCCGTAATATGGGTTCGGCACAACTTTAATCTTGCTCATTGCATTCGTTGTTTTAGCATTATTCGGGTCGCCGAATACAGGTTTAGCTGTCGAGAATTCATAATATAACGGAACATTACCGTTTACATAAGGTCTCGTAACTGAGTACGGGTAAAAATAAAGTAACTCTCCCGGACCTGCGGCCGCTCCCGGAGTAACGAGCCTCGGTGACCAAACATACATAATGTCAAATTGTGACTGATTCAAAAACAAATTTCTGCTCTTATAAGGCGACGCTATAGTCGTATCGTAGCTTGAGCCAAATACATACAATAGCAATTTACTGCCAAGAGAGTCGTTTGTGGGATTCCAGCCGAGGTATTGATGTCCCGGAGTTGTATCCGCCGATTCAACAAAGCCAACATTTATCTGACGTCTTTGAACTATGAATGAAGGAATTGTCGGGTCATCAACCAGGACAGTATCAGCATATACCTTGAAAGGTACAGGCGCTATTCCCTGATATATATAAAAGTTATCACTGGTGAGAGATGTATCCCTGTACCAGTAAGCCATTTGTCCCTGCCCCGGAGCGGTAAATTCTATAGTGACTTTCCTGAGCCTGTCGTTTGTTATTCCTGACCTGATTGCCGTAAATGTTGTCGTTGTCGGATACGACAATGACATCATTACTGATTGCCATGCTTTAGACGGATCCCGTACATATCTGCTTCCAAGCAGGAACTGATTAGCGGGATTTGAATATTCAAATCCGTATTTATTGGACTGAATACTGTCCGGTACGGCAAATGACGGGTCTTTTACAACTCCGGCATTTCCTACATAATTACCATTGGGTGAATTCGTGAAACGAATTTTCTGGAAGTTTATGAATACACCGTCAACCGTTCTTGAAGAATCATCCGATGTTGTCTTGATATTCAGTGCTTTGAGGTTCCGGTTCAGTGTGTCAAATTTAACAGCACCTACAAGTCTCCTCATTAAGCTGTAAGTTGTGTCGGAATTAAATTGTACTCTGTACGTAGCATCCTTCAGAAGATCCATATTTCTGATAACAGGAGTTAGAGTAAGATCCCTTGAAGAAGTTAGGAGTGTATCGCCGTTCTCGTATGTAAAAATAGTTCCGGCAGGCGGTGCAATCGGACGGATCTTCAATATTCCTGTGCTAACGGAATTTCTGATTACCTTGAATCCTCTTGCAAGACTGTCAGCCGTTGATACACCATAAGCAACAACTGCAAACTGGTATTCCTGTCCGTATATGAAACTGGACTGCCCTCCGTAGTTCTGGGCGAATGCCGTACTCGTAACCGTAATTGCTCTTGATATACCGCTGTTCGGGAATCCGGTAGGAACCGGAAGATTAAAAGGCGGTACAATCGGGAACGGAGCAAAAACCTCCATAGTGCCGACGATTGTTCCTGTGGAAAATGTATCAACTATCAGCCCGATATCATCACGTTTATCGAATGTTGCAACGAGTTTTATTAGTGTAGGATCAACTGTATATGGTTTCGTAAAATCCGGTATTGAATTTGCGTATTTATTGATTTCGTAAACCTCATATCCCTGGAATTTATAAATATTTGAATCTTTCGGCATATAGAAAATTGAATCCCAGTAATTATAAGTTTCTGAAATGTCTCCCCATGCAAGATTAATGTTGCATAGTCCGTTCAGAAGCGGTGTGAAACCGGCATTCACAACGGGGGGGGGAGGCGGTGGAGTTACATTGAAGTTATTATCGTATATAATTTTCGCTGTCTTTGCAATTCTTTTCAAACGTGTAACAGAATTCTTATTATTCGAACCTCTTTGTACGAACTGCGCAACTACAATGTTTTGTGTATCTCCTGGTTTGTATTGAAAATCGAGTCTGCCGGAGTTGAAAATAAATCTCCTGTCACCGGCAGGATTAATTGAAAGTGTGTTGCTGGTTGTACTTATTGTATCTCCGTTGCAATTTGTCATTGAGCCCTTATATTCAGTCCAGCCGGATCCCGTTTCGGGGTCACCCGGATAGACGAACTTTGTACTCGCAGGAGGTACCTTAGTAACATCCATGAACGGTGTACGGTCTTTCTTGAATCCCTGTAACATGTGATAAGCCGGAACAGGTTCAGCATTCGGGTCACTTTCACACGGCGGAGGATTATTACCATTGTTAGTGAAAAAAACGAATGACGTCATGCCAATTGTATCATTCGGCAGTCCGGGTCTTTTTATTATCGGGCTTTTGAAATAATCCATACCGAAAGCCGGAGGAGCTTGTCCGTAAACCGGGTCATTATCATCGGCATTGTAAACGTAACCCATATTCAGAGATGGCTCACTGCCGATATAATCATCATTCGCATCTCCGAGATCGGGGTCAACTACTATGCCCATGAATGTCGAATCCCATGTACTGGTGCCTTTGTTTATTACAACCCAGTTAACAAACTCGAGATCTTCAAGTCCCGGAGTTGTATATGCCCATGCAGTGAAGTGAGCTTCAACTTTCATCAGAGGAATGGTTATTCCGCCTCCGAAACCTTCACCTACGGCATGCTGTGTTAAATCTCCGTCGGTCATGCAATAGAATATCGTTTCCCCTGCATTGGTTTGACCGGGGACATCAATATCAGGGTCGAACTGCTGATTCTTGTTAATATCTGTGTAAGGCGCGCCGTAAGGTACCATCTTATACCAGTTGGCATAATCAGGATTGGATACGGCGTTATCACCCATTCTTACAACATACATCTTAAAATCAGGGCTCGTTTTGTAAGTACCGGTTGCATCATAGTAGCCCGGTGAATACTCTCCCTTGTAAGATGCCATAGTTTGGGCGTATTGCCCGCCAATACCGCAGCCTATTGAAAGGCCGGCAGTGAAACAGGCAAACTTATGAGAGCCCTTTGGCCATTCAAGTCCGGGAGTGTTAGTAGTTCTTGTATCTTGATTAAATATTCCTGTATTCTGAAAAATAGTATTGATGTTATTCGCGTTCAGAAAGACTCTCTGAACCACCACGACATCAGGCGATTGACGGTAAGGACCGCCAATAGTAACACGCGGTTTCGAATACACATGCGAGCTTAAGATCAGTATAATCAGGAGCGTTATTATTTTAAAATTTTTAAGCTTCATATTGATACTCAATTTGTTATTAAAAAAAAAATTCCTTCAATTTGAATATTAGAAACTGACATTTATACCAAACCTGACTTGTCTCGCAGGTCCATAGTTCGAGAAGTAATTAATTCTGTCTGGCCATAGTGATGCGAAAACCGGGTCGCGCTCAAAAGTTGAAGAACCTGCCGGAGTAGAAAGGTAACCGTTATCATACGGCAGTCCGGTGCCTTCAAAAATATTATTCACGATTTCAGTATTAATCAGGTTAATTACATAGACGTAGAAGTTCACGTTTGTTTTCCAAATAGGTACGGTTTTATCAAGTCTCAAATCCAGCCTGAAATTCCAGTTTCTATAAAGTTCGTTCTTTGCCGAAAGTAGAATATCTCCCGCGGCACCTGTAGCGGTTGTGGCAACTGTTCTTGCAGTGTACGGACGTCCGCTGTTAAAACTGAACAGGAGGTTGAGTCCGAGATTTTTCAGAACATCCCCGCCCCAGCCCTTTGGTACGTCGTTATAGCCGAATCTGTAGTCGAGGTTTACACTTCCTGTATGTCTTTGGTCGTAATTAAGAGCATAAACGTATTGAGGAAGTTCCTGAGTTGCGTCGTTAGCAAGCGAATTCTTCGAAAAAGCATCCGAACCCGTTCCTGACGAATACATAAGTGTATATGCAAAATCAACAGATAATCTGCTGATTCTACGCATTGACAGATAAAAATCAAGTCCTCTTGAAATCGCGAAATCATTGTTAATGTATGTTGCAAATCCGACGGGTACTTTTCCGTCATCAGTTGCCTTTATTCTTCCGGCACCGATAAGGTCAGTTGATTCTTTATAAAAAGCCGTCAAGCCAAGATTGATGTAATCACCAATCTGCTGTTTAAAGCCGATTTCATACTGTGTAAGTTTAGTCGGTTTAAGTGATGAATTTTCGATTACGTCCTGCAGAGATGTTGAAAGAAAACGCTGAAGCGTTGCTCTGTTGACGTAAAGCAGGTTTAACTGCGGCAGTTGAACCATCTGTCCGTACTGCGCGACAAATATCACTTTATCGGTAATCGGGAATGAGAATCCAAGCCTCGGACTTACATAGAAATTCATGGTGCTCATTATGAAGTCATCATCAGACGCTATAACACCGTCAGGACCCGTGATGTCAGTAGAAAGGCTTTTAAAAACGTAATCATTTACGTCAAAGAAATCAACACGAACACCGCCGTTGAAGTTAAAATCCGAAAAACTGACTTTATCGCGAACGTAGAATCCGCCCGTGATAGGATGTTTAGGTGCTGTTCCTGCCACCTGATCCGCATCATTTGCGATAACCATACCTGATATCGGATCAACTATCTGATACCCGTAAGTTTTTAATCTTGCGGCATTTGTACCGTAGTACCTGTCCAAAACATTTTGAATTGTCTGGTCAGCCAGCGCAACCGGATTAATAGTTTCTCTTCTCAGAGTATTATATTTGTATTCACCTCCGAACTTAATTTCGTGGTCACCGTATTTCTTTGACAGTAAAGCATAAGTAGCATCAAGTTTGCCGCCTATATAGCTGACGTCATATCTCTGATATATATCTATAACGTTTCCGACTCTGCCGTAAAGTAAGGATGTATTGGGATCCATTCCGTAAGTCCTGCCATTACCAAAACCGGGATAATAGACGTTAAGCAGAGGATTGTAAACTGAGTCGCCGTAATGCGTCAGGCTTGCCTGATGCACGGGATCAAACTGATCAGTATAGGAACTGAAATAACTCGCCTGTAACTCCAGGAAGAATTTATTCGACGGAGTCAAAGTTATACGTCCGAATAATTGTTTGTCATCGCCCGTCATAACGGGGTTACGGTCTGAGTTTTGCAGAACGTTGGAGCCGTATGTAGAGCGCCCCGTCGTATTATTGAAAGTAGCTCCGAATCTGAACTGAATCGGGATATTCTTTCCCTGAATTTCATTAAGATTGAAATTTAACCTTCCGTTCCATGAATTCGAACCTGCTTCGTTATTTAAAAATTTTCCGTTCGGAACTATTGTGGGAACTTTATCAACCACATAAGATCCGATTGTAATTCTCTGAAAAGTTTTTTCGTAACTTCCGAAAAAGTTTATAACTTTCGCGAGTTTCTTTGTAGGGATCAGCGGACCGCCGATATTAATATTATAAAGGTTATACCCCTGAGAAGGCGCATTGAACCACCTCTTAAATACATCATCGTACGGCTTTGTTGCATCATTCCATTTGCCGCCTCCTAAGAGTCCGTCTAAGAATCCGTCGGAAGTAGCTTCAAAGGAACCCGTGTATTTATCCGTACCGCTTCTGGTTGATACGTTGATAACACCGGAAAGCACGTTTCCGTATTCAGCGCCAAAACCACCGGTAAGAACTGTAATTTCCTGCAAGAGATTGTTCGGTATGAACGCCCTTGAACTACCGTCAAGCGGGTTTGTTGTTTCAACACCGTCAACAATTATGATGTTTTCATTAGAACGGCCGCCGCGTATATTAATTGCGCCGCCTCTTTCATCCTGAACTACACCCGCTGTTTTTGAAACGATGTTTGTAATGCCGCGGACACCGGAATTTGTAATAGACTGATTCTCGATGATACGTCCGCTTTGTTCTACGTCAATTCCCTTTCTTTCAGCTTCGATCTCAATTACAT
>Ga0247842_10005062_pt1 | contig 15887 bp, 21 predicted proteins | sample LaCruzMarch2015__3_FD_192411 | JGI IMG/M metagenome (GOLD analysis project Ga0247842, IMG submission 192411) | Freshwater microbial communities from meromictic Lake La Cruz, Castile-La Mancha, Spain - LaCruzMarch2015_19m | ecosystem: Environmental > Aquatic > Freshwater > Lake | place: Spain...
ATAAATAATTTTAATATTAAATTATTTTTTTGTATAAATTAATTTAATAATTTTTATATATAAATGGCAATTGTACTTTATAATAAACAATAAAGTATAACTACTAAAGGTAAATATTATAATAAAATGAATAATTACTGAAAATTATTTTTTTTATTTTTTATTATCAAGTTATATAGTTTTTAACGAATCATATTACATAAAAAATTATAAAAATAATTAAGTAATAAAACTAAATCATTTTACAAATGATATTTTATTGAATGATAACATCAATATTTTTAGATTCAATAAAAATATTGATAAAACTAAATTTTATTTTATTATTTGACAAAATAATTTAAAATTAAAAAAATAATTTAATAGAAAATAATATATATTTTGGATTATATATTGAATTCTGTAAATTATAGTAAAAAAGGATTTATCATATTTAGAAAAATTTATATGAATTATATGAATATAATTTAATGTTATAAATATATTATAGTAAGATAAAAATGTTTAAACCTACAAATACAAATGTAAATTTCAATACAAATTTAAATCATATAGAAATTAAAGATGATAAAATAATATTCAATAATACATTTAATGAACCATTGTATAATTATATTAAAATATTAGTTCTTAAGGATATGATTTTTTTTGGAAGTGAATGTAATCAAAAATTATCGATGCTTCCATCTAATATAATAAAAATTTTTTAAGGTAAAAATTTTCAAAAATCATTAATAGATATACCATCAACTGTTAAATCAATTGTTTTTGTGAATGATAGTATATTTTCTGGTTCATTTGATTATTTACCAAATAATTTGTAATAATTAGTTATTGGTGATAATTATGATATAAATATAAATAAATTACCTCAAAATCTTATAAATTTAGTTCTGTGAAAAAAATTCAGTTCAAAAATTTATAACTTTTCTTTAGAATTAAAATATTTAGATATAGGAAAATCATACACAAATAATATGGATAATTTACCCAAAAAATTATAAACTCTTGTAATTGGTGGTTAATTTAATGGAATAATAATATGTCCAAATAAATTAAAACATTTTATAATTAGTTCTGATTCTGAATATAATTTATAATTAAAAGATTTACCAAAATCTTTAATATATTTATCAATTCAAAATAATTATATGTTTCAAATTTCAAATTTATCAGAAAATTTATTTAGCATTGAGTTAGAAGAATTTTACTATGGAAATATAGTAAAATTTCCTAAAAACTTAAAAAAAATAAAATTACATAAAGATTTTATTTTTGATTTTACTTATATACATGAATCTGATGAAATAATTAAATTATATTCTGAGTATAAATATATAGATTTTTTAATCCATAAATTTTCAAACATAAAATTAACTATAAATTAATTTACCTCTTAATTTCATTTTTTTAATATTAGTTTCTTGTAAAGAAAATAAGAGATAATCAACTTTATTATTTTTAGCTAATACTTTTATATTTTTAGCAAAAATTTTTAATTGCTTATATAATTCTTCATTTTCACATGATGATGAAGACGTTGAACAAGAAGATGAAGGTAAATGAAAAGGTTTATATATGCTATGGTATTGTAGACATGAATCTTCCTCAGATGAATTTTCTATTTTAGAAATATTAATTTTTTCAACTATGATTGTATTTGATACATTTTTAAATTTAATTGTTATTTGTGCATTAAATTTATTTTTTTGTTTATTAATACCCTTCACCTTTAATTTTAAATAATTTAAATTTAAATCTTCTATATTTAATTCAACATTTTTATCTCTGTTAATTTTAAATTTAAAATCAGTTGGCATGTATATGTGTATATAAAAAATATATATAAAAAATAAAAAAAAAAAAAAAATAGTTAAATAATATGTAGAAAAATGAACACAATATATATAAACAAATCAACAAGACCAAACTTATACAAATTAACGGAAATAGAATTATTTGATATTATAAATTATCATGATCCAGAATGGATAATAAATAATAAATATACACTATATGATATGGTTATCAAAATATTTAAATTATGGTCTGAATATGTATTGATATATGATAATTTAAATCCAATTGAATGTCTAGTATGTTGGGATTATTTAATAAATGGAAACAATATGACTTTTGAATGTGGATATAAATTTCATTCTTCGTGTATTGTAAAAAGTTTATTAATTAATTCAACAAAAACATATATAGATAAAATGAATGATGAAGAAATTAAAAATAATTTTACTGTAGAATATTGTTGCCCATAATGTAGAAATTTTATTGACAAGATTGATTTTATAAAATAACAACAATAACAATCATCACCAATACATATTTTAATATGTAAACATACTATGAAAACAACAATAAAATGAGTGAAAAAATATAATTATAATAAGACACTTTGAGACTTTTGAATACTCAAATGTAGATGAAAAAATAAATTATTAAAAATCACTTGATAAATCTTAAAACTTTATTAATTTTACAAAAGAATATATTGAAAAAAATAAAAATATTAGTAGAATAAGATTTTATGCATCAAAACATGAAAGAACTATTGTATCTGCTTTAATTATGTGTAATAAATTAAAATCAAATATAATTTTAAATAAAAAAGGTCAAATAGATATATATGACCCAATCGTAAAAGATTTAATTAATTGAGATCATCAAAAAAAAATATAAAAATAATTGCATTAAAATTAAAAATGAAATATATATAAAATTTAAAAGTGATACGTTTTATATATTTGTTACTCATTTAAGTACAATTTATAATTTATTTGAATGTTTTTTTAAATTATATTCATCAAAATATAATGAAAAATTTGTAAATAAAATACATTAATATAGTTTTATCTTTTTTAACAAAAAAAAAGAACCTTATTTTTCATTTTAATATAAATATAAGATAATAATTCAATTTTTTTTTTAATTTTATATTAAAATGTATTATTGTTATTGTTTCAAAAATTAATCAAAATTTGTTAAAGTCAAAATTTGTGTAAAGCCAAACCAGATATGATAAACAAATTAAATATATAAGAAAGAATAATTTGATATCATTAAATCCAACACCTTATAAAGTATCAACTCCAAAAATATTTTGTGTATATGTTAAAGATATTATTTTTTCTGAATCTGTCATGAAAATAATTTAAAAAATTAAAAATAAAAAATAAATAAAACTTATTTAAAGAAATAATAAAATAATATATATTATAATATAGTATGAGTGAAGAACAATTTACTTTTAAGGCGGAAATTAATGAATTAATGAATATGATTATTCATAATTTTTATTCAAACAAAGATATTTTTTTAAGAGAATTAGTATCAAATGCTTCTGATGCCATCAATAAATTAAAACACGAGGGACTTCAGAATAAAGAATTGTTATCAGATTGTTATGATTTTATGATTAAAATTAAAGTTGATAAAGAACTAGGACAATTAATGATTGAAGATACTGGTATTGGTATGGATAGAGAAGATTTAATTAATAATTTAGGAACTATAGCAAAATCTGGAACAAAAGAATTTATTAAAAAATTATCTGATTCTGCAGATAAATCAAGTTCATCAAGTTTAATTGGTCAATTTGGTGTTGGTTTTTATTCTGCATATCTTGTTGCTTCTACAGTAAAAGTAATTACTAGAAAAGCAGGTACTGATGATATTTATCAATGGGAATCAAGCGCAAATGGTTCATTTACATTAGTAAAAATAAATTCCACTGAATGTGATATTGTAAGAGGTACTCGAATTTATTTAAATATTAATTCTGATTCTACAGAATATCTTGAAACGAATAAAATTACTGAAATTATTAAAAAACATTCAAGTTATGTAACTTATCCAATTCTATTACATACAATTAAATCTAGAGAAGTTCCAGATGATTCGGTTGAAACACAAACTGAACAAGTTGAAACACAAACAGAAACAGAAACAGAAGCCGAAACTAAACAAGAAATGAAAGTAGAAGATGTTGAGGTTGGGGAAGATGAGGAAGAAACTAAAGAAGAACCAAAACAAAGAATGAAAACTGTTCAAGAAGAATCATGGGATAAAATTAATTCAGAACCTATTTGGACTAAACCAACAAATGAAATTAGTACAGAAGAATATGGTGCGTTTTATAAAAATCTTTCAGGTGACTGGGATGTTCATGCTACTTATAAACACTTTAAAACTGAAGGTAATGTAGAGTTTTCATCTATTTTATTTATTCCTTCAAGAGCCCCTCATGATTTATTTGAAAAAAAAAATAGAACCAATATTAAATTATATGTTAAAAAGGTTTTAATTACTGATGATTGTAAAGATTTGTGTCCTGATTGGTTAAATTTTGTTTCCGGTATTGTTGATTCTACTGATTTACCTCTTAATGCTTCAAGAGAATTACTACAACAATCAAAAATTATTAAACAAATTTCTAAACAATTGATTAAAAAATCAATTGAAATGATTGAAGATTTGGCTCAAGATGAGACCAAATACAAAACATTTTATGAAAATTTTAATAAAAATATTAAATTAGGTATTCATGAAGAAGTATCACAAAGAGAAAAATTAATAGAATTTTTAAGATTTGATACTTCAAAAGGTTCTCATATTAGTTTAGCCCAATATAAAGAAAGAATGGGTGAAGCTCAACCAGGAATTTATTTTATCACTGGAGATTCAATAAAAAATTTAGAAAATTCACCTTTTGTTGATAAATTAAAGAAAAGAAAGTGGGAAGTTATTTATATGGCTGATCCAATTGATGAATATATTGTACAACATATGACCAAATATCATGATACAAAATTAATTAATGTGTCAAAGGATGATTTAGAAATTCCAAAAGATGAAAATGAAACACTAGATGAACAAGAATTAACAACAGAATTAACATCCAAATTATGTGAAAAGATTAAAGAATTATTAGGAGATAGAGTAGAACAAGTTAAAGTTTCAAATAAGATTGAATCACATCCTGCTATTATTACTAATCCAATGGGTATGTCTGCAAATATGGAGCGCATATTAAAAGCTCAAGCATTATCTAATTCTAATAACTATATGATGATGGGTATGTTTAATAAACGAGTTATGGAAATTAATCCATCACATCCAGTTATGAAAAAATTATCAGAATCATTAGTTGATGAAACACAAAAAGAATCAATTTCTCAATTAGTTGATGTTCTTTATGATAGTGCTATGTTATCTAGTGGTTATCAACTTGAAGATATTAATGGTTATTTAAAAAAAGTATATGCTTATATGAATTAATTTATAAAATATTAGTAAAATATTTATTTGATATATATGTTATTATATTGATATATTCTTTTTTAGTATAAATTTGTGTATTTAATTTAGATTTTATGTAATCTAGATTCAATATTTTTCTTTTTCTTGTTTAATTTTATTTTAATTTTCATAATTGTAATGGTATTAAAAACTTTTTTCTAATTCATTTGGTTTTGTATATTATATATCTTTATATTTGTTATTATAACATCATTGGTAATTATAATTTTATAGAAATAATTTATTATACAGCTTTGGATAATTATTATCAACTATTTTAGCAAATTTTTATGTTTATCTAAAATTTTTGTAACACCTAAATTATCACCTATTTTTAGATATTTGATAATATTATTATAAATATTCAATTAAAAAAAAAATGAATTAAAATAATAATGTTGCATATCCTTATTATATATAAATGATAGAACCAAATATATACATAGATCAAGCGACAAAATTAGAAAATTAAAAAACACTTTTTGAATATTTATCAAAAGATATAACTCTTAAAATATATGAAAAAATTTCAGAATTGTATGAAAAAGCAGGTAATATTTATAAAATATCAAATAAGAAATTGGTAATGGAATATTTTAATAAAGTAAATAATTATACAGTTAAATTAAGTTCAGATGATTCTAAATTAAAAATATTATTAACAGAACTATCTGAATTGTATTTAAAAATTGATTATGTTAAATCAATTAAATGTTTAGATAAAATTCTAAATTTGTATATGCTATACGTGGTGATATATCTAATGTTAATAAAACAAAAAAATCTATATCAGATATTTATTTGGATAATGATTATTTATAAAAAGCATATTCAGTTTATGTTAATATTATTGAAATAATTAATTCAAATGAAAAATGTAATGATGTATAAAGAAATATTGTTGAAAGAATAGGTGAAAAATATTGTAAGAATGAAACTATAATAAATTTATTAGAATTGTAAAAATTATATTTTAGTGTAGGAGATGATTATTAAAAAATATTGGATATTTGAGTGCTAGAAATTTTATATTGGGCTGATTGTTAATGATTTTAGCATTAGAACATATAGTTCAAGCTAATAATAATTTTGAAATATATTCCAAAAAAAACTCTTTTCAAAATTCAAGAGAAGGTATATTTGTGTTAAAAATAATTGTTTCGGTTGATACAGTTGATTACGATGAAATATCATTTTTATTGGCTGAATATGATAATATTAAACCACTTGACAAAATTCAAGTCAAATTATTGCTAAAAATAAAAAAAAATATTGGTTTCATTTATTTAACAAATGATGAGTTAATACAAATAATGATGATAATACTAATAATGATGAACAAATTGAAAATGATTTATGTTAAATTTAGATAAAAGCAAAAAAATTGAAAAATAAATTATATTACTGTTTAATAAGCATATATATTTATAAAACCACTAATAAAATGAGACAATTATTGATCACAGAATATTTTGTTCCAATTAAAAAAATATCCAAAAGAAAAATTCAATCATTGATGACAGATTTTGTTCAAATAATAAATATTAATGAATCTGTGTCAGAGAAAAAAAATAAACAATTGGTTTATGGATACAATCCACAAACAGAATCTTGGCATTGTATGGAATGTGGAGAAGATATGGGTAATAACAATCCAAGACAATTATGTGGAAAAATTTATTGTTGCAATAAATATTTTTAATATGAAGAAAAATATTTAAATAAACTTTTATTTATATAATTAAATATAGTTAAATATGAACAAAAATATTTTTATTTATGAAAATGAATTAACTGAATTACAAAAAGAATTTGAAACTTTAAATCAAAAACAAAATGAAAATTTGAATCAAATTGAAAATGAAAAATTAAACCTAGAACAAGAACAAAATAAAAATAATATAATAGATTTTGGATTAAATGTTTCAAGAGACAAAACAAATACAACACAAGATTTATTAAATAAATTAAATAAATACGTTAAGGAAAAAAAAGCAACTTTAGCAGTATTAACACCTTGTTATGGTGGATTATGTTATTCCGAATATACAATTAGCTTAATAAATACAATAAAATTATTTGAATCTCAAGGATTACTAGTAAAATTATTTTTTTTAAATAATGATAGTTTGGTTTCAAGAGCAAGAAATAATTTGATTGGTTCTGCAATGTTAGACACAACAATAACTCACTTTATTTTTATAGATGGAGATATTGTGTGGAATCCGATTGACATCATTAAATTAATATTATCTGATGAATTAGTAATCGGTGGTTTATATCCTAAAAAAGCATATAAATTTGATAAATTAGCATCAGAACCATTTGTTATCACAAAATGGATTGAAAAAAAAAATCAAATAGATCCAAATATATCAAACGATACAATCATTAAAAATAATTTATTGGATTATAATTTAAATTATAAATCAACAAATTTAGAAATAAAAAAAAATATTATAGAGGTAAAACATTTAGCAACAGGTTTTATGTTATTCAAGAGACAAGTTATAGAAACTATGATAGATCAATACCCTGAAACAAAATATATTGATGATACAGGGTTTTTATCACAAGAAAAATCAACATATACTTATGCGCTATTTGATTGTGGAGTTATAAATGAAAGATATTATTCTGAAGATTGGTTATTTTGTCATAGATGGTCAAGCATTGGTGGTAAAATTTATGCAGATATATCAATTGATTTAGTTCATATAGGTACTGAAAAATATCAAGGAAGTTTTATAAGAAATTTATTAACATCAAAATAAAATACACTATCTAAATAACTCCGCAATTATCATAATATATCCATTTAAAAGTTTTAATTTTTCTTTATAAGTGTGTTGTTGTGAACCTATAAATATTATAAATAATCCAATTATTAAAACCAAAGCAAATTTTCCTAATTCATCGATTTCATTATATAAATAATCATAATCATCAGATTCACCATTTGATTTTACAAAATTTGTTATTTCTTTCTTACTGTAATTGTTAATATTTTTTCTTATATTCAACATAACATATGTCAAAATTAACCACACACCAAACATTTCCAAATAATAAAATTTAGTTTTAACCGGACTTGTACCAAATAATCTTTTTGTAATAATGTTAAAAATGAAAGAAAATAATATCATTATAATGATAATTATACAAAAAAAATACGCAAATACTAATATTTTATTTTGTGTTTTCATTTTATATTAATAATAATATTTATTGATATAATAAAAAATAAAAATATATTCCAAATAACATACAATAAAATTACCGTAGGTATAATAATTCCTATAAAGTAAAATACAATGCCTAATAATATTATACAATATGTGATTTGATTCATATGATCCCATAATAAAATCATAATAATTAATGTAAAATGGTTTTAATTGTATAGATATATAAGCATATGAATTAATATTTTGTATAACATTTGAATGACCATTAATTAAGCCTATGACAAATCCTAAAAAACCAAATATCAATTCAATTATATGAGATATTTATATAAAATAGTATAATATTGATTACATTTATTATTATCTTAAATTATGGGGTATTTGTCTTATAATGTAAAAATCAAATTTTTAAATATAATGTATATAAGGACAAAAATATTATATAGAATAATTTAATAATGAGTTATTTTGAAGTCGGAGAAGAAGATTTGGATATAATATTGAATAAATATGTCGAATATTATTTAAGAGAATTAACATTTTATGGTAGTTCAAAAACAGAACTAATGTTGATGTTAATTGGATTAGGACAAGAATTAAATTTGATGGAAAAAAATATTATTGATAATTATTATGATATGTATATTGAATTTATAAAAATAGATAAAGATGACCAACATATTTATTATTTGTTAAAAATTTTTTTCACATTAACAAATTTAATAATAAAAATGACAAGGTTATGGGTATCAAATAAATTAGATACAGAAGAATTTGAATATAAATCAAGATATCTGGTTGGAGCAATAGAAAATTTTATAGAAAAAATATTATTTCCAGTTTATTCAAATTTAGATTCAATTTTAAATTCAAATAAATTTTTTAAATTAGAAAATCCAATATCATATTTGAAAAAATTTATTGAATTAAATAAAAATAAATTTACATCAAGAGAAAAAATATTAAAATTAAATAAATTATTAGATTTGTTGAATAATAATAATTGAATTTAAAAATTCAATTTTTAAATTCAATTTATCGATTTAATTTTTAAATTAATCAATATAGTATATTTATTATAATAGTAAGAAGAAGAGAATTACATATAATTGAGGTTTATGATGTACAATTTGATATAAATAAAAAAGGTTGGTACATAAAATGATGGAGTAGAACCGGATTAAAAACATGTTTTATATTATATCCATTTAAAATTTTATTTGATTGTGGTATTTATATATCTGTAAAACCAGTTATAATATTTTTAACTCATCAACATACAGACAATATACAAGTAATTGCTCAAATATGTTCAATACATAAACCAAATGTATCAACAATACATGTTCCTGAAACAAGTGTTAAATTTATCACGAGATATGAAAGAGCAATTAGTGAATTATCAAATCCAGAATCTGAAAAATTGACTGGTGGCCGCTACTAGTAACATAAAACTTGATATTTCTTGATAATTCATATATAAATTATATATAGATATTAATGACGATACTTTATATATTAAAAAAATTAAATTTTTTAATATAAGAACTACTACCTTTTATAAAATATGAAAAATAAAAAAAGAATATTATTGATAAAAGACTTATTAATTTACAATTTAAGGACATAGATAATTTAAATAAATTATCTGATTTTGATTTAAATATTAAACTTTGTGACATTAATACTAATTCTTGTTTTGATTTTGTACCTCATATTGATAATTTCAATAAAGATGTACCTAAATATAAATCTAAAACTAAAATTATTGATTTGATTGTTAATAATAAAAAAATATATAGCAATAGATCAAGTGTTAAAATCATTTATGGCTTGTAGAACAAATTATGAATAAATAAGTATAGGTTCTGATGTATCAACAATAATAAGATAATATATAAAAAAAGAATATATAACATAAAGCAGATTACTTCACAAAACAACAAAAAGAAAAAAGAGAAAAGTATTATATTAAAATAAAAAAACAAAATTGATGAAATCCATTGGAAAACTATAAAAAATATATAAATAGTATCATATATTAGTTCTAAATACTTATTTTTTAAATATTTAGGTCTAATACATGATACTAATATTGTTGTAAATTGTGAATTAATCTAAAGTTCTTTAAAATCATGTTTAGAATTTGGATTTGTTAAACATTTTGAATTAAATTGAATTTCTATTTCCTTTGTACAATCTGATACCAATCTTTTTGGATAATCAATTTTTGTAATTATACTATAAATTATTTTTTCTAAATCTTCAATCATATAATATGCTTATCCATTAAATTCAAATAAAAATATTGTTATTGGTTTCATAATAAAGTTTTAATTTGTAAAAATAAATTTAAAATCATTAATTTTAATATGATTTGATGGAGAATAAAATATTAAAATTTTTGGACTTGATATATATTAAAAAACACATAATGTATATATATGTTGATTTATTTTTTTAAATCTCATTTTGCAACCCATCCTTATAAAATTATTTCAATTTTTCTAATTAGTATTTTCATTAGTTTCATCTTCTATCATAGAATTATAATTCTGACCATCGTTATTTAATAAATATGGTTGTGAATTTAATAAATATGGTTGTGAATTTAATAAATATGGTTGTGAATTTAATAAATATGGTTGTGAATTTAACCAATATGGATAATAATTTTGCCAATATGGATAAGGATAACCTCCATTCCATCCTCCATAATATCCCCCATATCCTCTATAACCAACACCATCAATTCCACCAACTCTACCATATCCACCTATTCCTCCACCTATTCCTCCACCTCTACTATATCCACCCATTCCACCACGACCTCCACCACCTCCTCTAAATCCTTCAGAATTACCAAATACAACAAATTGCTTAATAACAATTAATGCTATAAGTAATATTAAGACCATTGATAATAATTTTTCCATTAATTTTTTATTAAATATATTATAGGTTTGGACAATAAAAAAAATATTATATATTAAAATTTATTTAAGATTTTAATTTATTTAAGATTAGATTTTGAAGGACATGAATTGTAATCTATGGGCGTAGGATAAGGATACTGATAATACCACCAAGGATTTATATTACCCTTAATCTTTTATATGCCTTAAATCCCCAATTTCCCAAATATTCTTTAGGATTAAAAAGATACCATAAACATTGTTTACAAGTATCACAAGTAGTATTGGTATTGTTTATATTGTTTAAAAAATGAGAAGTAAATTCTTCACATAAATTCATAAATTCATTTTTAAAAACAATAAATAATATAACAAAAAATATTACATAAATAAAAAATTCTATTACATCCATTAAATAAACTTGATTATAATAAATTTATTTGATATAAAAAATTAATATATGTGAAATAAAAAAAGTTATTATGATATCAAAAATATAATATATTTTTATTTTTATATTTTTTTTTATTTCACATATATTAATTTTTCATATACATACATATATATAAAAATTGAATTTTAATAAACATAAATTTAATACTAATAATATAAATATATAAATACATAAAATGGATTGCCTAAAAAACAAAAACATTAATAGTGATACAGAGATAAAATTATTACAACATCAAATAATCCATTATGAAAATATAAAAAAATCTCTAATTCAACATTCGAGAGCATTAGATGCTTCAGATACAGGAACAGGTAAAACATTCGTATCAGTAAAAATATGTAAAGAACTGGGATTGGTACCGTGGGTAATATGTCCAAAATCGGTTGTTTCATCCTGGAATCGTGTGATAAAACAAGGAGGAATTAAAAAATTTTACATAATAACTTATGAACAATTAATGTTATCAACTGATTTGATAGAAAAAACAACATCGCCATCTCATTCAGATAAATATGATTGGAAATTTGAATCAAATTCACTATTTAAAGATAAACAAAAAGAAAAATTTTTGTTTATATATGATGAAGCACATAAATCTAAAAATTTAAAAACAATTAATTCAAAAATTTTAGTTAGTCTATCCAAATACCCTGTCAAAATATTATTATTATCTGCAACAATTATTGATAAACCATTATATTTTATTCCTTTTGGAATTGTACTTGGATTATATAAAACTGTTCAAGAAGGTATGGATTGGATAGGTCAAATAATAAATACAAAATCAAAATTATCAAATCCAATGTTACCAATGCATAAAATATTATTTCCAACATATGCAAGTAGAATGAGAATAGATGATACTGTTGGTGTGTTTAAGGATAATAAAATTATATTCGAAGGTATTGAAATGAAAAATTATTGGGAAATTGAAAAAAAATATGATAAAATAAATAAAATTCTAGAATATAACAAAGAAAATAAAAAATCCTTAAATATTAAAAAAACTAAATCAACTAAAAGTAATTGTTCTAATAAAGACCCTAATAATTATGACTATGATTTTGATTTTGATTTTGATTCTGAATCTGAATCTGAATCTGAATCTGAATCTGATTCTGACACTGAAATTGATTTAAATAAAAATATTAAATTTGATAATGGGCAAGATGGGGATAATGGTGAAGATGATATAATAGATACTGAAACAACAAAAACAAAAAAAAATAATGGGATTGGTAGAATACAAAAAATAAGACAAGAAATAGAATTATTGAGAATTAACACAATTTGTGAACTTACATTAAAATATATAACTAAAGGAAAATCTGTTGCTATATTTGTAAATTTTACTGAAACAATTAAACAATTGGCATCAAGATTGAATTCGTATTGTATTATCTGGGGTTCTCAAAGTTTGAAAGAACGTTCGAGGGCAATTGATGATTTTTGTTCTGATAGGTCTAGAATAATTATTTGTAATACAAGTAGTGGTTCTACAGGTATAAGTCTCCATGATACTTTAGGACAGTTTCCAAGGGTTTCTATTATTTCACCAACATGGTCTGCTCAGGATTTAATTCAAGTTTTAGGAAGAATTCACAGAGCAATGGGTAAAACGGATTGTGAACAATTAATTATATTTTGTAAAAACACTATTGAAGAATCAGTAGGTAATGTAATCAAACAAAAAATTAATAATATAAGAATGTTTAATGATGGTGATAAAAAATTAAAAAAAGATAATATGGAAGTAATACTTAATAATGAATTAAGTAAAAAAAAGAAAAAACAAGATAAAAATGAATATATATATAAAACTAATGATTTTGATTCAATTCAATCAAGAATTGATTGGTTTGAAAGAGAATTGAGGAGATTTAATAAAGAAATATCGGGATATAATTTCGGTTCTCAAGAATATGTGGAATGTAAATATAGAATTGATAAAGTACAAAAAGAGATGGATTATAATTTAAAAAAAATGAATGAAAGTATAGAAAATTTAATATCTGGCTAACTAATTAGGAACATAAGGATTCATCATACTAAAACCTTCTAATGTTTCAAATCCTTCTCTATTCATAGGATTATCTAAATTTTGTTGTATACTCATATCAGGTGCTACATAAGTTGTATCAGTTGGTCCATCTACATTAGGTTGATATTTTTGTAATTGTTGAATTTGGTTTAATATATTAGCGGGTGGATTAACTAAATTATTTGTATAATAAGGATATTTAGATAAAGTAGCTCCTTTCCAATCCATATCTACAGTAATACTTGGCGTTATATCATAAGAACCTGATACATATGTTTCATACATTTTATTTACATAAAATAACACTAAAACAACAATCAATACAATAAGAAAAATATTTCTATCCATAAAAAATTATTTATATATAAATCTCTATTATATTTTTTTTTTAATAAAATTAATTAATAATATTATTATAAAAACATTATTATAAAATATTATTATAAAAATTTTAATTTATTTTATATATTTAATTATATAAAACATATCGTTTAGATGAAAGTTAAAGTTAATGAAATCGAATTAGACACCAATACAATTTATAAAGCAGATTTTTTTGCTCATAAAAAACCAATTATAACTAGCAGTAAAAAAAATAATGAATATTTGTTTACTACTTTAATTGTTGACCCTGATGCTCCCTATCCATCAAATCCAATATACAAATATAAAATACACTTAATGGTGGTTAATTCATCTGATATAAAAATAGATTATTATCCTCCTCATCCACCTTCAGATTCTCCACCACATAGATATCAAATATTGTTATTTAAACAAGATAAATATATTCAAATTGAGAAATCAAAACCTTATCCTAATTTTGATTTAGAAGCTTTTATTTCAAAACATAATTTAGTTTTGGTTGATGAATTTGAATTTAAGTGTGAAAAATAGTTTATATTTATTCATAGGAAATATTATTATTATTTGAAGTTAAATTATTTTTACCTTCATATATTTTATTAGAACCATGTGAAATTACTGGTAAGTTAAGTATATTTACATTGATAAAATTATAATTTAAAATATTGCCAGATGCGTTTTCTGTCAATTTTACAGCAAAATTTTCTTTATGTGCTATATACCAATATTGTTCTAAATTCATTCAATTACCAATTTTATTATTTGTTTCTTTACCAGTTATTAAAATTCCACCTTATTCATTTGAATATCCAATAAATTTTTCACAATTATAACCTAAACCATTAATGAAGAAGATAAAGTATTAGAATGTGTATTATCTTTGAATATAATGCAATATCCTTTATTGGTACTAATTGTATTTCTTGGGATAACAGATGTTATTATAGTGTCAAATAAAACATTAGATACATTACCTCCAATTACAATATCTGAACCAATGTTTGGTATAGGATTATCTAAACTATCTACATCAATTAAATTTGATGATAAAATAACATCTTGAACATCGTCTATAATTTCAATTCTATTACCATTATTTCCTGATATAATGTTTGTATTGATTTTAATTGCTTTGGCATTTTTGTCAATTAAAAATCAATTTCTATCATTTGGAACAGTCGAACCAAAAGCAGTAGTCATACAAAAAGTATTAATTTATGTAAATCCTATTGAATTAGTTGTAATATGAAAACAATTTGTATAATTTCATGAAACTACATTACATAACAGAATTATGCCACAAAATACAGTTGATGATTATGTTGATGTATTTCTTTTAATGAAACCTACATAATCGGGCACTAGGTTAAATTATCTGCACCTATCCCAATAAAATTACCTTGGACTAGAGTAAATTTTGATTTATTTACATATATATCTGCACCTAAATTACTACTAATAACATTATAATAAATAAATGGATTAGTATCTATATTACAACCCAATATTTTTATTGTATGAAATTTTATTGTATGAAATTTTATTGTATGAAATTTTATTGTATGAAATTTTATTGTATGAAATTTTATTGTATGAAATTTTATTGTATG
>Ga0247842_10005065_pt1 | contig 15882 bp, 15 predicted proteins | sample LaCruzMarch2015__3_FD_192411 | JGI IMG/M metagenome (GOLD analysis project Ga0247842, IMG submission 192411) | Freshwater microbial communities from meromictic Lake La Cruz, Castile-La Mancha, Spain - LaCruzMarch2015_19m | ecosystem: Environmental > Aquatic > Freshwater > Lake | place: Spain...
TCACTCTGTTCGGGATATTGCTTTAATTCTCGACAAGACTATTCAGGCTGGTTACGGTTATCTTGAAGCAGGAACAGTCATGGCCATCAATCTTTCTACCGGTGGTGGTGGGGGGTATGGCCAGCTCATTCCCTATGTCCCTCTTTCTGGAGATGTAGTTCTTGGTGCTGATTCAGCAATTGGAGTTGCTCCGGTTGTTATGGACAGCATTACTAACCACGTGTATGTGTCTTTGCAAGATGCTTACAAGTTCAAAGTTGGTGATTTTCTGTATGCTGATAATGACAGTGATGATGGTCCCATTTCTGGTGGTGTCATTTCAGCTATTGATGTGACTACATCCACTTTGATGGCTGACATCACGGTTGCTTCTCTCACAGCTACCAATGTCACGGTAGTCAAAAAATCATACGTTTATGTCATGGGTGGGGCTGGTGGAAACAATGTCGCTGCCTACATTCTTGATAAGGACGTAGACACTGGTTATGGTTCGGAAGCTCTTGGTGCCCTTTCTTCATTAGTGGTATCAAATGCTATCCTTTACAAGAATAGTCTCATTAATATGACCGCAGCCGCTATTACGGCTCTGGGTATTGTTGATGGACGATTCTTCATCTTGAAATAAGGGGGTGGACTGATGAAAGGTTCTACTGGAATTCCGGCTCTACAGCTTATCACTCTGAATAAGCTGATTTCCAAGTTTGTCAGACCGCCGAGTAACTACTTCACAAATCTGTTTCCTACTACCCAGTATGATTCAGACACGATTGAATGGGAACTTGAGTACGGTTCTGGCGGAATGACTCCGTTCGTTGCTCCTGGTGCAGTTGCTCCCGCCATCGGAATTGATGGTATCGGATCTGCTTCTGCTAAAGCAGCTTTCTGGAAAGAAAAGATGTACTTCGATGAGGAGTTTTTGAACAACATGCGTGAACCTGGTTCGTATGCCACTTACATGAAGGCAGAACGCCAGCTAGCAAAGGGTGCCCAGAAACTGCGTTGGCGTGTAGATCGTCGGCGTGAATGGATGGTAGCCCAGATGCTGTTCAACGGCACTCTTGCTTATCAGCAAGCGGGTGGTATTAAATTCTCTGTCAGTTACGGTATTCCTTCAAGTCATATTGTGACTCTGGATGACAGTCGTAATTGGAAAGACGGAGCTTCCCGAAATCCGATTGAGGACATTTTCGATGCAAAGCAGCTCTTGATTGATGATGCAATGGTTCAACCGAATCATTCAATCATGAATACCCAGATGCTGAAGGTTCTGTTGTTCGACACTAAAGTACAGGCTCTGTTGGCAAAGAGTGCTTTTGGAAATGGTGATCTTTTCAGCAATCCTTCAGGGGTCATTGCTTCACTTCTTGGCATCGGCAATCTCACCGTGTACGATGAATTGTATGAGATTCAGGCTTGGTTGACTGTGACCACTGCTTCTGGAACGACCATCTATCTTGATGACGTTACAGATTTTGAAGTTGGTGGGAAAGCCCGTTTCTACAACATGAAGTCCTACAATGATTTTGAGGATGAAGTCATCACCGCTGTTGATATTGCAGCAGGTACGATCACCGTCGGACAGGCTCCTACTCACAATTTCATCGGTGGGCAGGATAAGGTTGTCATGCGGAAGAAGTTCATCCCCGATAACGTGTTTTTCATGTTTGCAGATTCCCAGAACGGTGCAAAGATTGCCGAGTTTATGGAAGCTCCTTATGGCAATACTCGTCGCTGGGGTTTCTTTGCAGATACGAAAGATGAGTGGGATCCTGAAGGCATCTGGCTCCGTGTTCAGGATAAGGGTCTTCCGGTTCTGTATTACCCGGATACTACTTACAAGATCACGGCTTTTGATTTGGATGAGTATTAACATCCATAGGAGGGTCAATCAATGAAAGTTGAACTGCTTGTAAATTTGAAGATAGCAAATGGGCAGATCATTCAAGCGGGGACTATTTTTTCAGATGAGTACGGTCCGATTCCCGCTTCGATCATGCGTAGAGTTGCTCGGAAGACGGCAAAGATAGTTGATTCTTTGCCGTCTCCGAACACTAAAAAAGAAGAAGAGGTCATTTTAGAAAAAGTGGAACTTACCAAAGAACCACCTAAGTCAAAAAGACCATTACTGAAGAAGAAAAAAGGAGAAGACAATGGCAAAGAAACCTCCGTTCCCTCCTAAGAAGGGTGGAAAAGCAGTTCCCGGAACACCTATCCCGGGGAAAAAAGGAGTAGTTCCTCCTAAGAAGAAGAAGAAAAAGTAAGAGGTTTATTATGGCAACGAGTATTGCAACAGCCGACGATTTGACTGACATCATAAAGATTCAGCTTTCTGCGCTGGCTACCCTCATCACTGATGATGGTTATGAACTCGTTTGTGATCAAGCAGCCCAAGAGTTGGGGTGGTCTTATCCTGTGACCGCCCCAACTAAAGTGTTGTGGATGGTGAAACGTGGAACTCGCCATGCTATGAACATTTTGATGTTGGCTTCCGCTAATAAGTTTCGATATAAGCAGGTGAGTCTCAATCACCGCTTTGAACATTTCAACAAATTGATTGCAGAGATGGATAAAGAATTTGAAGCAGCAATAAACGGGGACATTGCCCTATTTGCTGGAGTAGATTCTTATGCCATGTTTGGCACAAAGATTGATGCAGGATTTTCATATACTAGGTATGGAAAGGATATTACTTACGAAGTAGATCAGCTTGTGAATTTTTCTTCAATGGAGGAATGATGAATGGCTGGACTAGGTTCAGATATTGCTGAAGTTTACACGGAACTAGGTGCTGATGCCTCTATTGTTAATAGAGTTCCAGTAGTTACAGGACAACGAGTCCTTTACGATATAAACGCTCAAGCAACAAAACCTTTCATCAGAGAACATCAATTAGATGCTTCTCTGCCTTACGACACATTGATTACCACTAATGATGTAATAATGATGACTGCAACAGATCGTTATTACATGGTTATGAATAAGACACCCGAGCTTTTTGAAAATGAAGTAGTAGAATGGAGTTCCGTTCTTTATCTTTGTAATATTCCATTAACTGCTCACATTGTCAGACCCGTTGAAGTAAGAAATGCTGCTACATATAATATGATTTCAGGGTGGCATGTTGTTGTAGATGCCCCAATATACGGTTTATTATCTGAACGTGTGTTTGGATCAGAAGTAAAGCAGAAAAGCAAAGAAGGTGGTCAATTTCCTGTTTGGGCTATAGATTTTATAACTCCTAAATATTATGAAATAAAATCATTAGACCGTCTCATTATGTCAGAAACGGAATATTATAAGATTGATGTGATTGAATCTTTTAATTATCCGGGAATGAATATGATTTTGCTTACTGAAGATACAAGAGAAATCTCCGATGTTATTGACGGAGAAGTATACGAAGATGGTTAAGGTTGAAGTAAATAAAGCGGATCTTAATAAGATTCTTTCAGCCATAGAAAAGATAAAAGGTATTGTTCTTTCACAAGCTTTGTTAATACCGGAAGAAAGTGCTAAAGAATTTGCGGATGTTCTTAAACAAAATATAGATACTCAAAAATATGGGGATTTTCAACAACCAAGAAAAAGCACTTGGAAGAATGCTTACCCAGAAACAGCTGATTTATTTTGGGTATGGTTAAAAACTGCTTACAATTCTTTGACAGCAAAGAAAGTAAGTTCCACAGCTTCACAGATTTCTTGGAGAGTTGGTTTTGGTTCTTTTTTAAGTAAGACATCTTCCGCAATTGCTACTAAAAAGAAAGCAATTTCTAAACCAGTTATGATGGTAGTGACGGGTAAGAAATTTAATAAAACAACTGGTAAGTGGGAATTTACAAAAAGACCTGCTACATTATCAGAAATTAAAGCTAAATCGGAAAAAGAGTTTACACATAAAATTCGGAATGTAGTTGATAAAGGAGTAGTTAGATGGACTCCCGAACAGATAGCAGCAGAAAATGCCAGAAGAGGTTTAGGAGATGCGAAGAGTGTTACGGTGACTCGTAAAATGGATATGGGAAAACCTCATGAGACACCGGGAGCTGACAGAATAAGAGCCATTAAGATAAAACGACAGAAAATGTTTGGTGGTACAGATGGCGGATGAAAAAGTACGCAAAGAACCAAAGATAGAAGACCCTAGAGTATATGCACATATCGTTGAGTTTGGTTCTGAAGAATTAGGTATTTCAGGAATGAATATTCCTTCAAGACCTTTGTTTGGTTGGTCTTTAGAAGATTTTGAAAATGCCTTTCAGAAAAAGGTAGATAAAGTGCAAGTGGCTATTTTAGCCGCATGGAGTTAAGATGAATGCTTTATCAAAAGAAACAAATGTTCGATCTTCACTCAAGAAGTATTTTGTAGATGCTCTTGGAACCGTGGTAACTTTCGATATTTCGCTTGCCAGCCCTGATATACGAACTCAGGGGTCAACTGCAATTAAACAGTGGTATAATATTGATTTTGGAGAGTTTGGAAGACAAGATTTAGCGGAGTATCTTTTTGAGATTTACATTTTATCAAGACAGGATGCAGAAGGAGTCAAGCTCATTGAGAATACGGATAAGATAATGGATATGCTTGTTGATTCTTCTATGACAGATGGAATGAAAAGGATACCATTATATGATGTTTCTTCAATTCCTTGGGAGTTAATAGGATCCATGGTTGTTCAGGACATTTGGGATGCTCCTGTTTATAACATATTGGATGATGAAACCAAATTAAAAATATTGTCAGTACGGTTGCGTTGGGGGGCGGCAATGTGATGTCTAGTGAAAAAGGAACATTCATAGCTTGCCAGAAATGTGGAAAGAGATTAATTGAACGGAAGAAAAATGGTATTTGGCATTTTATCTTCGGGAAACCTGGTGGGAATGGTGATGCTTTCATTCCTGTTGAGATGTACATACAAGGTAATCTAAAAATTAAGTGCATCCGAAGGACATGCGGGCATTGGCAGATTTTGGATTACTTTCCCAATGTTTTTCAATCAGATGGCATATCTGACTCACAACCGACTGTAGTGAAGGAAGTAACAACATTAAAATCGAATAAGGAGGTTTAACATGGCTTTAACACGATCTGGTCCTCTCACCAAGGATCCCAAGGTAGTTGCTCTTGGATTAGCACAAATCAGAGTAGGGGTTTCAGCAACCAATATTTCTTATGTTGCCCCTAAACTGCTTGCTGCTGATTCTATTGGAGCACTTGCCAGTACGAAGTTTGTGGGGAAAACAGACTTCTGGAAGTTGGAATCAGGTTTCCCGCTTCTTGAAGATATGACCCTTCCCATCAGGGAATCGGCTGCTCTTGAATGTGCATTTAAAGAGCTTTCAATGGCTAACTTGCAGTTAGCCCGGGGAATTGATCCTTCCGATGAATATGCCGATACGAACATTGCACTCGGTGGTTTAGTTGCTCCTGAGTTTGTCCGTATGGAAGCGGTTTATACGTTCCCTGATAATCTTCGTCAGATGGTCATTATTTTCCCGAGGGCAAATGTTGTAAGCTCAATGGAGATTGATCTTAAGGCAGAAGATGCAGCAACCGTTCCTATCACGTTTGAGTCAAAGAGGGCGGACTCTGGTATTATCTCAGGTGGAAATGCTGCTTGGGACGATATGCCTCTTGGTACCATTACCTTCCTTACGGGAGTTGACATGGTGTAATTGTTTAACGATTTACATTCTCTCCGCAGTCAATTGAGACTGCGGAGAGAAATCTCTCAAAGGAGATATATTATGGAAAACACAGAGAAGTTACTCAATCCGGATATTAGAGATATTACATACGGAAAAAAGGAATTAAAAACTCTTACCTTGTACCCTCTTTCTGTAGGGGACCAATTCAAAGTCACTGATATTGTTACAAAAGTTGTTCAAGATTTAGTCAGGGGTCAGCAAGAAGGAAAGACCGGTGATTTTGCTTTTATGACGGTTGTTATAGAAGCTTTAGAAAAAAATCTTGGTCAAGTTTTGACAATAGTTGCGGACATTTCTGAAAAAGAGGCAAAAGCTGTCATATCTCAATTAACCAATACACAATTTGCTAATGTAGTTGAATCTATTTGGGTTGTAGATTACGAGCCAATGTTAAAAAAAGGGAAGAGCCTACTCGAACGGGGCAAGAGCTTGTTCGGTTCGAGGAAGTCGTTGCAGGATTCCTCCGATACTACCCTCAATACAGGCTCGAAAACATCTACAGGCTTAGTTACAACCAAGGAGGAATAGCCCTTACTCAATTGATGTATTTGTATGAATATGCCACAAAAGATAAAATTAAAGATATGAAATTTTCGGCTATCTTACATGGAGCCGATCCAAAGGATCTTGAAGATAAAGAGTATGAATCTGTAGATAGGAAAAGCAATCTGCTATTTGGTGATCCTGCTGAATATGCGAATATGAGTGAGGAGGAGAAAAAGGAGTTATCAGATAAAATGATGAAGAAGTTTGAAAAGTGGTCAAAGGAAAAATAAAATGGCTGACGGGACTACTGGTGGATCCAAAGAATTAGGGTTAGGTGTAATTTTTACAGCCACCATTGCGGGGTTTGAGGCTCAACTTACAGCTATTCAAAACCAACTAAAAGCATTTGCTTCCCAGTTAGAAGCTTTTGGAAAAACTGGTGAAAAAGCAATGGCTGGTTTGGCAAAAGCTACAGAAAAGGCTAATAAAGAAGCTGCTACGGCTGCTACTACAGCTAAAAAATCGGCAGAAGATCATGCTGCCGCTTCTGCTAGTACAGCCAAAGCAGTTGATAACCTTACGGCTGCTACAAGTAAGTCGTCCACTGCTTTAGAAAAACATGGCAGAAGTTCAAAACAAGTTCAGGAAGAAATGGCAAATGTCACCAGAGAAACGGCAAGACAAATTGCTGCTTCTAATATGTCATTGCCTGTTTATGATGCTTTGCAAAAGAGGATGTCTGCTACTACAGGAGAAGCCTCTAACTATAAAAAAGCCCTTGCTGCTTTAGCAATGGAACCAAATCAGACTGCAATTGGTTTTAATAATTTAGCAAATGCCTTAGTTAAGAATGAGAAAGCTTTATTAGAATCTAGAAGTTCCATGGGAAATTGGGCAACTTCTGCTGATAGAGTAAATATGGCTCATGCTTCTTTAAGCAAAGAGCTATATAAATCTGGGGAAATCATTACCCAAGCAGGAAAAACAGCAAATCAAACTTCAAGTGCTTTTGCGGCTTTAGAAAGACAATTTGGTACAGATAATGTAAATAAATATAAAGGAGCTATAGGTTCTACCATTAATACAATGGGGGAATTTAAAACAGCTCTTGCAGAAAATCAAAAAGCACAAATAGTGGCTAATACCCATACAATAGCGGCAGAAAAAGCAATCACAGCCACACAAATAGCTATGAACGCTATGACTAGCGGTAGTGGGGATGCTTGGAGAAAAGGTGTAAATGAAAGTGCCGTAGCTGCTAAGTTTTTAAGAGGAGAATTAGCTAATGCTAATGGTACTATTTTAGAAGCAGGTAAATCCTTTAATTCTACAAGGCAATCTATCCAAGTTGCTGAAGCAGCTTTCCAAAAAACAGGAGATGCTGTTAGACTTACTACTAATACCATAAAAGAAGTACATCAGCAATTAGGTTCTGGTATAGGAACCATTGATGAGTACAAACAAGCTTTAGCAACTTCGGCAGATAGGGCTAAAGCTCATGCTGATGTGAATGCTATTGCAGGAGAAGCTGTTAGAAAATTAGGAATAAATTCCGCAGCAAGTGCTTCATCCGTAGAATTTTTAGCTAATCAAGTCATGAAAGGGAATGTGAGTTTTGAAGCAGCTTCCCGGATAATGAAGACTCATTCCAATAACATAATAGCTGCGGATAAAGCTTCATCAACTTTAGTAGAAGGACAAGCTCGTTTAAATGCTTCTTTCGGTTCTTTGATGTCAAGGACTGATGAATATGGAACAAGAGCTACTAAATTATATGACTCCTTTGTTTCTGGAAATAAGTCTTTGGCTGAAACAAGAATATTAATGCAAGGAGTAAGTTCTGAATATCAAAGTTCCATAAGGGCCACTTCTAGTTTAGAAGATGCTTCCACTAAACTTAATTCTAAGTTTAGGGAATTGTTGTCCACTACAAATACTTATAATGGTGCAATTGCTCGGGGATTAATTTCTAATTTAAAATCAGGAGGTGTAGAAGCTACAGTATTAGGTGATACTTTTCAGCGAATGAATCAGGATTTAATTAAGTATACCGCTGAAACAAACAAATGGAATGAAACTATAAAAAAGATTCCAACATCTAATGTGGCTGCTACAGCAGAAGTTTCCCGATTACAATCAGCCATAGCTTCTGGCACCATTACTGCTGGTCAAGCTACTACATCCATAAAAGAATTTACAAAAGCAGTTGAAACTAAAACACAAGCGGTAAAAACTTCCACAGATTCTTTTAAGAATTTTGCATCAGGTATTATGGGAGGTGGTGCCGCAGCAAATATGGCTGTAGGTTATTTTACGAGTCTTGCTGTAGCCATTAAAAGTTTAGCTGCTTGGATTCCTGCTGCCATGATCATCGGTGGTTTAACACAAATGATCACGGGAGCCATTGCTGGTGTAAAACAATTTGACCAAGCTTTGAAAAATGTAAAAGCTATTGCAGGAGGCACTGATGCAGAAATAGCTTTGCTTGGTGATGAGATGATTAAGCTTTCCAATAACACAAAATACAGTGCTACGGAAATATCGAAAGGAGCTATTTTTATAGCACAAGCTGGTTTTACTGCTGGAGAAACTTTGCAAGTTATTGGTGCTGCTGCTAAATTAGCACAGGGTACCTTATCCGATATGTCTATGTCTGCGGATTTACTGACTACAGTGTTAAGAGTTTTTCATATAGAAGGAAGACAGGCTGCAAATGTAGCGGATATGTTGGCTGTAGCTGCTAATAAATCAAAAACAGATATTCAAGGATTGAGAGTTGCTTTCAATTACTTAGGTCCAGTGGCTCAAGCTACTGGTATGTCTTTGCAAGGAGCCCTTGCTTCCACCATGGCTTTAGCCAATGCTGGTATTAGGATGTCAACTGTTGGTACAGGAATGAGGCAAATTCTTTCCCGACTTGAAAATCCTACAATGAAACTTAAAATGGCTATGGATGAAGCCGGATTATCCGCAGAAGATTTTAATTTTAAAACAAAAAGTCTCGGACAAGTTGCTGAAAATATGTCTAAAATTATTCAAGGTGATGCTGGTAACGCTTTGAAATTCTTCGGAGAAAGAGCAGGAAATCAAGCATTAGTTATTTCTAATCTTGGTTTAAATATGAATGTTTTAGTAGGATATTTAGGTGAGTTAGGAGCTGCTAATAAAATGGCTTCTATACAGACAGAAGGGTTGGCAGTAAAGTTAGCCATTTTGTCTAATCGTTTTGAAAACATGTTTATTCAAATGACATCGGGTGGGATTACAGATGTTTTAAAAAGTGTTATATCAGGACTTACTACTTTGGTAGATTGGTTTACCATTTTAATAGACAATTCCTTTGTTAAATTTTTAGCTGTTTTGGGAATTGTCAAAGTGTCTGTTGGTATTTTGATAATAACCTTAAGAACTCTATTGTCATTGGCTTTGTCAAATTGGTTAAATACCAGTAGAATGGCAATTGTTTCCATGATGAATAGTATGGGTATTTGGCAAACTATCATTACGGCTGTTCAAGGAACTTTATATCAGTTGTCCAATACTTTTGCTGTTCTTCTTCCTTACGTCAACAATTTAAAGACTTATGTGGTTAATTTAGGTGTGTCTTTCAGTGTTTTAATAATACAGGCGCAAATTTTAGCCGCAGTTGCTTTTGAATCCTTAATTATTTATGCAAGTAATTTGAAAACCACTTTTGTTGCTTTAGCTTCTCAATTTCAAATAGTAAATGTGGTTATTGCTGGTCTATCAACAGCCTTTAGTTTTTTATGGGCTATTATTCAAATGGCAGCAACTCCCATTGCTGTTTTAGTTTCTAATTTATGGTTACTTGTGATTGCTAAAACAGCGGTAATTGCCCAATCAAGGGCTTGGATTGTTGTTAATCAAATGTTGGTGGCTTCTTTAGGTCTTTTGGGAACAGCTATAAAAGGAGTATTAGCTTCTTCAACATTTTGGTTAATGACCTTATCCTCTTTGATTCTTTATTTGGTAAGTAGTAGTAATGCTAAAGAAAAAGAAATAATTTTGTTGGAAAAACAAACTTTAAAATACCAAGAATCTGCGGAAGTATTAAAAGGATATGCAAATGAGTTAGAGTCTTTGGGAAAATCTCAAGCAGAAGGAAATGATGTTTCTTTGCAAAACCTAACACTTCTTCAGAAAATTAGAGCAGCTTATCCGGAATTAAATGCTCAATTGTTTAAAAGCACAGTTTCTATTAAAGAACAAGCGGATGCTGTAAGATATTTATCTTTGCAGTATGAATGGTATACCAAACAATCTATAGAAAAAACTACAATAAAAATAGTTGAATCCATGCAAGAGGGGGCTAAAGTAGCAAAAATTTACCAAGATGCTTTGGATAGTAATGTCACTGTTTGGCAAGCTTTAAAAGTAGCCATACTTGATGTAATGAATGCCAATGTCAGCTCTGAAGAATGGTGGATGAATGTCAAATTAGTTTTTGCTCTTATTGTTGATGGTGCTATGGGCACTAGAGATGCCGTAACTATGCTTACTGATGGTATAGTTAGTGCAAATTCTAAGGTATTTTCTAGTTATGAAAGATTGGCAAGTTATCTCACTACAGCAAGTCCAGAGATTCAAAAATCTATATTAGCTACCCTTCCCAGTGATTTAGCCCGAGAACGAGTAAATGCTTTGATAGCCATGAATTTGGAATATCAAGCCATGCTAAAACAACGGGCAGATTATAGTGATGAGATGGCAAAGAGTTATAAGAAAAACATTGAAACGCTTGGTGAGGAATGGATTACTTACTACCAACAACAAGATGCTGCCGGTTTGAAAGTTGTGGAGAATGCGGCCATTCATGCCCAGAAGTTAATTGAATTGGAAGAGAAGAAATTTATTAAGGCTGGTAAAACTGCGGACGCTGAAATTATTCGGACTGAAGCGGTTGCTAAAATTCAAGTGGATATTTTAGACAAATTAGTAACTTTGAGAACAAAGCAAGTTGATGAAATGCTTAAACTTTTAAATGCTTATTATACCAATGAAGAAAAAGCAATAAAAACATCCGCAGAAAACCAAATAAATAATTTAAAATTATCAGAGCAAATGGAAATAGCTTCTTTGGATGTTAGGTTATTAGGACAAGAAAAATTTGTAAATAGGAAAAGTGAGATAGAATTAAGTTATGTGGATAGACAGAAAGCTTTAGTGGATAAAGAAGCCGCAGACGGTGTAAAAGCGGCTTCAGACTCTTATGAACGCCAAAAAACTTTTTTAAGTAAACAAACATCTTTAAAAGAAGATTCTGCCAATGATACAGCTTCTCGATTGCTGATTGTGGAACAATCTCTTGCGGATAAAACAGTTGCTATCTATACCACTCAACTCGGTCATTACAAAACAATGATTACCAGCAAGTTGGCTGAAGTTGAACGTCATAAAACCGCGGCATTAAAAGCAGAAGAAGACATTGTGGCTGCTTTAGCTAAAGCATCTTCTGTAACAGCTAGTTTAGAGGAGGATAAACGAAAAGCTTCACAATTAACAATGACTTCCCAGGAGAAAGCAAAGGATGATATTTTACAATTTGCTAAACTTGTTTCTTTAGGGGAGCAGGCTTTAAGTGATTCCAGAATAAATATTAGTGCTAAAGAAAAAGATGCAAAAATAAAAATGGCGGAGGATTATTTTAATCAAGCAAAATCTTTAAATAATTCTCTTGTGGACAACACTCAACTTAGTTCTGGTAAAGTAACCCGAGATGATGAAGACACAAAAAGATTGCGGTTAGCTAACATTGCCATTTTAGAAGGAGCTTTTAACAATTTAAGGGATCAAACAATTGCTAATTTTAATACCACAAAAACGGCAGAAATTGAAGCAACTAAACAAGCCCAAACTGCGGCTAATACTGTGATAGCATCCTACAAAGAAGTTTCTGATTTGTTATCAAAAGCTGTTGAAATACAAGTAGATAATGCAAAGGCTTTAGCAGCCATTGATGCATTAGCTCAAAAAATATTTGGGACTTCTGAAAAACTTAAGGTAGAAGTAAAAGTTGATGAATCCGGTATTGTGAAAGCTGTGGCTGCTGTAGTTGATTTTGGTAAAGATTTGGTTAAAAAGTCTTTGGCAGGTGATTTTAAAGTATTACTTGATTTCAAAGCTACTGCTTCAGAAGAAGGAACTCTTTCCCAAAAAATTGAAGAAATTAAAAGAAAACTCACAAAATTTTCAGAGGATATAGTGAGTGATCCTATTAAAATTGTTATTTCTTTTATGGGAACAGTAGGTGGAACTAATGAAAAATTATCAATAGCCATTGAGACTGTTAAAACTATGTTGAATAGTTTAGTCACTTGGATTAATATGGAATTGAAACCTTTGTTTTCTATTATTTCCAATGTAGAAGCTCTTTCCAATTCTATAATGAATGCCCTGAATGCTTTGACTATCTCCATTAATAAAATGGAACCAGTCTATACAATTACAACAAAGTATGTAACTTCAGGAAGTGTTCCTTCAGAAGTTACTAATGATTATGGATCTGGTTATTCAGAAGGTGGAGATTTTGGGGTAGGTTCTGCTTATTTAGCAGAAGGAGGATCTGTACCAGGAACGGGTTCAGGAGACACTGTTCCTGCAATGCTTACTCCAGGAGAGTTTGTTATTCAAGCTCCTATTGTTAGAAGTTTAGGAGAAGGATTTTTTAATTTTATAAACGGTCTTAAAAGTTTTTCCATGCCCACATTCAACATGTCAGCAATTCCTGCTTTTGCAGGTGGTGGTTCTGTAGGAAAAACAAGTCATGAAATATTTACCATTAATTTGCAAGCAGGATCAGCAAAATTACCCTTGCAAGTAGTTGGTAATCCAAATACAATGCGTTCAACGATCAAGATGTTTGAACGAGAATTATCCAAAATGAAGTTAAGTCGGTCATAAGGAAAATACCATGTCTAAATTTGTCATATTTAGCACCGAGTTAGGACCGTCATTAGATCCTCAATCTTCAACTACTCCTCATGTGTATCAAGTAGTTTTTGATACAGATCCTATAGCCAAAGGGAATTATGATCCTTATGCAGGAACAACTATTAGAGGTTCTGTGATAGCTACTCTTGGTGGAGTAGTTATTCAAGATTTCGGATCACAAATTCAAGATCAACGAATACGGATTTCCGACGAAGCTGCCATGAAAGAAAGTACAGTTGCGAGTCTTTTATCACTTTATGAAATGGTTTCGACGGAGCATTACTTTACCGACGGTTATGACTGTTGGCTTGTTGAGTTCTCAAGACCTGACGGGTTCGCTTATCGTAGAAATCTCATATCCTCTTTTTACAATGCACCAATGTTTGACTATGCAATAAATCTAGTTGTCAAGGATCATGAAAATGTCTGAACAGTATGGTTGGAAATTTCTTCTTGATGATGTGGATATAACTGATAAGGTGGTTTCTTTTACCATACAATCAAGTTTAGATGCTTACTGTCGGGAATTATCTTTTGAATTAGCGGATGAGGATCTTTTTGATACATTTGATTTTTCAATTATTCCAGAAGAACCAAGAGTAGAAGTATTCACAAGGATTACCGATGAATATGATCTTGATGAATATGATTATTCTTGGGTAAGTCAAGGATTGTTTTTCATTGAACGACCAACATTCAGAGTAGGTGTGAATGATACACGAACTGGTATTTGGGGAAGACAGTCTACCGCAATTCTTGGTGAACCTTTTGCTTTAAAGCTTACAAAACTTTGGGATGCTGACACTTCTTTCTTTGCGATTTGTGAGGAAATCATAGAATCTGTCGGTCTTGTATGGGATTCCACTAAATGTGATATATCAGATTTTGCAATTTATGCGGATAATTTTGAGGCTGATAATCTTTATCCAATAGAAGTTTTGAAAAGCTTAACGGAACTCATTGTTGGTGCAGAAGGTTTTATTACTGCCGACAGATCAGGAAATGTTTGTATCAAAAGGTTGGTCAGAGAACCTACTACCTCTGATTATAATCTTACCGATTCTGTGATACAGAGTTTCAATGATGAACCGCAATGGCCTGAGTTTGGAAACAGAATCAAGATCATTCCGTCAGAAACAGTTTCCCAAAATAGTATGGAAATAACAACGGATGGTGAATGTATTGGATCAGATATTTCTCATTACATTGAATTGTATGGGCAAGCTGTTGATGGTAATAGTGATCCTATCAATGATGTTGTTGTGAAGTGGTCTTTTGATCCATCTATTCCAAAAGATATATGGTACAAATATCCTGGCTATCCAGGAAACATGACTAAAGAAGCTTCTCAAAATACAGCAACCCTTCTTATCTCAAATGAACGTAAAAGAGCAAGTGGTGTTTCTTTATTGGAAACAAACTTTGTTGTTGATTCAGTTGTAGGTATTTGGGCTTATGCTGATAAAGAAAGAACGAAGAATTTTGCTCCTGCTGATGGTTATGTCATAGATGGTAAAAACATATACTTGACAGAGGAAGTATTTGATTTTTGTGATCAAATGGTTTTTGTTTCTTATTATGCAAAGGGGATGGTTAAAAATACCGTAGTGTATTCTGCGGAATCTTATGAGGATCCTGATGCAGATGTTCTTTATGGTGATGTGAGTGTCATTGGTTCTTTATCTGGAAAAGACGGTACTAAATTGTTATATGTGGATAATTCTTGTAAATGTACAACATCTTTATCAGTAACAGTTGATCCGTCTAGTATTGTGAAAGGAGAAAGTTCTTCTAAAATAACAGCTTATTTAGAAAACAGTGGATACCCTGTTACAGGATTAGTAAGAATGACAGAAGTTTCTGGGAAGGGTACTTTATCTTGGAGTGTCATGCAGACAGAAACTATTTTGATTTCTGGAGAAAAAACGAATGCAGTCAATGATATATCGGGACAAACTCAATGCATTTTAGGATCAACCATTACGAGTGTTTCTGGTGTTTGGCTAATAGATGTTAATGGAGACAAAACAGGTAATAATCTTTACAGTTCTTTTTATGGAAGAACAATAGATTTAACTATTTATGTTCTTACCGGAACAGAATTACTTGTTGATTATTATCGAGCAGGTTCAGCCATTAATTATTTAGCAGGCACAGAAGTTGGAGTTTCCAGAGTAGATACCTCAGTTGATGTTGATACTGAAGCAGGATTAATGCAGTCTGTACAGGTTTCTATTTCAGACCCTGTTCCTACTCCCACTCCTACACCAGATCCAGATCCTACTCCCCCTGCAGCAGAAACTTATGTTCTTTCTGGTCCTGGTGCAGTTGCTTTTTCAGCTAGACCTGTTTCTGGTTCTGGAAATACTGCTTACGAAGCTTGGTATTATACCCCGCAAGCTTTTGGTCCGTATAATATTGTAAGATCAGCGGACAATGTAGTATTAGGAAGCACTACATTAGTTGTGCAAGGCACTGGTTTTATTCAAAGTGGTCGTCCAGATAAAAGTTATGCTCAAGCAAAAGCTACAAATCAACCTATAAGAGTTGTGCCAGAAGGACATTACTTCTCCACAGCATTAGGAACACCTACTCAAACAATAAAAGTAACTTGTGCAATAGGTAATATTTCAGCAAGCATGGATGTAGCATATCAAGGTGCTCAATAAAAAGGAGGTTCATCATGTCTCGACCAGCAGTTAATATTTTATTCAATACTTCAGGAAACGATGTTGTATG
>Ga0247842_10005067_pt1 | contig 15880 bp, 13 predicted proteins | sample LaCruzMarch2015__3_FD_192411 | JGI IMG/M metagenome (GOLD analysis project Ga0247842, IMG submission 192411) | Freshwater microbial communities from meromictic Lake La Cruz, Castile-La Mancha, Spain - LaCruzMarch2015_19m | ecosystem: Environmental > Aquatic > Freshwater > Lake | place: Spain...
AAGCCCAGCAGGCCGCAAGCCTGTCTCGCAAAGACCTTGATGCCCTGAAAGACTTTGTCGCTATTTACGGCGCCAAGGGACTCGCTTGGGCGCGCCTCGGCGCTACTGACTGGACATCACCTATCTTTAAGTTTCTGCAACCGGCTGAAGTCGAAGGCATCAACAAGGCCATGGCTGCCAGAGAAGGAGATGTGATTTTCTTTGTGGCTGATACGGTAAAAGTAGTTAATGATTCCCTTGGCAATCTCAGGATTCATCTAGCCAAAAAATTGAATTTGATTGATCCGGAAATGCTGGCATTTACCTGGATTACTGAATTTCCGCTGATGGATTATTCGGAATCGGAAAAGCGTTTCGTTTCCACGCATCACCCCTTCACTTCGCCTTTCCTGGAAGATCTGCCACTACTCACCACTGATCTGGGGAAAGTAAGAGCCAGAGCCTATGACCTTGTTCTTAACGGATCAGAAATAGGTGGCGGCAGTATTCGTATCCACAGAAAAGATATTCAGTCGCAGGTATTCAGTGTGTTGGGATTAAGCGAAGAAGAAGCTAAATTAAAATTCGGATTTCTACTGGATGCCCTCGAATACGGCACACCGCCGCACGGAGGACTTGCCTTCGGATTGGACAGGCTTACCATGATTATGGCCAAGACGGAATCTATTCGTGACGTAATTGCATTTCCGAAGACACAGAAAGCCGCATGTCTCTTATCCGACGCGCCTTCTAAAGTCAGCATAGAACAATTAATGGAACTTTCTTTGAAAATTGTTCAATCATAATTTATTGGAGAAATAAATGGCAAAATGGAATAAAGACAAAAAACTACTTGAACAGCAGCGTAATAGATTCTGGAATTTCGATTTAAAAGATGTTGACGAACCCAATTTACAAAAAGACATATTCCCATATACTGAAATCAGTAAAATTGTTTTCGATCATCAAATAATCCCCATTGAACCAGCCGATGATATTTTTATAACTGATACTACTTTTCGTGATGGCCAACAGGCACGTCCACCATATACGGCTGAACAAATTGTTCATATATTCCGCCTGATGAATAAGCTTGGCGGTCCTAATGGAATAATCCGTCAATCTGAGTTTTTTCTTTATAGCAAAAAAGATAAAGAAGCTGTGGCTAAATGTCTGGAACAAGGGCTTCGCTATCCGGAAATTACCGGCTGGATTCGGGCGGCAAAAGAAGATATCCACTTAGTCAAGGATGCAGGACTGAGAGAAACAGGAATACTTACTTCTGTTTCCGACTACCATATCTTCCTGAAACTTGGCAAAAAGAGAAGTGAGGCACTGGATGATTACCTCGGGATTGTAAAAGCCATTCTGGATTTGGGAATAATTCCACGCTGCCACTTTGAAGATATCACACGGGCTGATATTTATGGCTTCTGTATTCCCTTCGCGATAAAATTAATGCAGCTTCGGGAAGAAAGCGGAGTTGATATTAAAATACGGCTTTGTGACACTATGGGCTACGGAGTTACTTATCCCGGGGCTGCTTTGCCTCGTAGTGTGGATAAGCTTGTGCGATCATTTATTGATGAAGCAGGCGTTCCCGGTCAACTTCTTGAATGGCATGGTCACAATGATTTTCATAAAGCGATGATTAACGCGACTACAGCATGGCTTTATGGCTGCAGTTCGGCAAACTCCACATTGTTGGGGCTTGGTGAAAGAACAGGAAATCCCCCCATTGAAGCTTTAATTATTGAATACATTTCACTCAAAGGCAATAATAACGGCATTGACACAACTGTTATCACAGACATTGCCGAATATTTTGAGAAAGAAATTGGCGTGAAGATACCACACAATTATCCATTTGTAGGCTCGGAATTTAATGTCACCCGCGCCGGAGTCCATGCTGACGGCCTGATTAAATGCGAAGAGATTTATAACATATTTGATACCGGCAAAATTTTAAAACGACCAATTGTTACTATGATCACTGACAAATCAGGCAATGCCGGCATTGCGTTGTGGATCAATCAGCGCTTCGGTCTTGAAGGCGATTACGCTATAGATAAAAGGCATCCGGGAATTTCTAAAATACACAAGTGGATTACAGAGCAATATGATACCGGCCGAATTACGACCATTTCTCCTGAAGAGATGGAGAAAAAAGCACGAATGTATCTACCGGAACTCTTTATGTCTGAGCTCGAAAAGATAAAATATGGAGCGGAAAAAGCAGCTATCGATGCTGTATGCCTGCTTATTGAACAACCTTCAATGATGGATATGATTACAGCAAAACAAGAGCCGCTGATGCAAAAGTTTGTGGATGAACATCCATCATTCCAGTTTGCCTATATAGTTGACCTCAACGGCAGAAAGACTACAAAAAATATTACCAACATTGCCGATCGCGCAAAATATGAAAACTATGGAGTTGGGACGGATCAATCAGATCGGGAATGGTTTATCAAGCCTTTGCAAACCGGCAAAATTCATGTTACCGATTTCTTCATTTCCAAGTTGACCGGCGTGTTGTGTTTTACTGTTTCCGCGCCTATTGTTAATGATAAAGATGAAATGAACGGCATATTCGGTGTTGATATTAAATTTGAAGACTGGGTAAAAAGAGCAGAGGGCATGGAAGATACAGATCACATTGCTCTGCGTGCTGAATATGAAGAAGCTAAAAGCAAAGCAAAGCACGGACGGCACTGAGGTGACACTAACCCCCTTCGCTGAGCTTCGGGGATAAGAGAGACTAACAAACTTCAATGCGCTTCGCTTTTGAATTTTAAGTCTCTCTAACACTCATCATAGATTGACCATTGTTCGAATGGCCGATCTTCATCATGAACTGACAGAGGCGATATTTCTCTAATGAAGCGTGATGGAACAAGCACCAATGTGCCGGAAGAACGTGTGTAATCCAGCGCGGGATAACACAGGTATAGCTGATCTTTAGCCCTCGTCACGGACACATAGAATAATCTGCGTTCCTCTTCTTCACCGCCCGGTTCTTTGAGAGCCCGCTGCAAAGGGATCATTCCATCCGCGCACCAGATTAAAAACACATAAGACCATTCCAGCCCTTTAGCCTGATGAATTGTGCTCAAAACAACTTTATCCACTTTTTCCTGATCTGACGAATATTCATCCTTGGCCATGTTCGTCAGCAAAGCCAGCTCATTTAAGAAATCTTCCATCCGCTCAAACTTTGCGGAAAAACTACCAAGATGAATCAAATCCTCTTCACGAGAAGATCCATTGGAATAATTATCCTGCAAATATGTGCGATAGTCGCTTTTATTGAGCAACACATCAATGACATTTTCCGGCGTCCTGTCATGAGTATCTAATCCCAGCAGTAAATTAATCGTCTTGCGGCATTCTTCTAAGCCTATCGTAGCTACCTTGGGCGCAAACCGAATAAACTCATCGCTAAAGATCGCCTCCAAAGGATTTTCTTCTTTTGATAAATACTTCCATATTTTTTCAAAAGTAATTTTCCCGATTTTGGGATACATCAGCAACAAGCGTCTCCAGGCTAACTCATCGCCTGGATTGACCAGGATTCTCATATAAGACGTTACATCTTTAATGTGCGCCTGCTCAAAAAATCGGATGCCGGAACGAATCTCGAAAGGAATATCCCGCCTGACAAATTCCATTTGTACTTCCATTGAATGGTAATGAGCGCGGTAAAGAATGGCAATTTCACTAAGCGGAATCCCGGACTGACAAAGCTCTGTGATTCTTTGTGCGAGAAAGTCCGCCTGTTTCATGACGTTTTGCGCGGAAACCATTACCGGCCTCATGCCCTTATTGCGCACTGCTCTTAACTCTTTTGGAAACTGCTTTTCATTATTGTTTATACTCAAATTCGCCAGGTGCAGTATTTCCGGTGTGCTGCGATAATTAGTTTCCAGTTTGAATATTTTACAATCAGGATAACGATTTGGGAAATTAATTATGTTTACGAAATTAGCTCCTCTAAACGAATATATGCTTTGAGAATCGTCTCCTACAACCATCAGATTTTGATGACCGGAAGCCAAAAGATCGACAATATCCGCCTGAATAATATTTGTATCCTGATACTCATCTACCAATACATGCCGGAATCTTTCCGCAACGCTTTTTAATATGTCAGGATGTTCTATAAGGAGCGCACGGCAGTTAAATAACAAATCATCAAAATCCATTATGGAGAGATCTTTCTTTTTTTGCATATATAGACAAGCTGCCTGCGTAATCTCATTTATCAAATGCAGAAAAAAAGGATATCTGGATTGAATAACATCTTCCAATGTATTTTGAGTATTAACTGCCAGACTGATAATTTCCGCAATTACATTACTCTTAGGAAACTTGCTATATTTGAGATCAATTTTGAGTTCGCTCAAACAAGTGGAAATTAGCTGACGGGAGTCTTCACTATCTGAAATAGAAAAATTACTTTTATAGCCAAGGCGATATGCGTGAGTTCTCAATAGTCGATGAGCAATATGATGAAAAGTACCACCCATGATCTTTCCTGTGTAAGAGTTAACAAGACTCTCCACACGGTTCAGCATGGAATTTGCGGCTTTATTGGTAAATGTGGCAAGTATAATATTTTCTGGCGAAATGCCGGTTTCCAGAAGATGAGCAACCCTGTAAGTTAGTGTGCGCGTTTTACCGCTTCCCGCGCCGGCAAGAACAAGCAACTGGCCGCCTTCTTCCATTACAACACTATATTGTTCCGGGTTAAGATCTTTTGCATAGTCAATCATTAAATATTTTTACCGACAAAAGGTATTGTTTATTTTTCAACTGTTCAACTCTTTCTTAATGGCAGCAATGGTTTCCGGTAATTGCAGGGAAAGAACATTTTTTAATAAACCTTCATTCTCGTAAAAATAAATTAGCGGCGCTGTTTTGGAATTGTAAGTTTCCAACCGGTTGCAGATCGCTTCTTTTGTTTCGTCAGCCCTCTGAATCACGGAAGAACCACATTTTTTGCATTTTCCACCCTCTGCCGGCGGATTTCTCTTAATATTATAAATTTCCTGACAAGACGGATTTGAGCATGTTCTTCTTGTCTCGAGCCTTTCTAATATTACATCAACGGGCACTTCCAGATTAATAACAAAATCCAGGTTGATATTAAGTCTGTCTATTATTATTTTTAGTTCCTGTGCCTGTGCTATTGTTCGTGGAAAACCATCCAGAATAAAACCATTTTTACAATCCGGCTCCTTCAAACGTACTTCCATCATTCCCATAATTATGGAATCAGGAACCAGATCACCTCTTTCCATATATTCTTTCGCTTTTTTCCCCAGCGTTGTTCCTTCTTGTACTGCTGAGCGCAGAATATCTCCCGTAGATATCTGAACAGAACCATAAAGCTCATTCAATTCTTTGGCAACACTGCCCTTCCCTGCTCCCGGCGCTCCTAATAAAATTGTCCTCATGACACTCTCCACTAATTTTGCTTTAGATAAATGATGTGCGCTTATAATGAGACTCGCTGACAACGAACGAAGTGAAGTTCGAAGCGCTAGTCGTAGTGAGTCCCAAATTTCAGAAGCGTAGCGCATAACCTGAAGGTCATCTGCGACTAAAATTTGCTGGACGAACTATCCAATAGCTTTTGGCTATTGGGAATTATCCTACGTGCGAAGCTAAGTAGGGCTAATTTTGAGAACTTACTTGGCATAAAATGTTTTTACGGTCAAGCTAATATAAGCGGAACTTCTCGGAATAAGCCCCGACAGAATTTGGAACGATCAGCAGAATGGATTTATCGCAAACAACGCCACTGGGCTTCTTTAGAGGATGGGAGTATATCCGGCGGGCATGGTGGAAACAAGAAACAAATGGCCGTAATCCATCCGGATTTCAAACAACTGTTTGGGGTTTATCTTGAGGAGTCTGCTCGCCATCACCCGTATGACTCCGGCATGGGTCACAACCAGTATACGACTCAACTGTTGGCTTTGGTGCTTTTTTATACAGCCATTAAAGAAAGGGGAAACTCTCTCCAACAGATCCTGAAAGCTCTCTCCTTCGGGTGGCCGGAAGCGGTCAATCTGCCTGCCACGTCTTTCAAATTCCAAGGGTACGGCCTCTCTGATCTCATCAAAGGACTTTCCGTCCCAGGTACCCATATTGATTTCATTGAGTACCGGATCAATTTGAATATTCTGTTCAGGGCAAATAATCGCCGCGGTATTGAGGCAACGTTTCAATTCGCTGGAATAGACAGCATCAAACTGGATCTCTGAAAATGCCTTCTGCCAGGCCAGGGCCTGTGCCTTTCCAACGTCATCCAGTGAAATATCTGTCCTACCGCCAATGAAGCGCTTTTTTTCGTGACCATGAATCTGACCGTGTCGCAGCAAAAACATAAGAGACTTTTCAGCCGAGTATCGACTGGACAGATCTTCCTGAAGCCGCTTCGATCCTAGCCTGTATGTGTCGAGTATTTTCATATCGCCTTAAAATTTTGTTTCTGCCTTCCGGGTTTTTTTCCATCTTCTCTTTAAATCGTCGTTCGTAGTCCAGTTCCAGAGATGCACTGTTGCAGAGTTTGTCTGCAAAATAGACAATCTGAACCTCTGTGAGGTGAGCCGGGAGAGGCGTTACAATATCTATATGCCGGGCGACAATGTCCGCAACTTTTGGAAATCCAAGTGACCAAAGAAGTTGAGCTCCGGCACCCGCATGATTTATTTCTTTCCGTTTAATATCATGGAGCAGCGCTCCGGCCACTATCAGGTCAATATCAAGATCAATAGATATATTCTCGGGCTGACGATGCTTTGCTCGATTTGCCGCAACAGCCGCAGCCAGCCTCACTGAAGTTTCAGCAACCAGTTGCAGATGGGCTTTTATCGTCTCTTCTCCTTCCAGGTATGCATTAATAATGGATTGGCACTCCTGCCTGTCAGGAATATCTATTTTATTGTATTTTTCCTGGAGACGCTCATAGTCTGACTGGGTGTCTGCATCCATCAGAATGGCGCGATCATGAACCTGCACATTTTTTTTATGCTTCTGCCTGGAAATAAGATGGCCCAGGTTTGAGTCAGCACCCAGAGAGAGGATCTCTGGAATGAGCCGGGCAGGAATCAGCGGAGGGTGGCCGTCTTCCCCGTCAAATTGAGGAATGTTAACCTTGCCGGACATTACTAAATTGTCAGAAATATCATTAAAAGAAGAAATCAGGGCATGAATTGTTGTTTGTCTGATCAGGGGAATGTCTGCGGGCAAGAGAAAAAAACCTGCGCTCCGGGGGGAGAGCGCCCGCACTCCGCTCTGGATAGAACTCAGCATGCCGGTTTTAAAATTCGGGTTAAAAACAGCTCTTGCGCCAGCCTCCCTGATCAGCGGCTCGATTATTTCATTATTATGGCCGGTGACGACAATAATGTCTTCAATTCCGCACTGCCGAAATAATAATATCACCTTTTCAATCAGGGTATGGCTGCCCAGCTTCAGCAGTGGTTTATACTGTTCAAACCTTGCGGACATGCCCGCTGCCGGAATAAGAGCCGATATCTGAAGGGCGGAATCTGCCATTACCCGCGCCTGACTTTAATGATCTGAGCGATAATGCTCACGGCAATCTCTGCCGGAGTTTCTGAATTGATGTCCAGACCAATGGGAGAGTGAACACTTGCAAGCGTTTCTCTGGAAATTCCCTTTTTTTCAAGATTGGCATAAATTTTATCACGCTTGGTTCTGCTGCCAATCATTCCGACATAGGCGGCATTTGTTTTAAGCGCCGCCTCAAGAACTTTCTGATCATAGAGATGCCCACGGGTAAGGATTACAATATATGATTTTCCATCAATGGCGAGGTTGTCAAAGGCATGGTCAAAATGGTCAACAACATGAAGAGCCTCAGCATGAGGAAACCGCTGCCGATTTGCAAATGCTTCCCGGTCATCAATGACAATAGTTTGAAAGTCTGTGATATGCGCCATTCTGGCCAGCTGAAATCCCACATGGCCTGCGCCGAAAATATAGATTTTATCACGCATGTGGATGGGTTCAATGATGTATGCATCCAGGCCATGATTGTAAATCACAGGAGATGAACCTGAAAATTGTTTTTCCTGAATCGCATCCAGAAGAGCTTTTGGCAACGGATGCGCCATAGAGTCCCTATTGGCCATTGTGGCGCTTTTGTCGGGAAGCAGCCATTTTCTGGTTGTAAAATCAGACTTGCTATTCCCCTCAATCCTGGAAACAAGAAATGCTCTTTCTCCTTTTTTCTCCAGTTCAAGAAGAGCATTAAACAGAGATATCAACTCAGAATCCGGCACAAAGGTCTCAATTAGAACTGAAAGTGCGCCTCCGCAGACCATATCCAGCCCATCTGAAACCTCCCGATTAAGGATAAGTTCAATGATCCGGCATCTGTTCCGCGCCAGCAGATTAAGACAGGCATCCATCACTCCGGCTTCAACTAATCCACCGCCAACGGTTCCGTAAATTCTCCTGTCTTTTAGCATGACCATTTTGCTTCCCGATGTCCTGGGCGTAGATCCTCTGTCAGTCATGATGGTGGCCACGGCAAAAGGTTGCCCCTGTTTCAGGCAGTCCAGTATTTGCTGAGTAAGTAGCTCCATAATTAGTCTATTCTCCAGTCTTGCAAAGATCCCTGAATTTTGTTTAATTTTGATGGTCAGCGCAAAAAGAATACAAGTAAATCATTATCATACAATCCCGAAAATTCAAGACAATTTTATCTTTCTGCGTTGCCTTTGCCCTTCAATTCTGTTATGGTCATACCAAGTCAATACAAGTGAATTGATTTTTAAAAAAGGGGATCGCCATGGAAACAAAAAAATTTATCTATTACCAAGAAAAGGATATGTTCATTGGGTGGCTTGAAGAATTTCCTGATTATAAAACACAAGGGGTAACCCTTGATGAATTAGAGGAAAATCTGAAAGACATATATGAAGAACTGACCAGTGGCAGCATTCCTAACGTTCTTCATGTGGGGGAGCTTCGTGTCGCATGAAGCGTATAGATTTAATCAGTGCCATTAATAAAATGGGATGCGTTTTCATTCGTCATGGAGGCCGGCACGATTGGTATCAGAATCCAGAGACGAAAATATCTCAACCAGTCCCTCGGCATAACGAGATCAAAGATTCATTAGCGAAGCATATCCTCAAAATGCTTAAATGAATAATACTCCAGAAATAGACGAAATGACTTTAGAACAATACATTGACAGCATAAATAAGCGATACAAGCTTGGCAATGCAACCGAGCATACTTTTCGTGGCGATTTGCAACAACTCCTTGAAAGTTTAGCTCCTGCAATTCGAGCAACCAATGAACCCAAAAGACAATCCTGCGGCGCTCCCGACTATATCCTTACTTCAAAAGACATTCCGATTGGATTTATTGAAGCCAAAGACATAGGCGACAAAGACCTTGACGGGACAAAGAAAACCGGGAACAAAGAACAGTTTGACCGATACAAAGCATCACTAGACAACTTAATCTTTACCGACTATTTAGACTTTCATTTGTACCACGATGGACAATTCATTACTCAAATTGCCATAGGTGAATTAACCGACAAAGGAATAAAACCCTTACCCGAAAACTTCGCCGCCTTTGAAAACCTGATTAAAAACTTCTGCGCCCATATCGGGCAAACCATAAAAAGCTCAAAAAACCTGGCTGAGATGATGGCCGGTAAAGCCATCCTGCTTGCCGATGTAATTGAAAAGGCATTAACCAGTGACGAAACCAATCAGGAAGACAGCACGCTCAAAGACCAGATGAACGCCTTTAAGCAAATACTTATTCACGATATTACGCCGAAAGGTTTTGCTGATGTCTATGCGCAAACCATTGCTTACGGCCTGTTTGCGGCACGTTTGCACGATCCGACATTAGACACTTTCAACCGGCAGGAAGCCGCTGAACTCATACCCAAATCCAATCCCTTTTTGCGGAAACTTTTCAGCTACATTGCCGGCCCCGATATTGACGACCGTATAAAATGGATAGTAGATAGTCTGGCGGATATATTTTTGGCTTGCAATGTAGAGGAAATTTTAAAGAATTACGGCAAATCCACCAAAATGGAAGACCCGATTATCCATTTTTATGAAACCTTTTTAAGTGAGTACGATCCCAAGCTGCGCAAGGCACGCGGCGTTTGGTACACACCGCATCCGGTAGTTTATTTTATCGTTTGCGCCATTGACTACATTTTAAAAACGGAATTTAATTTGCCGCAAGGCCTGGCTGATAACAGCAAAATTAAGATCAAGGTAAATATTCAGGGTAAGTCGGTAGAACAAGAAGTTCATAAGGTTCAATTTCTTGATCCCGCCACCGGCACAGCAACCTTTTTAGCTGAACTCATCAAGCAGATATATAAATTATTTGAAGGGCAGCAAGGCATTTGGAGCGATTACGTGGAGAAGCATCTTATCCCGCGATTGCATGGGTTTGAAATCCTGATGGCTTCTTATGCCATGGCCCATTTGAAGCTTGATTTGCTGCTGAAAGAAACCGGCTACAAACCCACCAAAGAACAGCGATTGAGAATTTACCTCACCAACAGCCTGGAAGAAAGCCACCCTGATACCGGAACCTTATTTGCCAATTGGCTAAGCACCGAGGCCAATGAAGCCAACCATGTAAAGCGTGACACGCCGGTAATGGTAGTAACGGGAAATCCACCGTATAGCGTAAGCAGTAGTAATAAAAGTGAATGGATAGAAAAACTTACTGCCGATTATAAAAGAGATTTGAATGAAAAGAATATCCAGCCTCTTTCTGATGATTACATTAAGTTTATCCGTTTCGGACAGCATTTTATTGATAAAAACGGAAGTGGTATTTTGGCTTATATTTCTAACAACAGCTTTATTGACGGTATTATTCACCGCCAAATGCGTAAGCACTTATTAGAAAGTTTCGATAAGATTTATATTTTAGATTTACACGGAAACGCTAAGAAAAAAGAGGTTTGTAGCGATGGTTCACCTGACGAAAATGTATTCGACATTATGCAGGGTGTTAGCATTAACATCTTTGTAAAGACAGGGAAGAAAAAGAAAAATGAATTGGGCAAAGTATTTCATTTAAACTTGCAAGGGAAACGACAAGATAAATACGATTTTCTGAATAAAAATTCTTTAATGAACATTAAATGGAATAAATTAAATCCTTGTGAACCAAATTATTTTTTAGTTGAAAAAGATTTCCACAATGAAAATTATAATAGTTATTTGAAAATTGAAAAATTATTCGGTCTTTACAACTCTGGTCTAACTACGGAATTTGATGAATTAGCAATACAGGAAACATTAGAAAGCAGCAATTTATTATTAAATCATTTAAAAACAAAAGATTGTCTTGAAATTGAAAAGATATATGAACTTGGACAAAAGAAATTAGACAAAATTAGTAATGCTATAAAGGATATTAGTGTTAATAATGCAACCATTAAACCAATTTACTATCGTCCATTTGACTTCAAGTATACCATTTATACAGGTAAAACAAATGGTATTATGGGGCGTCCACGAAATGATTTAATGAAACACTTTTCTAATAATAATTTGGGCTTAATAATTGGTCGTCAAGGTCAGGCAGTTGGAAGTATGCCTTGGAATGTTTTAACTATTACAAATACAATTACAAATACAATTACAGATAGCAATATCTTTTATAGAGGAAGAGGTACTGTTTGTCCACTCTACCTTTACCCTGACAGCAACGCTCAACAAACCCTTGGTCTAACAAATGAAAGGACACCAAACCTTAATAAAGAAATAGTAAAGCAGATAGCAGAGAAATTGGGTTTGACCTTCACAACTGAAAAGGAAAAAATCAAAGATGCTTTTGCACCCATAGACGTTTTAGATTACATCTACGCCGTATTGCACAGCCCAACTTACAGAGAAAAATACAAAGAATTTTTAAAAATAGATTTCCCTCGCGTGCCGTATCCAAAGGACGTGGAAACATTCTGGCAGTTGGTTAACCTGGGCGGAGAAATTCGGCAAATCCATTTGCTGGAAAGCCCGGTTGTCGAAAAATACATTACGCAATACCCGATAGACGGAAACAACGCAGTAGATAAGATCCGCTTCGTCTGCGCAACGCCGGACATAAAAGGCAAAGTTTATATCAACGACATCCAGTATTTCGCCAACGTGCCTGCAGTTGCCTGGAACTTTTACATCGGCGGCTACCAACCCGCCCAAAAATGGCTCAAAGATCGCAAAGACCGCAAGTTAGAATTTGACGACATTCAGCATTATCAAAAAATCATCGTAGCCCTTACAGAAACAGACAGATTAATGAAAGAAATAAACAAAATTGATATTGAGAATAACACCTAATAAAATTTCATAAAGGAGACAATCATCATGGAAAATGAAAAGAAATCGTACATGCAGCAGCTGGCGGACAAGATCGTGGAATGGGATAAGAAAATAGACGAGCTAAAACAGCACGGCAGCGAGGCGGCCAGCATCATGAAAGAAGATTACGCAAAGACAGCCGAAGAACTGAAAACGAAAAAGCTGGAAGCTGAAGAAAAGCTAAAAGAGCTCAAAAGCGCTGGCAGCCAAGGATGGGACGAGCTCAAGAAAGGTGCGGAGCTGGCCATTTCCGATATGTCGCAGGCTATGGACAAGGCACTGTCAAAATTTAAAAAGGGGGGAATTGGGGACGGTTCTGTTTAATTTACAACATCAGCTAACCCTTACCAATCCTACATTTCCGGCAGCAGTATTGACGATACAAACGATCCCATCAAAAAGAACATCAAAGAGGTTCAATTTGGCTGGCCGCTGGGTATGCCCTTGGTGCGAAAGATGGAAAAAGACTTATGGGAAGTTCGCAGTCATCTTGAAAGAAGGATAGTTCGAGTGATGTTTACTGAGGTAACGGCAGCCGCTATTAAGCGTGTTATTGCGTGGCAATTGGTAGAAGCCATGAAGAGGAAGAGCATAACAAAAACTAAAATGGCGGCTCGCATGCATACAAGCCGTGCTGTTGTAAATCGGTTGCTGGATGAGGATGATACCAGCATTACTTTGGCTACTCTGTCACGTGCAAGTTTGGCAGTAGGTATCCCCCTGAAAATTGAGCTTCAGTAAAATATTCGTGATGGTTGTGTTAAATTGACAACTTCCGCTAACACGCGTCAATCCTGCATTTACGGTCGTCCTGACTGTCACGCAGGAAAGCAGAGCTTATTATTCAATCGCCTTTTTTGTTTTATGGTGAAAGTTGTTCATTTTTATCGGGATTAATTTAATTCCATTGACAGGCGAAATTATTTTAATTATTATGCCTTTAAGCAATGTGGAGAACACGGTTATGGCCGTTGACAAAACTCGCAATATCGGAAATTTGATACCAAGTAGCTATCAAACATTAAAAGGTTGATTTACTGGGCATAATACCAAGTAAGCTTTCAAAAATTAATATTTTATTTTTTGAAAGCAACTTGGTATAAAGATCATGGAGGTGTTATAATGAAATCTCACATAGACATTCCGAAGGAAGAAGTGGCGGATTTTTGCCGTCGCTGGCAAATCACCGAACTGGCACTTTTCGGATCAGTATTGCGCGAAGATTTTCGCGCCGAAAGTGATGTGGATGTGCTGGCCAGGTTTGCCCCTAAAGCCCGACATACACTCTTTGACATGGTGCGTATGCAGGATGATCTTCAGCGAATTCTCGGACGTCCGGTGGATTTAGTCAGTCGCCGAGGAATTGAGGCAAGCCGGAATTACCTCCGCAAAAATGCGATTCTGAAATCTGCAGAGGTGGTCTATGCAGCGTGATGTTGTCTATCTCCTCGATATTCTTGAGGCGGCGAAGCTTGCAGTATCCTACTTGGAGGGTGTCGCAAAGGATGCTTTTTTACTCGACACGCGTTGTCAGGATTCGGTGATTCGGCGCATCGAGATCATTGGCGAGGCGTCCCGTCGTGTGTCACCACAAACCAGGGATAACTTTCCTGGCATTCCATGGTGCGAAATGGTTGGAATGCGCAACCTGATGATACACGACTACGACGATGTGGACTTAGAGATTGTGTGGGATACTGTCCAATGCGACCTTCCCCGACTTATCGCGCTTATCGAGCCTCTTATTCCGCCGGTCGCGGAATGAGAAATATTTAGAGCATATAAATCCGCGCTTGTATCTTAATCAACCGGCATGTGCCGGAAGGAGCTAACAATGACAACAACAAATCAAGTCTTTAAGGGGACGAACAATGCCTAAACTATCTAAAGGTATTAAGACAGGTAAAATTGCAAGGAAAACCTCAACCGCACAACCATCAGAAATCAAGATAAGGATCAATGGGAGCTGGCATAATTTTGCACAAGAGCGAGACATCACATCAACTATGACTCTCTCTTATCTGTTGAGAGAAAAACTTGGTTATACCGGGCTCAAAGTTTCCTGTGACGAAGGTGCCTGTGGCGCCTGCACTGTGATCATGGATGGCAAAGCTGTATTGTCCTGCATGATGCTGGCTGTTGAAGCAAACGGCCACGAGATAACCACGATAGAGGGGCTCAAGAAGGATGATCCTGTAGTGGAAGCCTTTGCTAAGCAGTGTGAACCTGGTTATGGCACTGCTCTTCAATGTGGAATCTGCACTCCCGGCTTTGTGATGAGCACCAGAGCATTGCTTAACGATAATCCACTGCCGACTATGGCTGAAGTAAAGGAGGCTCTTTCCGGACACATCTGCCGTTGTGGTTGCTACGCCGCTATTGCGCAGGCAGTAACACACGCCTCAGAAAAAATTGCGGAAAAAGGAGAATAGCTATGAAACAGCCCTACAAGCCGCGCTCAGATCGCAAATTTGTCGGAGGATACCGGCCAAGAATTGATGCCTGGGAAAAGGCTAGCGGAAAGGTCGAATATGTGGACGATATAACGTTGCTGAGCCGCTTCCCCGGGATGCTTTATGCTAAGGTGATGCGCAGCCCCCATGCCCATGCGCGCATCAGAAAAATTGATGTGAGCCGGGCACAAAAGCTTCCCGGCGTGGCAGCAGTGATGACCTATAAGGATCCGGAGTTTGCAAAACTCAGGGCCACCAATGCCGGCTGGACAGATGGTGTGGATACGGTCAGCTATGAACGGATGATGTGGCGGCAGTTTCGTGATCGGCGCGTACTGGGAGATTATGCCTGCTGGGTTACAGACGAAGTTGGTGCTGTTGTGGCAGCGGAAAGCGAAGAGATTGCCGATGAAGCTATTCGATTGATTGATGTAGAGTGGGAAGTGTTGCCGTTTGTCCTTGATCCCATCGAGGCCATGAAGCCCGGCGCCCCGCTGGTTCATCCGGAAATTACAAAAAACAATGTTCTGCCCAAAGAAAAAGTGGGCGGGGATCATGTCTTTCTGAATAAAGGCGATGTAGATGCCGGGTTTGCCGAGGCTGAGGTTATCGTTGACGGCACCTCGACCCATCACAACGCCACACAGGCATCCCTTGATAACTGGTGTTGTCTTGTTAACTGGACCGATGAAAAGCTTACCCTCTACTCCAATTCATACGAAGCAGATCAATCACGCATGCACATAAGCCAGATGCTTGATCTGCCGCTGCATAAAGTGAATGTCATCAGCTCCTATGTTGGCGGGCAGTTTGGCCGGGGCGATACTGGCGAGCAGCCCTTTTTTCTCTTCACTGCCGTGCTCTCAAAAAAAACGGGGCGTCCTGTAAAATTTCGACATACCCGCCGTGAAAGTTTTCACGATTCCCGTCAGCCGGCCATCTATTATGGAAAGGTGGGCGCCAAAAAAGATGGAACCATCACCTCTTTATATTTTAAGTCTATCGGCAATACGGGAGCCTATGCGGACCACTCTATTTTTGCTTTGA